>Ga0272442_10009625_pt1 | contig 12047 bp, 9 predicted proteins | sample SSMForm2O_FD_200262 | JGI IMG/M metagenome (GOLD analysis project Ga0272442, IMG submission 200262) | Marine sediment archaeal communities from Little Sippewissett salt marsh, Falmouth, MA, United States - SSM-Form-2O | ecosystem: Environmental > Aquatic > Marine > Wetlands > Sediment ... | reverse complement strand
ATACATTTCTTAACTGAAAAAAATTATCTTCTACTTGAAAAACAAGATAATAAAAAAACATATAAAACCACTGAACAAGCTCAAGAGTATATCACATTGTTTACACAATTATATAGAAAAATGTTTAATAACTCTCCCTCATTCAAACTCTAACAACATTTACCTTTAGGGTTTAAATCTCTTTTTTAACCGCAAAATTTTGAGAGTGTAAAAAATGATGGTTTTTCTCCTGTTGAAAAATAGCAGTATGCAGGTGACGAGATTTTAATACAGTTTTTATTATTGAAAATAAATATTAATGGGAGTTTGAATTCAAGTTAAAAAGTAAATTAGAAAAAGTAAATTTTCCATTTGCATAATTTATATTTAAATCCTTTTTTCTAATCTATTTTATCTTTGTTTTAATCTTGAGAATATGTATTGTTACACCTATAGCAATAATTATCAAAATAATTTGAATTAAAAAAATTGAAATAATAATGAAGGCTGAAAATGCTATGGTTATCCATAAAATAGTAATTGAAATTATTTTAACAGATAAAGGGATACCTCTTTTCTCTCTATAGTTTTTTATATATTCTCCAAATACTTTATTGTTGATTAACCAATTATAAAATTTTTGGGATCCCCTAGCATAACATGCTGAAGATAATAAAAGAAAAGGAGTAGTTGGAAGAAGTGGAATAAATACACCAATAATACCAATTATTAGAAAACATGTACCTAAACCAATCAATATTTTACTTAGTATAGCATTTTTCATATAATTTTAATAAATTTTTTATGATTTGCGAAGTTATATATGGTTCTAATCATTATCGAGATGTAAGGTCAAATCTATCAGCGTTCATAATCTTATTCCAAGCTAAAACGAAATCATTGATGAACTTTTTTGATGAGTCTTTACAAGCATACACTTCAGCTATTGCTCTAAGCTGCGAGTTCGAACCGAAGAGGAGATCAACCCTAGTTGCTGTCCATTTCAATTTTCCAGTTTTACGATCACGACCTTCGAAAATATCTTCGTCTTTTGAAGTTGGCTTCCATATTGTACTTATATCAAGAAGATTTATAAAGAAATCATTAGTGAGTGCCTCTGGTCGCTTAGTAAATACACCATGCTTAGTTTGTCCAAAGTTAGTATTCAATACTCGCATACCACCAATCAGAACAGTCATCTCAGGAGCAGTTAATGTCAAAAGTTGCGCTCTATCTACTAAAAGTTCCTCTGCTGATACAGAGTATTTAGATTTTAGATAATTTCGGAATCCATCTGCAACAGGTTCTAAGACAGTAAAAGAATCTACATCAGTTTGCTCTTGCGAAGCATCCATGCGCCCAGGTGAGAACTGAACAATCACTTTATGACCAGCATTCTTCGCAGCTTTTTCAATAGCTGCACATCCACCAAGGACTATCAAGTCGGCAAGAGAAACTTTCTTATCTCCTGATTGTACGTTGTTGAAATCTTTTTGGATTTTCTCTAAACGCTGCAGTACTTTTTTAAGTTGCTTTGGTTGATTGACTTCCCAATCCTTCTGAGGAGCAAAACGAATACGGGAACCATTCGCACCACCACGTTTGTCAGAACCGCGAAAAGTGGATGCTGATGCCCAAGCAGTCGAAACCATTTCTGAAATCGACAAACCCGAGGAAAGGATCTTATTCTTGAGTTCAGCAATATCCTTTTTATCAATAAGCTCATGGTAAACATGAGGAATTGGATCTTGCCAGATAAGATCTTCCTCTGGGACCTCAGGACCAAGATACCGTGATTTAGGCCCCATATCTCGATGGGTCAGCTTGAACCATGCACGAGCAAAAGCATCGGCAAACTCTCTAGGATTTTTGTGAAACCGACGCGCTATAGGTTCATAAATAGGGTCGAAACGCAGCGAGAGATCTGCAGTAGTCATTATTGGCGGATACCGTTTCGAGGGATCATGAGCACCTGGTACCTTATCCTTTTCAGTGATGTCCTTTGGGACCCATTGCCAGGCACCTGCAGGGCTTTTAACCTTTTCCCATTCATAACCAAACAACATATCAAAATAGCCCATATCCCACTTGATCGGATTAGGAGTCCATGCACCTTCAATACCACTTGTTATAGTGTCATCTCCCTTGCCACTTTTAAAACTGCTCTTCCATCCTAGTCCCTGTTCTTCAATACCTGCAGCTTCTGGTTCAGGGCCCACATTAGATGCATCACCAGCACCATGACATTTGCCAAATGTATGACCGCCAGCAACAAGTGCTACAGTTTCTTCATCGTTCATTGCCATACGAGCAAAAGTCTCACGGACGTCAATGCCAGATGCAACTGGATCCGGTTTACTATTTGGACCTTCTGGATTCACATAAATAAGTCCCATTTGTACAGCAGCTAGAGGATTTTCAAGCTCGCGTTCATCACTATAACGCTTATCGCCAAGCCAAGTATCTTCACTTCCCCAGTAGATATCCTCTTCTGGCTCCCATATATCCTCACGTCCACCTGCAAAACCAAAAGTCTTAAAACCCATTGATTCTAGAGCACAGTTACCCGCTAGAACTATCAGATCAGCCCAAGATATATTTTTACCATATTTTTGTTTAATAGGCCAAATTAGCCGACGAGCTTTATCAAGATTTGCATTGTCAGGCCAACTATTGAGAGGTGGTAATCGTTGATTACCAGATCCAGCACCACCACGCCCATCGCCCATACGGTAGGTACCTGCACTGTGCCACGACATACGGATAAAGAGCCCGCCATAGTGACCATAATCAGCAGGCCACCAATCCTGCGTGTCGGTCATAAGCGCATAAAGGTCTTTCTTCAAAGATTTATAATCTAGTTTTTTAAATTCCTCGGCGTAATTAAAATTCTTACCCATAGGATTGCTCTTTTCTGAGTGCTGATGAAGAATTCTAAGGTTTAACTGGTTAGGCCACCATTCTTGATTTGACATACCCCCACCAGCAATAGGTTTGTGATTTTTGGCTGTTATTGGAAATTTGCTTTTTTCATTCATAATAAAACCTCACCCATAACAAAAAAACAATAGAATATGTATTTTTAACATTTTTCTATAAAACTAAATCAAAAATATAACTGTATTTTAACTTTTTGGGGGTTTAAATCTCTTTTTTTACCCACAAAAAAATAAAGGTAATGAAAATAGTCGTTTTTCTCCTGTTGAGAGCATAAGGATGCAGGGGAAGGGATTTGAACCCTTGGACCTCTGCAGGACAAGGCCCTGAACCTTGCGCCGTTGACCAGGCTTGGCTACCCCTGCCTGAAAAAAAGCAATTATATATGTGTTATTTTAGTTTGTCGTGATTATTATGCGTACAGTTTAAATATTTCATTAAGTATTGCACCCATATATCAACATGGCCCGGGTAGTGTAGCCTGGTAACATATGGGACTGTGGATCCTCTGTGCCGGGTTCAAATCCCGGCTCGGGCCCTTTTATTTAAATTAAAATTACCCTAAATATTTAGATCTATATTTTTAATGAACCATGAAAGATAATCTTGAAAAACCTAATTAAATAAATATAAAGAGTAGAAAATCTGGGAAATTTAGAACAATCTAATGTTCTTCTGGCATATATAGCATTTTGTGAACTATTGCATCGTGAACATAATTGTAGCTTTTTATGACACCTGGAAATTGAATTGTCAGATCGTCCATTATCTGATGAAATTGACCTATGCCTTCAGTCCAAAAATCCAATTCAAGATCATGATACCCGATTGCTTTATCTATCATTATTAAATGAGGATTAGATCTAATATAATTGATAATCCGACCTCTTTCCATATAATCATTAAGATCAATATTAGCTTTAAAAAAACGATAACCTAATTTATAATAATCAATACTAATTCTATATCCCTGAATTACATCCATTTTTCTCAATCTTTTAATTCTATTGTTTATGGTATCTACAGTTGAATTAAGTTTTTTAGCAATCTCTATTGTAGGAATTCTTGCATTTGAAGCCAATAAAGTCAGTATTTGAAAATCTAGGTAATCGGTTTCTACTTTTTTCCCACCACCTACAATTTCAAAAGCTTCTCTGTCAAGTTTGTCATATTCATCTAATAGAAATGAACTCCTATAAAGACGCAATTGGGCATAATTGGAAAAATCCATATTTTGAAAATAATGCCGGTATCTTTTGAGTGTTTCTTCCCAAAAAACATAGAAATCATGTAACTCTTTAACCCACATAAGTACTGCTAGATCATAACTTCCTTCAAACGAACCGACCCACCAAGTATGTCTATTTTTTACAAAATAATCGACGATTTCTTTTCGAATTTCTGGATTTATGTGTCTATAATCCAAATAGAATCTCACACTATTATAACCTAATTTAAAAGAGTCGATTACTGTATAAAAATTCATAATTATTCCTTTTTCTACTAGTCTTTTTATTCTGTAAATTACCACATTTTTATGCAAGCTAACTTTCTTTCCAATTTGAGATAATGATTGTCTAGAGTCATAATCTAATTCATACAAAATTTTTCTATCTTTTAAATCTATTTTTACCATGTTATTGTGCATAATATATTCCATCTTTAAATTTTTTCCTACTTTGCACAACTTTCTAATGAAACATATTATAATAGTTTAAAAAATTATAAAATTGAAGACTTAAAAAATGAAATTTGATTTAAGAGTAAAAATATGAAATAATATTGTACAACTCTTAAACAAACAGTGTAAGAAGAAACATAATATTCTGTGAGGTTGCAAATAGTAAAAAAGAAAATCGGTTGACTAAAGGGGGTTCTGGTTCGGGAATAATCGTAATTTGAAATATTATAACCCTTATGTTTTCTCCTCCGTCATACCAGATCCCCCTTGTTCCCCCCCTGTCTTATTAAAAACATATGTAATTAGTTTACCATAATGTTTCAATTGGGATAATTTATTGAATATATTGTGTTTATTTTCCAAAATATTTAAATTTATGAATAAATATATAAAGTATGGGAAAACAATTTGATCGAATTACTAAACAAAAAAAAAACAATAATATTGATTTCAATTCTAATAGTAATATGTTTAGTTGTCTCCAGTCTTTTCACATATTTTGAGTTTTTTACCGAAAGGAATAGTCCTACTAAAGACGAATCTATTGAATATGAGTTAGATGATCGCATAAGTCCATTGACCAACCAGGGTTTAATTTTAGAAATAAATAGGATTCGTCATAGAGGATTACTTGATGAAATAATGAAGATTGGCATTTCTTGGAGAAATCAACCTTCGTTTTATGTTGTCACTAAAATTGATGATTTAAAATATTCAAGTTATAAAGAATTTGGCTTTACGTATGATGCATGGGATACATTTCTACAGGGAAATAGGGTTATTAGAGACGCCAAAGAGGAACAAGAAACGTCTGAAATAGTAATCACTATTGTGGAAAAAGAAAAAAAAGGTCTCTTTAGATTAATTGATGTAGAAAAAGAAAACATACATATAACCTATGATTATCGTACTGGTTGTTGGGTTGGTGACGATTCATTTAAGGATGATGATGGTTATGGTCACTATGTTGGTGAATTTTTCGAAGTATGGTTCGATGTCTATCAAACTGATTTTGATCATGATGGTCTCACTTATTGGACTGAAGTAAATGTCCTTCATACTGATCCACGTTTTGATGATTCTAAGGAGGATCCAGACGAGGATGGTGTTCCAACTTCTTGGGAGTGGAAATGGGGTTATGATCCTTTCATTTGGGATGACCACATGCATCTTGATCCGGATATAGATGGCTTAGAAAATATAGAGGAATATAAAATGGCTGAATGGTTTGCAGATCCGTTCTCTCAGGATATCTTTATAGAAGTAGATGGTATGGAAAGAGATGGACTGTTGGATCGGGAGCATGTTCTCTATGAAGAGTCGCAACAGATTATAATTGAAAGATTCTGTGAGCATGGAATCAATTTATACATAGATAATGGTTGGCCGGATGGATCAATAAACGGCGGCGGTGAAATATTACCACATATTAAGACCATTTCATGGGATTCTGGTATAATTTTACAATTCTATAATAACCATTTTGCTGATGAGAGAAAAGGGGTATTTAGATATTTATTAACGTGTCATAGTGGAGTATTTCCTATGATAGCTTTCAGCGGAAATACAGAGTATAATAACTATGATACAATGGCAGTTGGAATGTCTATATATCAGTGGTTATTTACACCCAGAATACAACGTTTATTATTGGCTTCTACAGTCCTGCATGAACTTGGACATACACTAGGCATAGCACCTTATACAATCGAAGGATGTGACAATATATCATTTATATCAGAATCAACAACAATAAAACAATTTATTGAGGAATTGCATAAATACAAAAGTGAGTGGGGTGACTATAAAAGCGTCATGAACTACCTATACGTAATTGATGTAAACATTGTGGATTATTCTGATGGGAGCCATGGACATAACGATCAGAACGACTGGGAAAAATTTTATTTACCCTTTTTCCAGATCGAAAACAACATTATCTGTGAGCCAGGTATTCTACCCCCTGCAAAAGATAAGATTGTTGATGAAAACTTGAGTGTGATACTGGATGGGTGGGAGTATAGTAAAAATATAACGCATCAATATGTTGAGAATATCGATGGTTGGTCTCCTGTAAACCCCATAAAATGTAATTGGAGCGTCTTTATAAGAACAGAAGAAAGCTCATTTCCATGTGATAGAAATCTCAGAGTTTATGCTTGGCCTATTGTCCCAATATCTGGATGGAGCCTCATTAAAGAAGGATACATAGACCCTGAAGGAAACATACAGTTGGTTTAATTATTGCTTTATTTTTGAGATGAGCTATTTTGAAGCTCTAATTCTAATAAAATTCATTAAAATGAAGACCAATTATTTTCATTTAAGAATCCCTTTTCTATTACTATTTTCCATTATTTATCCAAACTTCAGTTCTTCAAATTATACAATCTTCCCAATATATTAATGAGGAAAAAAAGGTTAAGTAAACTTCTACATTGAATTAGTAGTTTCGTAAATATCAGACGTTTTAAACAATTCCTGCACGACTTTGGTGATAATACCAAATTAGATAAAAACCACCAACAAGTAGTAATAAAAGCACAATTAACCAAGCATATATAAATACTGTATCAACGAAATAAACAAGATCTATAGCGACCAGATAAAATCCTAATATACTTAAAACAGTAAGGGCTAATCCACAGATAATACCAACCACTTTGATTATTTCACTCATGATTATCCTCCCAATAATACTGCTAATAATTGTCACGTATTTAACATTTCCTATAGGTAAAATCTTGCTAAAGTTATGATAGTTCATAACGATTTTGATTCTCTACACCAATAAATCCCAGAAAATCTTTTTGTATCCGCAACAGATAGTTGAAAGAATAAAAAGTATCTTTTAAGCAATCATACCTCTAAAATCCCATCTGGTGAAATGGGTTATTTTAAAATTTAAAAAATAAGATTTTATTTTTTTTTGTAATTCACTAGAAATTCGTTAGTTTAACATAGATTGCCTGTATTATCTGTTCTAGTATTGTAAACCGGCCCAAGAGTTTTTCTAAGAATAATAAGAACGGATTTATTGCTTTTTTCTTTGGCATGGAAACAGATAGTGGATCTGACCATTCACTTTGAACACCATGTATGTCTTTTGCCAAAACCTTAATTTGATAATTACCCTCATTCGTCCAGGTATGACTTGCAGATACACTTTGTCCAGAATTCTTTGGGCCAATCCAATTTGAATAACTACCATCGCCCCAGTCAAACAAATAGTTAAGTTTATCCCCATCCGGGTCAGTGGTAGAAGCGGTATAAGTATGCTCAATGTTTACACTGCCAGATGATGGGCCATCAGGTGAATCTGGTTTATCAGGGGGAAGAGATTCTTTAGCTATCGCAAGCGTAGGATCACCAAACGCCTGGAACTCCTCAACGGTTTTATAATCTCCATCATCCATAAGGGTAGACATATAATTAACTATGGCTCCACTCCATAATTCCCCAAATGTGATAGCGCCATTGTTATATGCGTCAAAAACATCTATACAAATTTTTTCGAAAAGCCCACTTATAACGTACTTACCTAGGTAAAAATAGTCTAATCCTGTGGCTCCGAAAGAAGCGATACCTCCTCCATCTGGATTAGAAACAAAACTCCAGGAAAAACAATTGGAATGTTGATTGAATTTTCCAACGCTACAGGCACCTATAACAACAATAGGTAATTTATCACCATTTTCTAAATCACTTACGTGATAACTACGATATGTACCCCAGGGGGTAGGAAGTGTCTGATGTGAGCCATTATGTGGATAAGTTGTCCATACATTAACAGCCCCATGCCCTGAAAAATCAACAAAACCACAACCACTATTAATGCCATTATTAATATTATCAAGTCCTGAGGGTAATATTCCACTTAATCTATTGTTAGAATCCCATATTTTATCAGGTATAAAACCATCCATTATATTAAGAACGGCTTGATTAACATACTCGCCCTCATCTATATTATCATCGTCACCTGGAGCTGAATCTCCACCAATTACTACTATATTAGAGAACCATGGTTGCGTATATGCCTCATTTGTCTCATAGGTGATAATCTTATTCACGCATATTATAACTTGATCCGAATCAACACATGCAAGTCTACCTAAATGAACATCTGGATAGAGATCTACCTCATCTGTAAGATGTGACTCCCCCCAATTATATTCTCCAAACACATCATTTCCATTAGAGTCCCAACTTGAAAAATTAGCAGTATCTTTGTAATAAATATCTGCATAATATAGGTCACTTACAAAAATCTCGTCATCGTCATGATAATCAAGGTAAACATGCGTTTCTCTAGTTGGAAACTTATCTCTACCGCCGACTATAAGTACATTTAATGTATTCCAATTTTCTATAGCATTTTTAATGAAATATTTAATTTTCTCCTGGTCATCTCTTCCATTTACAGGGAAGTAGCTACCGCCGTAAATCTCATCAAGAGTAACAATCCTAGTTGAAATGCCCCTGTTAATCTTGTGAGTCATTAAACTACTTAGTTCATCGCTGAATTCACCTGGCGTAAGAATAATTAATTTATATTCATCGTCAAATGACAATATGGATGGTTTTGGTTCTTTGTATTTTATTTCTATATCAATGCTTTTAGCCCAATTTATTATGTTCAAAGATGGATGGTATTGTACTGGGAACGCTTGTATTTCTACAAATATACTCCTTTGTTCTCCGTCGATCCCACATCCAATATCATAATCATACCATATATTCATAGAAACTGTATTTTCGCAATTCATAGTATTTTTATTCGAGGTTGTTTGACCTGCTAGTACTGAAGTTGGTGATTTCATTAATTCTTTTGTTAATTCTTGTTTTTGTATATTTTTCGGAGTGCAGTTAACAGTTATAATTTCGGTTCCAAATGGAAATTTGAATGTTTCTTTTAGAGTTGGAACCATGTAGTAATCTTCTTTCAACAATACCGAATTTGTTCCTTTTAATTCCAAAGTGATATATTCATTATTTTCCAGTATTGAAATCTGCTTAAAATTAACGGTCAATTTTAGTTCTTTTATTTCACCGTAAGAGGTTACAACAGATACAAACCCGCTAAGGATAAATAGTCCTACAACAAGGATTGTTACAATTTTTTTCATAATTCTCTTCCCCTTTTAGATATTTAATATTAGAATGGTTTTATATAATATAAACTTTATCCAAATATAAATGCAACCCTTGTCACAATATGTTTAGACTGATTTCACTTTAGTACCCAATCTTAGGTACTAATTCTGACAAAAAATACGAGGGGTTCTCATTTTTCCACATTGTTATAACTATGTTTGTAAATATAAAAATATAGTGGTTCATACAAATCAAAAGTTAAATTAAAATCGATGAACAAAAATGGAAAAAAAGAGAATGAGGAATCATTGTAATGAGAAGTATTTTCCAACAAGATAGTTATTTGGGCCAATTATTTTCATTGTTCTGAAATAGAAATGTGTTTCGTTGCTAACACCAAGTCCAACAATTAATGATTGTTGATTAGAGTTATCGCCAATTATACCAAGCATAAATGGACCGATTATTTTACCAGCTATATATCCATTTATATTTTCATCATAAATATTTAGTAATGCTCCTACAAATTTTCCTTTGAAATCATAAGAACAATAACCTACAATATATTCAGTTGGTTCAAGTGGCTTACCTTCGTTGTCGGTGTTTCCTCTCAATCCATAGAAATATCCTGTAGCCCATTCTGGCGGATCGCGGATTGTTAAAAAAGATTTATTGATGTTTTGTATCTGTTCATTCATATATTCTGTTGTTGGCGGAGAAAGAGCCATTGTAAATGGTGTACCAATAACCAAAAAACAAATTCCTATGGCAATTAATATTTTTTTTATTTTATCGCCTCCAAATATACAACTTCAAAACAACTGTTAACTTATAACCCTATTTGTAATATGAAAAATAGTTAACAGGATAAAAAAGATTATTAAATCATAATTGGATTTATTTCAGCATAGAGAAAAGAGTTATTTTAAAAAATGGAATAAATCATTTATTTAGAAACAATAGGGAATCTATTTTAATCCTTATTTATAATACCAATTATTATCACATGATTGGTACCATAATAAATGTAATAGCAATAGTATTTGGGACTTCAGCAGGAATGATTTTAAAATCAAAGCTACCTGATAGGATAACCTCAACAATATTTCAGGGAATTGGTTTATTCACAATATTTCTTGGAATATCAATGGCATTGAAAACAAATAATTTTTTCTTAATGATATTAAGTATAGTTATTGGATCACTTATTGGCAGTATCCTAGATATTGATAAAAATGTAAATAATTTTTCAGAATGGTTAAAAACAAAGGTGAAATCAAAAAATGAAAGATTTACTGAAGGTTTCATCACAGCATTCTTATTATATACTATGGGATCTATGGCAATTTTAGGATCAATTGAGGAAGGATTGGGAAACATTCCAAATCTTTTACTATCCAAATCAGTTTTAGACGGTTTTTCATCTATGGCATTAGCATCTTCACTTGGAATTGGTGTTATGTTCTCAATAATACCTTTAATGATTTATCAGGGATGTATAACACTTATTGCAAGTTTAATTCAAGACATATTAACAACAACTATGATAAATGAACTATCTGCAGTTGGTGGATTGATATTAATTGGTCTAGGAATTGAAATATTGGAATTAAAAAAGTTAAAACTTTTAAACATGATTCCCAGTCTTATCGTTGTAATAATATTATCATATTATTTTTTTTAAAAATGCTTTCATTTCAACATTACTATAACCCTATGTTTATGGTTAAGGCAAATAGAGTTAAAAAAGTAAAAAGCACTCAATAGATAATTATCCCTACTTCGTTCCTCATTGGAAAAAAGGTTTTATAGAACTTTTTGAAGGTTGATAATAACTGAGATATTGTGACACTCTCCGGCATGAATGCCGTAGCTTCTTTTCATACAGGGTTGGCTTCCGTTGAAAATCCATTTAAGGTCGTCTGTTCAAAGCGGTGTCCACAAACATAATTGATTACAGTTTCAGCATCAGCATCACACACAGTTCGAAAAAATTTACCAGGACTCCAAAAATGTCCCTTAGAATACCGTCTTCGGAAATTAGATTTTCGTTTGAATAACTCATGAGAAGATGCTCCCTTCAATAGATAAAATGCTTGAGAAATGCTCATAGTCGATGGTATTTCAACAACAGCATGGAGATGATCTGGCATTACACTTAATTCAGTTATCTAAATGTTATGTAGATTTGCAATATCATACAAAATTTCTTCGCAAAGTTTTTTATAACTTAAGGCTGGGAATACTGCGTGGACCGAAGTGAAACGAAGGGCCCGCAGATGAAAAGCCGTTTTTCTTAATAATCCAGTAAAACATCTCTTTTTTTGTCGCGTGCGGTACACCGCCTAGGGTG
>Ga0272442_10009624_pt1 | contig 12048 bp, 5 predicted proteins | sample SSMForm2O_FD_200262 | JGI IMG/M metagenome (GOLD analysis project Ga0272442, IMG submission 200262) | Marine sediment archaeal communities from Little Sippewissett salt marsh, Falmouth, MA, United States - SSM-Form-2O | ecosystem: Environmental > Aquatic > Marine > Wetlands > Sediment ... | reverse complement strand
AGGTTCTCCCCAAAACTCATCTTCATCATAGTTGAATGGTCCGTCTAGACAACAATAATACAAATCAGAAGGGACGTTGTATTGTTCCGCCCATAAATATTTTGCAGGTATACAGTCATGGTCTCCACCTAACAAGACATATGTGATAGCTGATGTATTATATTCATTTCTGATATATTTCTTAATGTCATCAGGATTATAACTATTAATTTCTTCAAGAGTTGTAATTTGTGTTTTAATACCATTTACTTTATGGGCTTCTTGTAAGGGAATAAAGCTTGATTTTAATTCATCAGGAGTAAGTATAAGTAAATCATAGACGCTACGTAAATCACTGTATGGTTTCAATTGATTGTAAGCATTGATCATTGTAGGATTATCAATTTTTTCTTGAATTGAATCTTTGTCTTTTTTTAATCCCCTATATAAAAGGTTTTTTGTATTATCTTCCATCATCTTGATAGTAAGTGTAATCTCAGGATTGAAATAAAGCTCCCCTGTTCCATTACAATATTGCACAGGGAAAATATCTAAAATTAAGATAGAATATCCTCTAAATTCGTAAATACCGACTTGGGAATACAATTGGTGTGGAAACAAATCTTTTGTAGTAGTGTTACATGATTTTTTTTGAAGCTGCTGTGGAATTGATGCCTGTGAAATTGGTTGCTGTTCTTTAATAGGACATAATCTGAAGTTTGCTCCTAAATATATCTGTTGTCGAGAAAAAATGGTTATTTGCTTTACACAACTTTTAGGTGGTAATAAGATATATGCGCCTTTACATGGTAAGGCAGGATCACCTAAATCTGCTATAGTGGAAAGATTTGTTATTTCAATTTTGGTACACGAAAATCCATTAATGATGACATCTGTGAATTGTGGTTCGTTAAAGGTATATGTGATCGTTAGTTCGTTTTCAGATTGTTGCATACTTCTACTCGCATTGACTGATGAAGTAGAAGCACCTACGAGTACAAAACAAATAAATACATTAGAAATCAGAATAAATTTTCTATGCAACTATTAGACCTCCGTTATTAGAACCTCTAATAGCTTTTTTAGAAAAGGTCGAGTTGTAAGAATTTGGTGTAGAACTCTTTGATAAAAATAACGATGGAATTGTTTTTCTTTTGGCATAGTTATTGGAAGTGGTTCTGACCAGTTACTTTCCAGCCCATGTATGTTTTTAGCTTTGACTCGGACGTTAAATTCTCCTTGCTTAGTCCAGGTATAGGATTCGCTATTTTCAGTACCTGATGAAATAAAATCCGACCAATCACTGAAATTTCCATCTCCCCAATCAAACATATATGATACGTCTCGGTTTGAATGATCCGTAGTTTTCGTAGAATAAGTGTATTCCTGTTTTATTTTTCCTAATGAGGGCCCTTTTGGTTTTTCAGGTGTCTCTGGAGGAACCGGTTCATCAATAATCACTTTTAGGGATTCTGACCATTCACTTTCCAAATCATTTATATCCTTGGTTTTTACTTTGACATTATATTCTCCATGTTTTATCCAAGCATAAGAGGTTGTGCAAGATTGATTGGAATCATATGGGCCAAGCCAGTCATTGGTTGTTCCATCTTGAAAATCGAATAGATAGTAGATTTGATCGTTGTTTGGATCTGACGATCTTGTATTAAACTCGTAGTTAACATTTGGTATGCCTATCTCTTCACCAACGGGTTTTTCAGGTTTTTCAGGGGGAATATTGTCTCCTACGCTCACAACTATAACTGGACTGTACCACCAGGTTTGCCCGTTTATGGTTTCTAGTCCATCAGTACCATTTAGTTCTTCATAGTATGATTCATTTGTTCTTTCTTTTACTAATCTTAGATATGGATTTTCACCATATTCCTCTGAGTCGATAACATTTTTGTATACTTGATCTACTTGTGCCTTTGCTATAAAATAATAGCTACCCGGTTCGTTTAATTGAATTGTTTCAGAATAAATTACACCGTTTGTTGATCCATTTTCTGAGCTTTCCCATCCTGTACCACCAATATAATCTCCCGAATAGAAATCGTTGTCTGATGTTGTAAACTCAGGATTGTTTATTATGTCAGGATTTGTTCCCCATTGGACATATGTATGATCTACTACAAGACTTCCGTTGATCTGCCAGTTTAGTGTTATCTCAGCTCCTTCTTCAAGTCCCCATGTGTTTGTCTGTGTGGTTCCTGGCTGCCATCGTACATATGGTTGTGCAAGATCTGTTTGATGTAGTATATAACGGCGGGTTTCTGTCCCCCATCCATATGTTGTGTCATTACCATATTCGTTTTCATCTGTATTTTTCATAAAAGATAGTTCAAAGGTATGCCACAGGGCTCCTGATCCAGGGTAGTTTCCAAAGATTTCATCAAGTACTTGTTCATCTTCTGCAGGATTTTTTTCTACATCTGAACCATATCCCCATGAAACAATACAGCCGGGTAAAGCTTCATTATGTACATCTGTTAAAGGTCCAACGTTATGGGGATTTAGATCTCCACCAAAATCACCTATATAGTCTGCTACTCTTAACGAAGATATATCATAGAAGAAAAAATCTGGTGGACAACTGCTATATCTAAAATCAGAGATGGGGCTTCTTGCATAGATTTCATTATGAGCTCCAGATGACCAGGGGTAAAATATTCCTCGTGTTCCCCCATGAAAGTCACAGCCTACACGAATGGTATGATTGTTTAGAAACCTGTAAAGTGTTTTTCCATTTACACTCTGCCATGGGGTTGTACAGCCATAATCTGCTTCACGGTTTAGATCACGACCTAAGTAGTCTTCTCTACAGTATAGAAAACCGTATGGGTTATGACTTACTTCAAGATAGATTTCACGGTTATCAATAAGCCATCTAAGCCACTCTTTTGAATAGTCAATGCAAGCCTCAGAAGTAAATGCTTTTCTCATCAACCAATCTGTAAACCAATACTGACAGATAGTGCCTGTTACTTCATCGCCATGTGGGCTTCCTAGAAATAGTACTTCTGGTTTATGTAATCCTCTTGTTTCATTTGTTATGCAAACGTAATAGAGATCATAAGGTTCTCCCCCACTTTCAACTTTTCCTGTATTGTATAATTCATTTGCTTTGAATACCTCAATATAATTAGGGTACTTTTCTTCTAATGCAAGGTACCACTCGACTAATTCAAGGTAGGATTGAGGTTTATAGTACCATTCTGCATCATAATAAATCGTATCATTTATTTCATCATTATTCAAATTATTAATTTGAATATTACCATTTACAGATATACCACTAACAATAATCAAAATGATTATGATTAGTATTGTTATTTGAACTCTCAGTTTTTTCATGTATATCACACTATAATTCAAAAGTAATAATTTTTGATAATTAGGAAAAACATTGAATAATTAATGAGTTTTCAAATATTTTTTGAAGTAAAGGAAATCGTTGCATTAAGAAATCAAATAATGATATTATCTTTGGTTTATTTTTTGGCATGATAACCCCTAAAGGTTCTGACCAGTTGCTTTCATCACCATGAACGTCCTTTGATTTCACTTTTATTTCATAATCTCCTTTTTTAGTCCACGTATGATTAGCTTTGACTTTTGCTTCTGAATTATATGGGCCAAGCCAGTCACTGAAATTTCCATCACCCCAATCCCACAGATACAACACTTGATCATCATCAGGATCAATAGTTGAAGTAGTATACGTGTATTCAACATTGATTTTACCTTGGATTTCACCATTAGGTTTTACTGGCCTGTCAGGTGCATTATTCCTAGTATCAAAAACAATTAGATCGATTGTTGGGTCTCCAAATAAGTTTAGTTGATAGTAACATAGTCTCATACAACCCATATCAATCATAAAAGCTATATCTTCTTTTGAATCTTGATTGGCTTTGCTAATTGTCCTGATTTTTTCACCATATATTGCATCTATAAACTCTCTGTGATAATGTTGTGATGGCCCATTAGTGCCTTCAACATCTAAAAATCCACTACGAGAATTCCATATGCCTGCAAATGCTCCATGAGGCGTTTTTATGGTAAAATGTTCAGCGATACAATCAAATCCACAGGGATTATCAAATGCTCCTGGACTACATCCTTGTGAATAAATAAAACAGAGTTTATCGTTAGTAAATCGTTGTACATCGTCTATATGAATTTTCATGTTATCTCCAGAAGATGCATGTCCTACATGGTTTATCATATGAGTATCATTATTAATTCTATGAATTATTTCATCTACAGGCCAACCGTTCTCCATAGGATCTGGATCTGGGAAATTTCTGTCATAAAGTTTATCTATCCAATTGTCATCATATGGAATTCCAACTGTATAATATTCATTAGCATAGGATTCATTGATGAGCTCATCCATATATTCTCCTCCTGTTGAACGAGGTGTTAAGGGGCCAAGAGCTGGATCGATTAAAACTTCTCCAGCTAAAACATTATGTTTTAGATATTCATCTTCTGGATCAAGAGTCAAATAAGTAATTGTTTTATTTACAAATATTTCTACTTCTTGAAGGTTGTCGGCACAAGCTCGACCAGCATATATCTCTGCAAATAAATCAACGTCAGCTCCGTTTTCTCCATCATTTGGTTCACCCCAGAATTCATCTCCATCAAAGTTAAAAGGTCCATCCAAACAACAATAATATAAGTCTGAGGGTATGAAGTAGGTACCATCATATAAATACGGTGTTGGTATTACATCAAAATCTGCTCCAATAAGTATGTATTCAATACCTGAGTTCGAGTATTCTTCCCTAATATAATTTCGGATATCTTCTGTTCTATTGCTTCCAATATTACCTATTGTTTTTATCTCTGTAAGTATTCCTCGGTCATTGTGAAAATCACGTAGCTCTTCAAAACCACTACTAAGTTCGTCGCTAGTTAATATCATAAGATCATATCCTTCAGATATTGTTTGAAATTCTAGTAAAGAATCATAAGATAATATCATCTCGGGATTATCAACCCTTGATGTAACATCATATCTATCTTTTTCAAATCCACGATAAAGCAGATTTGATGATTCATCCTCAATAGTATCTATTGAGATAGTTATCTCAGAATAATAAAATAATTCGCCTGATGCAGGTATATATTGTACAGGATTGATATTTAAAACTAATATACAATATCCTTTAAGGTTATATGTACCAACTTCTGTAACTAAATTATCAGGATATAAAAACTTTGAAGAATATACTTTTTCATCTGTTATTGGCACAAAATTTGGATTTATTTGACTAATTGGGACTTTTTGAGTTGCAGGTTCAATATGATACTTGTCTCCTAGGCATACTTTTTCAGCTGAGATAACATTTATTGATTTGGTATTTCTTCCAGGCGGTAATAATACATAGGCGCCTTTAACGGGTAAAGCTGGCTTTCCAGGATCACCTTTAGATATTGTGTTTTCCATTATTATTTTATCATAGCTTATGTCGTTGAATGTAATTTTTGTGATTTCTGGTTGTGAAAATTCGTATTTGATGTTAATTTTATTTTCATCATTTTCTGCTAATGCTATTGTAGATAGCGTAGAAAAAATAACAATACTGACTGTTAATAGGATTTTTATTTTATTGATTTGTTTATTAGTTTTCATAGTTTTTACCTCGTAATAATTTTATTGGTATTATTACTTTAAAAAGGTTTCTATAGTTTTTATATTTTATTTTTAATAATTTTCTGTTTTTATGATATTTGTCAGTTTTTTATTATATTTCACAATAAATTATATATAATGCGTAAAATAAAAATAACATTATGTACTAACCAAAAAAATGGTTGGAGGAATAAAGCATGAAAAAAATCTTATCGATAATAGTAATAGGTTTGCTATTACTAAGTGGAATTGGAGTAGTTGCCTCAACAACTAAAATTTCAAACAAAAATAATTTTTCTATTCAGAAGAATGAATCGATAACAATTGAATTTTCGAATCAACCAAAAGTCGTTGAAAACAATGGTTTTTTAATGATACAATTTAACGAACTAACCTCACAGTTAATGAATCCAACAGAGCCGGTTCTACCTGTTTATAAAAAAAGCGTACAAATCCCTGCATTAGCATCAAATATACAAGTTAAATGCAAAGCAAGCTACACAAAAAACATGAAAATTAAAGGAGAAATTACTCCTGCAATGAAACCAATTCCAAAAAATTATGATAGCAAAAAAATTGATTGTTTACTTGAAAAAAATCAAATAACATATCAAAGTAGCAATTGGTATCCGGAAAAATTATTTTCATATAGAGTTACATGTGGAAGAAATGAAGATAGTTTAATACGTAATTTTGTAGACATTGAAGTGTATCCCATACAATATTCTCCTGCAAAAAAAGATCTAAGATACATAGAGGGTGAAGTAAAAATTGATCTTACATATGATTTGCCAATAAAAGCATCATCTGCTGATGATGTTTATGATTTAGTGATTATTGCCCCTATACGATTCTGTAGTATTCTTGAAAAATTAGTAGATCATAAAAACAACCTTGGTATCCGAACTTTATTACAGCCTGTTGAGGACATCTATAGAGAATTTGATGGTAGGGACAAACCTGAAAAAATAAAATACTTTATTCATGATGCTCATAAATCATATAATATATCTTATGTAATGCTTGTTGGAGGATTAAAAACCTATATTTTTGCAAACGACAGAGAAGATAGAAATCAGGGTAGTAGATTTTGGCACCTGCCTGTACGATACACCAATATTTATCTCAGAAATCAAACTGGAGTGCTTTACGAACCAGGTTGTCCAAGTGATCTTTACTATGCAGATATTTACAAAGCAGGCTCAATTTTTGATGACTGGGATTCAAATGGAAACGGAATTTTTGCCGAATGGGATGGTCATCAAAGTCGAGATTTTCTTGATATGCGTCCTGATGTCTATGTTGGTCGACTTGCTTGTCGTAATAAAATTGAGCTAAATATTGCGATAAATAAAATAATAAAATATGAACAACCATCTGAAAACAATAAATCTTGGTATCATAAAATAATTGGAGTATCAGGAAATTCATTTGATTTCGACCCACTGCATGATGAAACAGAGGGTGAAATCGTTGTTGATGAAGCATTTGAATATATGCCAGATTTTGAGCCTGTAAAAGTTTATGCGACAAATGCCCTTGAAGGAAATGAGGGTTTAATTCCAAATGCAAAAGATATTTCATCTGCAGTATCAGATGGTGCTGGTTATGTAATATTTGAAGGTCATGGAAATCCCTGGCGTTGGGATACTATTGCTGCAAATGGAACATATGCAAACCATGATTGGATAGGGGGAATATCATCGTATGAGTTTTTTAAGCTTAGAAATGGTGAAAAACTACCAGTTGTAATTGTTGGCGGGTGCCATAATGGTCTTTTCAATATAACACTTTGGAAAACATTTAATGATACAAGTGATAATTATTGGTGTCATGGAGTACCTGTTCCACGTTGTTTTTCATGGTGGCTTGTTGCAAAGCCTAATGGTGGTGCTATTGCATCTACTGGTTGTACGGGTCTTGGTCTGGGTGGTTGGGCTCAAAAACCTGATTTTTCCATTGATTATAGTGTTCTTAGTGCTGCAATTGAAGTTAATTTCTTCAATGAAATAGGTCAGAATGATATTTCAATTCTCGGTCAGGCTCATGGTAATGCTTTAAATAAATATATGGATGATGGCTCACCTTACCCTGCTCAATCTGTTGCTCATTGTATTACTATTTGGGAGTTGTTTGGTGATCCTAGTTTAAAGCTTGGTGGCTATTAAAACCACCATTTAAATTTTATTTTGTCTGTAATTTGATGGAAGATGCAAATATTTATATATCCGTAAAACAAAAATATATTGTTATTTGGATAAAAATAAATGAAAGGGGGCATATAAACATCTTAAATAAAAAAATAATAAAGGTAACTACAAGCGTAATTTTTGCCACATTTTTAATAATTTCACCAATAATTACAGCAAATAATTGTGCCGATACTTCTAAAGAAAAGGCAAACCTATGTATAGGCTCTAATCTAATTATTGACCTTATAATTGCAAATCATGACGACCCCAATCCAGAAAATATAAGTATACTCCTTGGAGATGGTTCTGGTTCTTTTTCTGATCCATTAGGTTTTCCCGCAGGGATGGGGGCACTAGATTTAGCAGTAGCTGACTTTAACGATGATGGATTCTTAGATGTGGTTGTCTCTAAAAAATATGGATGGGATCTATCTATTCTCTTTGGAGATGGTGATGGTAACTTTGGATCTAAATACGATTATAGTCCAGGGGTACAACCACTAGGAATTGTAACTGGCGATTTTAATGGGGATGGAAATAGCGATATCGCTGCAGGAACTGCAGTAGGTAATAAAGAAAGGTATGCTACTGTATTTCTTGGTGATGGAACGGGTATTATCACTAGTCATCAGCACTTTAATGTTGGAGATTTTCCATCAGATATTACGACTGGCGATTTTGATAATGATGGCGATCTCGATCTAGCAACAGCCAACTATGATTATGGCACAATAACTGTTCTTTTAGGAGATAACAATGGTACTTTTGGTGAACGAAGTGATTATGATATAGAAGGAGATATTGTCAATCCAAAATGTATTATTTCTGAAGATTTTAATAAAGATGGCAATCTTGACCTTGCAGTAACAAATTTTTTTAAAGGTATTAGTGTATTCTTAGGTGTTGGTGATGGCACCTTTGGAAATCAACACAGTTATGCAACAATGTCTGGTGAAGGCCCAGTCGACATAGAAGCAGCGGATTTCAATGGCGATGGGAATCTTGATTTAGCTTCAACAAATTTTTTTAATGACACAGTAAGTGTTCTTTTAGGAACAAATACAGGTGCTTTTGGAGATCATCAAACCTATAAAACGGGTCATGCGCCTCATAGTGTTGCGTCACATGATTTCAATAATGATGGGTATATTGATCTTGCAGTTACAAATAAATGTGATAATGATGTAAGTATATTATTTGGAGACGGAACAGGGGCGTTTGGAGGTAGACAAGACTTTCCTGCTGGAAATGGCCCTAGAGAAATACTTGCAGTTCCGATTAGAAATCAGCCTCCGATAACTCCAATAGTCACCGGCCCAAGTAAGGGGACTATAAAGGTTGGATATGAGTATATTTTCAATTCTTCAGACCCAGATGGCAATGATATGTTTTATTTTGTTGACTGGGGAGATGAAAATACAAGCGGTTGGCAGGGCCCCTATAAATCAGGAGAAGGAATCAGTTTGAATTATACCTGGAACAAAAAAGGTACTTATATCATTAAAGCTAAAGTAAAGGATGTATTTGATCTTGAAAGTGAGTGGGGCAGGCTTGAAGTTAAAATGCCAAAATATCAAATCCCAGATGATAATAAAATTTCAAAGTTGTTTGATAGATTATTGTCACGGTTCCCAATTCTTATATATTATCTCGAGTTTTTCAAAGGTGATCAAAAATGAGTAATAATTTCATTAAAAAAGGGTTAGTTTCAATAATTATAACTGCATTAATATTACTTAGTTTTTCTACAGCAATAACAGGTAGATATATTGATACAAAAGATAAAATTATTAGTGATGATAATCGTTTGATCGATATAATAGTAACATTACAAGATAGTGATGATGCAATAAATGTAAAGCTTGGTGATGGACTTGGCGGTTTTGGAGCGGATTGTATATATTCTGTAGGTAATCAGCCTACAGATATTTTAACTGGTGATTTCAACAATGATTATTTTGTAGATGTAGCTGTTTTAAATTTTTATGGAAAAAGTATTTGTGTATTTTTAGGTGACGGGAATGGTGGACTAGGTGTACCTCAAGAGCATTATATTGGTTTAACTCCTGAGTTCATGGAAGCAGGAGATTTTAATAATGATGGTTACCTTGACATTATTGTTACTATTTCTGTTCTTAAAGAGGAAGATTTTATTCGTATTCTGTTTGGAGATGGTACTGGCCAATTTAGCTCACATACGGATTTAACTGTTTGTGATGAGACACAGGGTCCAAAAGGGATTGTCATTGATGATTTCAACTATGACAATAATGCTGATTTTGCAGTAGCATTACAAGATAGAAACGAAGTTTTAGTATTCATTGGTGATGGTACTGGAAGCTTTGCAACCCCAGTTGATTATCCTGTGAGCGATGGCCCAACTGGCATTATCAGTGGAGATTTTGATGACGATGGATATGTGGATCTAGCTGTATCCAGTGAAATTGGACTTATGGTCACGATATTAACAGGCTATGGTAATGGACGATTTGGTGGTTTTATTGAATCGTTTTCTCCTAAATCTTCATATGATATGGTATCTGGTGATTTCAATCATGATGATATCTTGGATATTGCAATGAATACGTACTATGAGCACGTTGTTACATTACATACAGGGTTTGGCGATGGAACATTTTTCCAGGATTTTCCACCTGTACGACTTGGTCCAAAGGGAATTACCACAGATGATTTTAATAACGATGGCAATCTTGATTTAGCGGTTACTGGATATAATGATGATAATATATCCTTGCTCTATGGAACTGGCGAATCAAACAGGCCATTTGAAGAAAATGTGAGTTTACCTATTGGTCGTGCGCCTTATGGAATTGTAGCTGATGGATTAAGAGTCCAACCACCTTATGTTCCTAAAAAACCAATACCGGATAACAGTGAAGTAAATGTTGGTATTTCACCTATTCTCAAATGGGTTGGTGGAGATCCTAATTCCTGTGATACTGTTTTATATGACGTATTTTTTGGTGAATCCATTACACCGTTAAAGTTTTCTAGCAATCAATCTAAAACTGTTTTTAACCCAGGAGTTTTAGATTTTGATACAACGTATTACTGGAAGATTGTTGCTTGGGATAGTTTAGGATACACAGCTGAGAGTCCAGTATGGTCTTTTACAACAAGGCCCAATACTGCTCCTTCAAATCCTTCAATAAATGGAGAAGTAGAAGGGAAATTCGGCGTGCAATATAATTATACATTAAAATCAGAAGATGCAGAATCCGATGAAGTATATTATTTTGTTGAATGGGGGGACAGAACAGTTGAAGAATGGATTGGTCCATATTCTTCTGGTGAAAATGTAACAGTCGGTCATATATGGGAGGAAAGAGGGGAGTATACCATTAGAGTTAAAGCAAAAGATAATTTTGATGCAGAGAGCGATTGGACAACTCTTGAGGTTTCAATGCCCTTGAAAAGAATGATGTTTCGATCATTATTTGATCTTTTTATCCATGGGTTTATTCATTATTTTCCTTTATTGGAAAATATACTTTCTTATATTTGAGGTTTGTTCGATAAAGTTATGACAAAATATATATACTATATAAAATAAAAGTAAATTGTTAATCTATATAGGGTGAGATCAAAATGCAAAAAAAACTAATAAATAAGCTTTTTGTTGAAGGATTAGTACTAATATTGTTAGTTTCAGCTATGTCGTCAATTTTACATGCTGAAATAATAAAAGATGTCGATATTAACATTAAGAATTATCCTGAGATATTCAAAGAGAATAATGATCCTCAATTTGATTCAAAAATTGATTATTCAGAAAATAATGTTTTTCTACCTAATGAATTAATCATTAAATTTAATAATAAACTAAAACAGGGAATCATGCATTCGAATAAGGGGTTTGTTATAACGGGTTTAAATTCTATTGATATTCTGAATGAAAGATTTAAGATTAATAAAATTGAAAAAATATTCAATATTAATGAAGATTCGATTCTTTCATCTTATTATAAACTTACAATTCCTCCAGAAGTAGATATGTACTCGGTTATATCCGAATATAAATCAAATGCATATGTTGATTCAGTACAGCCACACTATCTAGCAAAAACAGCCTTGGTGCCCAATGATCCCCGTATTGATGAACAATGGGCTCTTGAGAATATCCAGGCGTTTGACGGATGGAATTTATCAATAGGTGATAAGTCAGTGGTTGTCGCAGTTATAGATTCTGGCATAACAGTTGGACATGAA
>Ga0272442_10009623_pt1 | contig 12048 bp, 8 predicted proteins | sample SSMForm2O_FD_200262 | JGI IMG/M metagenome (GOLD analysis project Ga0272442, IMG submission 200262) | Marine sediment archaeal communities from Little Sippewissett salt marsh, Falmouth, MA, United States - SSM-Form-2O | ecosystem: Environmental > Aquatic > Marine > Wetlands > Sediment ... | reverse complement strand
CTCGCGATGCGCGTGGCCTTTGGCCGGCTCGGGCGACGACTGATCAACCCAGAGCAGCACCTGCTTTTCATAATTGAAGCAGTGCGGCAGCAGCGCCTTCTCGGCCTTTTGCAGCCCGAGCCGGTCACAGCTGTAGCTGAGGTCGCCCGCCACGCTGAGGGTCGCCGAGACGAAGATGACCGGGCCGGTCCGATTGTAAACGCGCTTTTGAAGATCCTCGCCGACCGACAGCGGCGCCATGTTGAGCGAAACGCGAGGATTTTTCCGCTGGGAGGTTCCTTCGATCAGTTCCATCTCGGGCTTCAACCGGCCGGTGCCCCGATCCACTTCGAGCCAATAGACGCCGTCGGGCCGCTTTTGAAGGAGAATCGTATCGAGGCGCATGAGCATGTCCACCGCCTGCTTGACTGAGGCGTCGACCTGTAGTTGATCTTCGCCGTCGCCGGCGGCCTTGCGAACGCGATTGAGGGTGTCGAGCAGCTCCTTCATGCCTTGAATGGTCAGCGGATCGCCCGGGGCCGGCTGGCGCATCCGGACGCGCTCGTTGACGCCGGAGTATTTATCGAGAATGGCATTGAACAGCGCCGCGGCCCGCTCGCGCATTTCCGCCACGCGCTGCTTCAGTTCGCCTCGCAGCTCCGGGTCGATGTACGACAGCAGCGAATAGAGTCCCCTCCCGGTCTTGGGATTGTGGAGGCTGTTCAGGTAGCGCTCGAGGGCGAAGTTGCTCACTTCGTGGCCGAGGTAATTCGAGGCGACTTCCTCGACCAGGTGGGCTTCGTCGAACAGCACCGCACCGTAATCAGGCAGAACGCCGCCGCCCGAGATCAGGTTGGCGAAGAACAGATAGTGATTCACCACCAGCAGGTGCGCCCGGTGCCACTCCTTGCGCGCCCGGTTGTAAGGGCAGGTGGGCTCCTTGTTACACAGCGCCAGCGGGCACAGGTCGCTGTTGCGGCAGATTTCCCGCCACGTTTCGGGGTGACAGTCCATTTCCGCCTTGATGCCGGTACGGGAATGCCGGGCCCATTGAATGATCCGGGTGCGGGCGATCTTGCCGCCTTTGTACGAGACCCGGCTCTTCTGCCACGCCTTGAAGCGGCGGGCGCACAGATAGTTCTCCGCGCCAAGACAAAGCGCCGCGTTGAACTTCAGCCCGAGGGTTTCCTCGATCAGCGGCAGGTCTTTTTCAAGCAGTTGGTGCTGGAGCGTTTTCGTGCCGGTTGAAATGACCACCCGGTTGCCCGTATCCGTGGCCCAAAGGATGAGCGGCACGAGATAAGCGAGGGATTTTCCCGTCCCGGTCCCGGCCTCGACAATCAGCTTCTCGCCTTTGGTACAGGCCCGGGCGACCGCCTGGGCCATCGCTACCTGCTCGGCGCGATGTTCAAAGCCGGGCATGGCCTTGGCCAAAAGGCCCCCTTCGGCGAAGACCTCCTGCATCAGGTCCTGTACCCGTTCTGCCTTTGACCAGCGAGACAACAAGCTAGACGACTTTTGACTCTTCGCCCTCATGTTCGACGAATCGCTCCTGTTCTGCCATGCGCTTCAGGACCCAATAGACGATCGGCGTCGCGACCAGCACCGCCAGCGCAATTCCCTGCGACGTGGAAATCTTTCCCGGCAGGATCCATCCCCGCTCGTCGCCTCGATAAAACTCGACGGTGAACCGAGCAACGGCATAGCCCGCCGCATAAAGCAGCAACAGCATGCCGGGCGCCCAGCGCACGCGCTTGGAAAGCTGATGAAGCCCAACGAAAAGCAAAAGAAGACAGCCCGCTTCATACAGCTGGGTCGGGTGAACGGGCAGTGAAAACAGGTCCCACTCAGCCACCAACCCCTGATTGAGCTGGTCCAGAAAGGGCGGGCTGCCGACAATATATTCATGATTGTCCACGACGCGGGGAAAGCGCGTCAGGGGACTGGAGAGAGAACACGGGTGTCCATAACAGCATCCATTCAGGAAGCAGCCGATGCGGCCGAAAAAGTGTCCCAAGGCAATGGCCGGTGCCAAGGCGTCTGCCAGCGACCGGACGGGAATCGCGCGCCGCCGGGCGTACAGAATGGCGGCGGCCAGCGCGGCGAGAAATCCGCCGTAGAACACAAAACCCTCACGGGAGAAAATCAAGGCCAAAGGGTCTCGTAGAAACCATCGCCATTCCACGAAAATGTAGACAATTCGCGAGCCGGCCAGCGCGGCGATCATAATCACCAGCGCGAGGCTTTCAGCCAGTTCAGCGGCGTTCGGCACGCGTTGTAGCGAGCGCCTCATATACGCCAAGCCGGCGAGGAATCCCAACCCGACCATCAGGCCGTAGGTGCCGATAGGGAAATCGCCGATGCGAAAGAGAATGGGATGCATAATGGATTCCTGGCCGCTTGAGTCGCTCGACTGCCGCGCATGGACCGCGCGAGATTTACCGCAGAAGTATGCACGAGCGGAAAGCCGGGGTCAAACCGTTTCAGAGGCGGACGGCGGGGGGACGCAAGCCAGGCGCCTGCGGTCCTAGGCTTTGTCTTCCGCCCGTTGATCCTTGAGCGCATTCTCGTCTTGGCGTGTGGGATTATCCTGAGGCTGCGGCTCGCCCTTGGACGAGGAGCGATACGCCAGGAACAGCACGAGAATCGTTCCTATAGTAATGCCGCTGTCGGCCAGGTTGAACGCGGGCCACTGTCTCGATCCAATGTAAAACAGGAGGAAATCAGTCACGTCGCCGAATCGCAGCCGGTCGATCAGATTACCCAGCGCGCCGCCAAGAATCAAACCCAGTCCCCAGGCCGCCACGCCCAGGCGGGCGTCCCGCCGCCATTCCCACCAGAAGAGTAGCGGAATGCCCACCAGCGCGGCCGTTCCCAGCAGGGTCAACAGCACCGACTGATCCTGCAGCAGCCCAAAGGCAATGCCCGTGTTCCGCCAGTGAACCAGGTTAAAAAGACCGGGGATGACCACGACCGGCTCGTCAGGAGAGAGCGTTTGGCGCACCCAAAACTTGGTAATCTGGTCGGCAACGGCGATCAGAATCGTCTCGGCGACCAGAATCCGGGCGATGGTTCGAAAATCCTTCATTCCCGCCTCGAAATCCGCTTAAGCCCTGCTCCTCGACCTGTCTCGATGGTCCGGGCAATCAAGCGCTGTGAAGAATGGTGCCAAGGCCGCGGCGCGCCGTCAACCCTTCTTTTGATTCTCTTGTACCGCGGGCGTCCTCGCCTGCTTTCTCGTGTGGGACCGGCGCCCTCGCCGGTCAAATAAGAGAATCCGACCGCTGGGGGCAGCGGTCCCACAAAAATCCCTCTCCCTCCGGGAGAGGCGGACTTTGAAGCTTTGCTGCGGTGAGGGAAAGTTTTCATAAGTCGGGTGGCATGGCCGTTGACCGGCCATGTTGTACAGAGTGTGGAATAGATACAACCGCAAGATGGGGAGAGTACCGAGTGTGTGCCAGTCTTCAATCCGGATTGAAGACTGAATATTGAGCAAAGACGCAGCCCTCAACAAGTTGAGGAGCTGCCACACGTTTCGATAAAAGCAGGGCCAAGTTTGTAGTGCGCCCGTAAGGGCGTAAAAGATAAGGGGGGAGTTTTCAGTAGAGTGGGCTTTATCCCACATGTTGATTATTGTTTTTGGATCTACTGCGTCTCGCGCTTTTAAAAGCAACCCCCTCCCGCTCCCCCTTCGTAAGGGGGAGAGAGGTTGGTCCAACCCAAGCCCATAGTATACAGAATAAGCCAGGGACATGGTTTACAGATTTCGATAAGGAAGGCTTCACCATGGCAGTTGCTGCAGGGCGCGGCGCAGTTGGCCGGCGGTGCGGAATTTCTTCCGAATCAGCGAAGTCTTGAGGCCGCAGCAGATCGATTTGATCTGGGGAGGCATTTTCGCATAACGCTTTGCGCCACCGATGAGGTCGTAAAGCAAGCGGATCAGGTCGCAGACGTCGGTGAAGATGTTTTCGCGCATCGAGCCGTTCCAGTCAAAAAAATCGATCAGCTTGACCGTGAAGCCGAGCCCCCGGCGCTGAATGATGATGTTGTCGGAGTGAATGTCCCCATGGTACTCGCGCAGGTTGTGCACGGTTTCCATGCCCCGGCAAAGCACGTTCAGAATATGCAAGGCCTCGAAGGGATGAAATCGCTTGCCCGGCTGTTCGTCCTGACAGGCTTGAAGAACCTTGCCTTCGATATACTCCGAGACGAGAAAATCGACCTTTTGCCGATGGAACGTAATCGAGTCCTGGTGGGCGTATTGCATGATGATCCGGCAGTTCGACAGCCGGTTGAGCTTCTGACTGTATCGAATCAGCGTTTTGCCTTTGGGATTTCGGATTGGGTAGTAGAACTTCGCCGCGCGGGGGATGCCGGTCTTGATCTCGCGGACCTTATAGACCTCGCCTTCCCAACCGTCCCCCAGTTTCTCTTCGATGAGATACTTGCGGGCCAGGACCCTACCTTCAGGAAAGTCGAACCGCTCGGTCTTTGCCGTGCTCATTCTCTCGGGCTGCGCTTGTTCGCTCGTTTGCTCTAATAGACAGGATTATGCACAAGCCGGTGAGACAGGTCAATGCGTTTTCTCCCGGTTGACGACCGCTTTGCCGCAGTGGTACAAGTAGGCCGTTCGAATCGGGTTGCGCCTACGGCCCGAAATGTCCCCGACGTGCATTCGGGGAGTGGAAAGGATGACTTTTATGCCGTGGATCCAGAATCTCCCGATTTTAAACAAGGGCCGCGGGGCCCGCACCCGCCTTCTCCTGGCGATCGGTCTGGTAAGCGCCTGGCTCATCGGCCTTGAAGCCGGGGCGGCTCAGGACGAGTCTAGCGAGGCCCGGCGGTGGTTGATTCCGGCTCGCGGGGAAAGGGCGGCGGCAACCCTGTCGAAGGCAAGGAAAGCGGTCGCGGCGGCCCCGGTCGAGCGATTTCAAAAAGACGACGTGCTTGGAATTCGATTCCGGGCGGACGGCAAAGCGCTTTTGGAGACTTACGCGCTTCGCTTGGAGGGTGAGTTCGAGACTCTCCCGGCGATTTGGATCAATGGCCGGTCGTTGGACGTCGATCCCGTGCCGGGCGAAGACGGTTTGTACTATCGGTTGAAGGGAAATCTGCTGGTCGAGGGAGAGAATACGCTGGAGATTCAGCCCCCCGATGGCGAGCTTTCGTCGGTTATCGACGTGGAAGCCTTTTCACTCGCCGATCCCTTGGAGGAGGATTACTTCAACCTGGCCTTCGGACCGGCGATCGTGTTCGAGCAGCCGCCCACCGATCCGAGTCAGGACCAGATGGACGTCCAGCATTATGACCTGGAAATAGTCCTGGATATGAGCTCCACGACCGTGGACGCCACGCTGACGATGACGGCCGAGAGCCTGGACGGGGCGCTGGACACTGCAGTACTGGACCTGAATGACAACGGCGGGCAAATGGTCGTTTCCTGGGTCGATCAGGGGCCTTCGACGGCTCCCCTGTCATTCACGCACAATGGTGCATCGGAAAGGGTATTCGTGACTTTGCCCGCCGCGGTGCCCGCCGGAGCGACCTTCACCGTGCGTCTTCGGTATGGGGGCATACCGAGTACGGAAGGCGCCGTCTTTGGATCGATTCCCTATCGAGTCTCAACCCATAATAGCACGCCGGTTCTTTACACGATCAGCCAGCCTTACAACGCCCGCTGCTGGTGGCCGTGCAAGGACGTCCCGGCCGATAAGGCCACGCTCGCTATGCACATTACCTGTCCGGACGCCTATATTCCGGTCTCGAACGGCGGGCTGGACTCCATTGTCAATCATGGCGACGGGACACACACCTATCACTGGATCGAATCGTATCCGATTGTGACCTACCTGGTTTCCCTCGCCTGCACGAACTACCAAGTTTCCTCAGGCACCTATACCGCGCAGGACGGTCTGACCACGATGGAGGTGGCGCATTATCTCTATCCGGAGAACTACGCGCTGGAGTCGAACGCGATCAACGGCACGTTGGACGTGCTGGACTATTTCTCGCAGCTTTTCGGTGAGTATCCCTTCTTGACCGAAAAATACACGACCGCCACTTGGGGCAATGGTTTTGGCATGGAACACCAGACCGCGACGAGCCTTCCCGGCGGCGAGCTGGACGAGGAAGGCTACGGGCGGCGCAACGTTCATGAGCTGGCACACATGTGGTTCGGCGACGCCGTGGCGCTCGGCCATTACGATCACTTGTGGCTCAACGAGGGTTTTGCCACTTACAGCGAAGCGCTATGGGACGAGCACGCGGAGGGAACCGCTGCGTATCACAGCACCGTGAACGGTTGGAGCACGCACGACACGTATCCCCTCGTCGGTCCCCGAGCAGACGAGTTTAATGGCTATATTGTTTACCGAAAGGGCGGCTGGGTGTTGCACATGCTGCGGCACGTCGTCGAGTATTATACCGGAGACGATGAAGATTTTTTCGACGCCGTGCGAGTCTACTATCAGACCTACGAGCACGGTAACGCCCTGAGCGACGATCTGAAGAACGTCTTCGAGGCGCAGATTGGCGTCGATTTCGATTACTTTTTCGACGAGTGGCTCTATCGCGCGGTTCGACCGACCTACCAATGGGCGTGGAGCGCCCGCGTCAGCGGCGCGTCTACCTATCTCGACCTCTACGTCCATCAGACGCAGTCGGGAGGACCGTACACGATGCCGCTTGACTTTGAAGTCGAAAATCTCGGCGGCTCCACGCAAATCGTGAAGGTGTTCAACGATCAGCAAATCCAGCAGTTTGAGGTCGATCTTGGCCCCGGCGCGACGCCGGTGCAGGTGACCTTCGATCCGGATCGTTGGATTCTGAAAAACGCGACGCAAATTACCGAACCGGTGCAGCCCGTAATTCGGAGCGTTCTTGGCGCGGGCAGCGATACGCTGGTTGTTTCCTGGCTGGCGAACGTTGAGCCGTTCTCCAACGGCTATGAACTCTACCGCAGTTCCGACCTGAGCGATTGGACGCTCGTCGCGGGGACGGATACGCTGCCGCTGGCGACCACGAGCTATTCGGTTTCCGGCCTGACGCCGGGCGAGGACGTCTACTTTCGCCTTCGGGCGATGAGCGATACAAGGGGCTCAGGAGACTTCTCAGACGTCTACGGCGGCGCTCCCGCCTCGGGTCCTGCGTCCGTGTTAATCGTGGAAGGGTATGACCGGTGGGACACCCAGAGTGGGCGCGGCGGTAGTTTCGAGGGCGCTTTTTACCACGGCGCGGCGGTGGCGGAGTCTGGCGCGGCGTTTGATACCTGCGACAACGATGCGGTCGGCGCAAGCGTGACACTGGGAGATTATCCCGTGGTGGTTTGGATCCTGGGCGAAGAATCGACGGTCCAGGAGACCTTTTCTTCAGCCGAACAGGCGCTCGTTGCGGCTTATCTCGACGGCGGAGGCAACCTGTTGGTTTCAGGCGCGGAGATCGGCTGGGATCTGGATCGGGAGGGAACCTCCGAGGACAAGGACTTCTACAACGGTTCCCTGAAGGCCGACTATGTGGGCGATGCGGCGGGAACCTCCCAAGCGCAGGGCGCTGCCGGCTCGGTGTTTGCCGCCGTGCCGGTGTTCAACTTCGGTACGGGCGTCGGTCACAGCTACTACATCCAATACGCCGACCGTATTGCAACCTCCGGTGGCTCGACCGGCTGTGTCAGTTACACCGGCGGCCCTTATGCCGGGTCGCTTGCGGGGATTCAGTACAGCGGCGCGTACCGGTTGGTCAACCTGGGGTTCCCATTCGAAACGATTGTGGAGCAGTCGGCGCGAAGCCAGATCATGGCCGCGGCGCTGGAATTCTTCGGCCTGGACTCGGGCCTGCCAAGCTGGGAACTCTATTAGCGGAATCGGTGCTCACACAAAGGTGCGGAGATCGCAAAGTAAAAATCATTTACTATTGGGATACCATTGTCCCCTATCGCTTGTCGTTCGACGATTATTGAAGTTTCCCGGTACCGGGGGAGCATGGGGTAGGAATGAAGATGAGTTGGGTCGATGGATGGCAGAGGCAGAAGCGCCGGTGGGAGAAATTCACCTGGTATCAAATCGCCCGGCCGCGAATGTTGGCGAATCTGGCGCGGAACCTGCGCGAGTGCAGCCGGGGAGAAACGGTCTTGCGAAGCCGACCCTGGAACGTCATCGTGGAACTGACGGCCAACTGCAACCTGAAATGCGCCATGTGCACGGTGGGACAGGCCGGTTACGATCCAGCAAAAGAAATGAATTGGAACCTGTTTACCCGAATCGAAAGGGAACTGTTTCCGCTCGCCTTGATGGTTGATCTTCGCTCGCAAGGCGAGAGCACAATCGCCCGGCATTGGCAGGATGCGTTGGAATTCATTCGGCCTTACCGAGCGCGCTTTTCGATCACAACAAACGGGATGAAGATCACGCCGGATTTGGCCGATCGCCTGGCGAGCCAGCATTTTGCGATCACGGTTTCTTTCGATGGAGCAACCAAGAGTACCTTCGAAGCCATTCGGGGGGGATCGGATTTCGAAAGAATCTGCAACAACGTCCGCCTTCTTGCCCAGGCGCGACGGAAATACCGCGGTCCCGAACGAAACCTCGCATTGCGAGTAACTGCTCAGCGGGATAATCTCGAACAGCTGCCCGCGATTGTCGAGCTTGCTCACCAGATGGGCGTTCGGGTGGTGCATATTCAGCCGATCTGTATCGACGACGACCGCAACCTGAAACATCATATTGTTCTCGCCCGACAGCAATTGCTTCAGGCACAGAAGCGCGGCCACGAGCTCGGGCTTGTCGAAGTGGAAATTCCTCGGCTGGATTTGCTGCCGGGCGCTGACCCTGAGCCTTCCCCGCCCCCCCAGTTCTCCAAACGCGATACCTTCTGCAACGATCCCTGGAAAACCATCAATATCGCATACGATGGCAGGGTTTATGCCTGCTGTTATGGCAACATGCCCCTGTTGGGTGATCTCAACAGTGCCAGCTTTGAAGAGATTTGGAATGGGGATCGTTATCGCCGGCTTCGAGCGGACGTAAACTCCAACCATCCCTGGCCCGAGTGCCGAATCTGCTATCCGAAAAATCGATATGGATGAAGATCGTTCTGATCCGGATCTTACCTGAATTTACGGATCCCTGGAAAGATTCACCGCAGCCGTGCGATAGAGCAGCCGCCCTACCGGTCCGGGATTATTGGCGCAGCGCAAGACGATCGTGCCCCTTGACGGGATTCAGGGCGATGGATTCTGCGCGAGCCGATTTATTCCTCCGCCGTGCGGGCGTATTCCGGCGCGGGAGGCAGCTCGGCGAAATCGTCGAAGGTCAAGCCCCTCCGTTTTGGAAACCAGACCGAGCCGGCAAAGACCGACCAGTTTGAGTTCAGCTGATTGCTCACCTTGAAAAGCAGATCGTTCCATCCCTTTTGGAGTTTCAATTTCACGGTCGCCCCGGCAAATCCTTCCTCTTGCGGCAAATCGGCCACTTGCTTGCCGTTCAGCCAAACGCGTGTGGGATCGTCGTATCCCAACCGCACTTCACAGGAGCGCGCCCGGTCCGAGTGCATGCGCAGGTAGGCATAGGCGACGCAGTTGTGGAGAATGCGAACCGCTGTCGGTCCCGTCATCTTCGGTTTGTAGAGCGCTTCGAAGTCGAGCCAACCGAGCGTCGTGCGCGCTTGCTCCCACCGCACCAGCCGGTCATCGTCCTTGTAATGATCGGTTTTATAGGGTCCTTTATAGTTTGTCTTAAGGGATTGCTGAAAATCGATCTTCTGCTCGGGATCGAGTTCCGTGTCGATATCGCCCGCGAAGGGGCCGATGACGGCAAAGGTCAACTGGTCTTCCGAGAGCAGTTCAACGTCGTGCGTTCCCGGCGCCAGGGGCGATTCGGGCAGACGATCGTTCGGCGCGGGGTACGTCGTGTAGCGCTGATGCGGCTCGGTTTGGTACCAGTAACCGACGCCGGTGATTTCATTCGCCATCGTGCCGAACGCCAGGCGCACCGAGCGCTCGAACGGAATCGGCATTTCAAGATAAAAGCGGTACATCGACATGACTTCGTCCTCTTCGTTCACCGGGCAACCGGCATAAGGAGAAATAAACGGCGCGATGCCCCACGAGGCGCTGAAGTAGTCCTCACCGCCGATGCCGTTGATGCAGTCGGGCCGCGTTTCGGCGTCGAGATAGACCGTATCGCCGCCGCCGTGGCACCAGTTGTCAGCGGGATCGTCGACACGAATGTGATAGGTCATGCCGGCGAGAAATCCCTCGCCGACCGCTTGGATTACGGTAAACGGTCGCGCGCGCCGAAGCGCCGGCGACTCCCGCCGCCATTGGGCGTGAAAATAAGGAACGTCCTTGGGAAGCCTTTGATAGGCCCGGTAATCGGCCTGAAAATAGACCCAACCGATGACGTCGATATCCTGTTCGTTGGTGATCGTGATTTTCGCCGAGCGGCGAAACGGCATCGGGAAATAGCAATTGTAACCGTTGAAAGGACTGAAAACCAGGCAGGGTGTGGAGAAGGGTTCCTCGACCTTCCAGCGGTTGTGACCGACGCCGAAGAAGTCCGCCAGCGGCGCCTCCACGCTTGGATCGCTCTCGCCGTCCCAATACATGCGGAGCGTGATCTTGCGGAAGTCATTCCTTTTGTTCGTCGTCATCCAGATGTGATTGATGCACCCGGCTTCTTCCAGCTCGAGCAGCGTTCGCGTTTCTCCCGGCTTGACGGGATGCAGTTTTGTGATTCGCTTGGCCCGGTAGTCCTTGGGAAGATTCAACTGCTCTTCGAACGGCATGGCTTGTGCAAACGATGAAACAAGCACAGCAAGAATGACAAGGTATAAATATTTCTTCAGCATGATCTCTCCCTAAGTAATAATTTTATATTTTGGTCCAAACTCTGCGTTCTCTGCGCCTCTGCGTGAAACCGTCACCCTCGTCGGCAGGCGGCGATCAGTTCATCCACCCGGCCCGTGGCAAGGCCAATGCACGTATCCGCCGCGCCATAGTAGACCTTGATTTCGCCGTCCGGCTCGGCGATCGCGCCACAGGAAAATACGCAGTTGATGGTTTCCCCCGATCGCTCGTAGTCCTCGCGCGGCGTCAGGATGAACTCCGGGCACTGGCCGATGACCTTGCTCGGCTGGTCGAGATCGAGCAGCACCACGCCGATGCGGTAAACGTAATTGCACGCCAGCCAGACGCCGTGGATGATCAGCAGCCATCCCGCTTCGGTCTTGATCGGCGTCGGACCGATGCCCCATTTTTCCCGCATCCAGGTCTGCGGCTCGAGTTCCACGGCCTCCCAATCGCCCCAATAAACCAGGTCGGGCGAGTAGGAGACGAACGTCATGGCGTCGCCGGCGTTCATCGGCCGCTCGAGCTTGGCGTAGCGCCCCCCGATTTTCTCGGGAAACAGGGCGCAGTTGCGGCTCCAGGGCGGCGTGATGAAAGGCATCCGCTCGAATGTTTTCCAATCCCGCGTTCGCGCCAGGCCGATGCGCACCGTCTCTTCCATGGTCTGCGCGCAGTAGGCGATATAGTACTGTCCTTCGAGATGCGTGATGCGGGGATCGTACAGGTGCTTTTCCCACGGCGCGTGCTGCGGACTGGGCGGCAGGGCGATCGGCTCGGCCTCCAGCGTGAAGTGGCAGCCATCGTCACTCAGCGCCACGTGCAGCTTGTTGTCCCGCCGGCCGTCCTCGACGCGGCAAAGCAGCAGGTACCGGTCGCCGAATTTCACCGCGCCGGGATTGTAGATCGCATTGCAGAGAAACGGCGCGTCTTGCCAGGTCAGGATTGGATTCTTTTCATAACGCTTGAGAAGCTCGTTCTTCAACATGTTCATCGCTCCGCCATCAACCGAGTGAAATCCCAAGGAGTATACTTGAAAACACAGGGATGATAAAGCTTGGGATTAGGCGAAGTAATTTTGTTGTATGAGCATTTTTCTATCCCCCCCATCCTAGCCTTCCCTACGCCCCAGGCGCATCTTCGACCTCGCTGGGGAGAAGGGACTCTTCTTTTCACATGCAAAAAAGAATGCGCCGCGAATGCTTCCCCCTTTGAGAGACTGTGTCATAATC
>Ga0272442_10009622_pt1 | contig 12048 bp, 8 predicted proteins | sample SSMForm2O_FD_200262 | JGI IMG/M metagenome (GOLD analysis project Ga0272442, IMG submission 200262) | Marine sediment archaeal communities from Little Sippewissett salt marsh, Falmouth, MA, United States - SSM-Form-2O | ecosystem: Environmental > Aquatic > Marine > Wetlands > Sediment ... | reverse complement strand
GCTTTTGCTGGTTTGGGTTGGAGTTTTGATGGTTGGTCTGGTGATGTTGTTGGTAATGTTTCTGATGTTGTTGTTTTGATGGATTGTGATAAGTCTGTTGTTGCAAATTTCATTATAAACAATACTCAACCACCTGTAAATGATACAGAACCTCCATCTAAAGTCACTGGTTTAAATGTTACAGATACACAGAATGGAGGAGAATTAAAAATAACTTGGAATGCATCTACTGATAACCAGGGAATTAATCACTATGAAATTCATAGAAATGGAACCAATGGGAAACAAATAATAAATGTCACAGGGCTCTCATATACAGATAATGGATTAAAAGATGGAGAAACATATTCCTATCAAGTTTTAGCTGTTGATAATGCCGGAAACAAAGGCAACTTATCAGAAATGGTCAATGGAACACCAACAAAAAAAGAAGAAACACCTCCAGATCCTCCGGGTCCAACAACTCCACCTGGTCCTACTGGTCCAATTTTCCCACCTAATCCAGAATCTACTCTTATTGCAGATGCAGGCGGCCCATATATTGGATATCCAGACGAGGAAATCATATTAGATGCATCAAATAGTAATGATTCAAATAGTATCATTACTGGGTACAGATGGGATTTTAATGGCGATGGAGAATTTGATACAGATTGGTTAGAAAATGCAACTATAAATTTCATTTATACAATAGCTGGAACATACAAATTGATCTTAGAAGTAAGAAACGAAAAAGATGAAAAAGCAACAAATGAAACAACAGTTACTATAATAAAAGCAAATAATCCACCAATAAATCTTACAATCGATGGACCTTTAATAGGAGAAAAAAATAATAATTATACTTATGCCGTTACTGCAAAAGATCCAGATGCTCCAAATGATATGATAAGATATATTGTCAACTGGAGTGATGGAACAAATGATACAATTTCAGACTATGTAAACAGTAGCATACCTGTTAATATCACTCATAAATGGTCTTCAAAAGGAAATTATGGCATAACTGTTTATGCAGAAGATAAAGAGGGTGCAAGAATTGTAAAAACCTTTTCTGTATCTATAGATATTCCACGTATTGAAGATCCTATTGGAAATGAAGAACCAAATAAAGAAATAAAAGAAAAAAATAATATGCATTTAATTTCAATGTTACTAATCCTTTTATTTATTACAATTTTATTAATCCTCTTAATCTTAGCGAAAAGAAAAAAAGATGAAAAAGAAGAACCAATATATGATTTTAAAGAAATAGAATCAAAATTAAAAAAACAAAACAATAAGAAAAAAGAAAAATCAAAAAATACATCCAAAAAACATAAAAAATAATTAAACATCATTTATTTTTTGATTTACAATTTTTTTTTAGATTATATAAGCCCTGCAGGTGTTTAATAGTTCAAAAACTTATTTCTTTGTATAACATTTATATATTACTTATTAATTAAAAATATTGCTGACGGGAGGAAATTATGAAATGAAAAAAAAATTATTAAAGGAATTGCTTATAATTTTTATAATTGTAGGTTTTAGTATAAGCTCGATACCAACAACTTCATTAAATATAAAAAATGAAAATATTACAAATGATATAAATAATAAAACGTTAAAATCAAAAGAATTTGAAATCATTTTTTCAGATCCTCAAATAAAATATCATGGTAAATATGCTGAAATTAGCTTAAAAGAAGCAAATTCAAACATAATAGATCCAGGAAAACCGATGCTTCCTAAATACAATACAATAATGAAATTTCCATTAGGAACCAAAATAAAAAACATAGAAATTTCTTTGTCAGATTCCAAACAAATAACTTTATCAAAAGATATAACCTCAGCTCCTTATCCTGTTGTTGGCCCTAAAAAACTTGGATTCATTAATAATATTTTTAACAGGTTTAAATTCAAAAACTTGGACGTATATCCAAAAGAATGGTTTGGTTATAAAACTGGTGGCGGGTTGGACGATAGCAATAATCGTGTTACTTTCTTGTCAATTGATCTTTATCCTGTTAAATATTTTCATAAATCAGATAAAATCGAATATGTTAACAAAATAAAACTTAAAATAGATTATAAGCAACCAGAAAATATGCAAACCTTCCAAGATATATATGATTTGTTAATACTTGCGCCCTCCGAATACAGCACTGATCTTGAGGTATTAGTTGAACACAAGAATAACCTTGGTATTTTAACTAAGCTTGTAACATTGGAAGAAATTGATGGTAATGGGAGAGATAAACAGGAGCAGATAAAATATTTCATTAAAGACTCTATTGAAAACTGGGGGGTCAAATATGTGTTATTAGTTGGAGATAAAACAAGAATGCCTGTTAGATACACTTATCCAATGTCATTAACTAAATTTTATGATCTTTTATTTGGTGAAACTCCAACAGATCTATATTATGCAGATATTTACGATAGTGATGGTAAGTTTTGCTCGTGGGATTCAAATAATGACAATATATTTGGGGAAAATACTTTATTTTATTCAGATGAGGTTGATCTCTATCCAGATGTAGCCATTGGTCGTTTATATTGTAACGGTAGCTCTGAGGTAGTTGATGTGGTAAATAAAATAATAGGCTATGAAACCGAAGTATACGGTCAGGATTGGTTTAATAATATAGCAATCTGCGGAGGAAATACTCACTCTAATTTAAAAGACCTTATTTTCTTAATCCTTCCTGCTTTTAGGAGTTATTTTGGATCTGGGCAAATTGCAAATGAGGGGGAATATATTGGAAATAAAATATCAGATATCCTCATCAATTTCAATTCAGAAAAATATTATGCCAGCTCAAAACTTCCTGAAAACAAGTTAACATGTGATAATATTAATAATGCTATTAATAATGGAGTTGGATTTATATTTTTTATAGGTCATGGTTATTCTGATGGCTGGGCAACATTTTTACCAGGCTTCTTTAAGTCTGATTTAGTTCCATCTCCATCTGGATATACAATTAATGAAATTAATAATCTAAATAATGAAAATAAATATCCAATTATTATTTTTGATGCTTGTTCTTGTGGTGATTTCAGAGAATCAAATAGTCCTATTGCATGGGAAGCTGTAAAGTTAAAATCTAAAGGCGCTATAGCTACTTTTGCTGCAACAGCTGTATCTTTAGGCTATCCAGGCACCTACAGTGAAAAAGGAGTTAACAATCTCATAGATCTTGGAATAGCACAAGCAATATCTAACGGAAACGATAATGCAGGAGATTTACTGAAGAGTTCAATTAATAATTATTTGAATACGGCTGTTTCCAATCCTCAACTTAATGTCTTTAATTCATATATAATTCAAATTCAAGAGCTGTTTGGTGATCCTACACTAAAGATAGGCGGTTACAGATAATTATATCAAATAACAAGGATTTGTAAAATTGACCCAGCAGGATTTTAACAAGGAAACATGAACACATTTAGATAAATAATTTAATAATTTATTATTGAAATTTTAAATAGTATATAACTATTCTTAGTTTCTAGCGGTGGGAATATGTTAGAAGGGAAGAAAAAGATATTTTTATTAATGATTTTTTGCATGCTTTTAACCTCAGGGTTGTCCAGTGGTGGAATATTTGATCCATTGTTAGTTGTTATTAGTGATCCTTTAACTGGTGATGCTGGAGACGAGGTAACTTTTACTGTTACAGCAAATTTATTAGCTGTTGAGGGTGTAACAGTTAAATCAGATGGAACCACTATTGGTACAACAGATAGTAATGGAGAAGTTGATCATATTTTTGAAGAAGGTGGAGAATATTCAATTACTGCTGAAAAAAGTGGTTATAATGATGCAATATCTTATCTAATGATAATAAATGATATTGAAATACCATCGCTTCTTGTTTTAACTGCTGATTCTTATATCATTGATACTGGGGGTGATGTTACTTTTTCTGTTCTAGCTGATTTTGAAGCTGTTGAGGGTGTGTCTATTAAGATTGATGGTGTTTCTATTGGTACTACTGATAGCAATGGTGAGATTGTTCATACTTTTGATGATGGTGGTAAGTTTACTATTAATGCTGAAAAAGATGGCTATCTTGATGCTATTCCAATTGTTTTAAATGTAGTTCCTCCAGTTGTTGATATTTTAGAATTTATCACAATTGAAGGGGCTTTATTAACAATGCCAATATCTTTAGAAGTAATTGCCATGGAGTATTTTAAGGAAAATGTGCTTGATTTGAACCTTCCATTACCTTTATCTATACTTATGTCTGCAGATAATACTCTTTCAGAATACTTGTTATCATTACTTCCTGAGGCAAAATTACTCATTACAGATGATAGGTTTTATCTGATTTTTACAGATGAAGATATTGAAAATGGATATGCAAACATTACAGGAGTTAATATTGTTAATTTATCTTGGGCGGGTAAAGAAGTTGGAATGATATTATCTTCAGATTTATCTGTTAGTACCGTAGTTGAAGAAGTATCATTTGATGAATTAATATCAAACCCTGCAAGTTATGAAAATAAACTTGTAAGAGTTGAAGCAACAGCCCGAAGATATCCATTTTTAATTGATGTTCCAAATGTTGAATTAAGCTACCCAGTTACTATTGGTAGACTTGTAAAAGATCCAATAAATCCTTTAGATTTATCAAATTTTGTAGATAATTCATATAAACTTATTAGTGCATGTGAAGACGGTTGTGATAGAGAAGAACTTGAAGATATTTTAAATATCGAATCAGAGAGTTTAGCAACATTTGGTTTTGAATCAGGGTATATAATAGATTCGGAAGCTACTGTTGATGCAATTGTTCTTTATTCAAGTATGCTTGATACTTATTTTGATGAATTATTAGGTGAAGAGGTTACAGATTTTATTATTCCTGCGGGTTATAATATTTTATTATATACTCTTAATACAGAGTTAATTAAAGAAGATGTCACTATTAATGACATAGTCAGTGATCCTGATTTATATTCTGGAAAGGTAGTATCTTTTTTGGGTTCTGATCTTGGAGTAAGTATTAAGGCTAAAGAAGTATTAAAAAAGATAGCATATGTTGGAGGAGCTATTGTAGTATCAATATTTTCTGCAGGAACTGGTGCAGCAGTTGGTGGAGAAGTTGCTGAAATAATTGTTGAACAAATACCTTTAGATCTCATATTGCATGGTAATATTATTTTAACTCAACCATTTCCAACTTCTTTAACCGATTTACCAACAAGTTTTTTATTATCAGTTAGTGTATCAAATTATGCTCAAAATAATATAATTGATATTAAACATAGTAATTTTGATAAAATTCGATATACTGGAAAAATTTTCACTACAAAAGAAATAAATGAATCTTTAGAATCTTTAGGCACATATGTATTTGTTTTATATGAAACTGAAGTTGATGGAAATATCTTAGAAGATCTTGTATCTGAAGTTTTAAATAATGTTGTTGATAAAATTGATTATATCCAATCAGTTTTTGAAAAACTTAATCCTGAAAAAATTATTGTTGATACGATTTCACCTGGAAATCCTGGGAACTTTGAAGTTGATATTGAAGAAATTGAAAATATAATAATTACTACATTAAATTCTGTTGAAAGTGCAGGTATTACAATAATTAAATCCGAATATATACCTGGAGATATTGATGAGGAAGTTAGTGGAGAAGTGTTTTTATATCTTGATATAAATTTAGAAAACATTGATGAAGAAGACCTTGATTCAATTACAATAAATTTTAATGTTGATAAGTCATGGATAAATCAAGAAAAAATTGAAAAAAGTAGTATTACTCTCTATCATTATAAAGAGGGATCTTGGGTTGCTCTTTCAACAACTGAGGTTGGAGAAACAGATTCGGAATATATTTTTTCGGCAGTAACTTCTAGCCTTTCAACATTTGCAGTTTCAGGCAATCCTGAAGAAGTAATCACCCCTAATGATAAATCTGGTGATAGTGGATCACCAGGGTTTGAAACAATTTTACTGTTGATTGCAATAATTTCAATTGTAATATTTCTAAACAAAAAACACAATTAAAAATTATTAAAATTAATTTAAACTATTTTTTTTAATTTTAAATTGTATGGGCCCGTCAGGAGGATAACAGTCCAACAGTAGAAATAATAGATAAAATGTTATTAGTTAGTATAGGTTTTATCTTTTACCCCAATATAATAAGAAGAACCATGCAGGAATTAGTGTAATTTCTATATCATTAATTTTTCTTTTCTCTATTATATCTTTTGTTATTACTATGCTATTTTTTATCTTAAATTTTTCACAGAATTTTATCACGGAATTTAAATCATTATTCGTTATCCTTGCTTTGTATTTTACTTCTATTGGGATTTTATCTTTTGTTACTATGTCGACCTCATTTTTCTGCGGTGTTCTCCAAAAAGATACTTTTTCAATATTATTTACAATTACTCCCTCTATTAGATGACCAATTAATTCTGTATTTATTATTTCAAAAGGATAGTCAAGTAATGATATAACTATTGAACTATGTGCAGCATACTGTTTTTTACTCGTTCTTATTTGTTTTGCAACACTTGCAGTAAAATTATAGGATATTTTAATCAAGAAAGATTTTTCTAATAGGCTTATATATTTTGATATTTTATTTCTATTAATTTTTAAAATATTTGATATATTCATTATCTCAAATAGCCTAGCATTACTATTTGCTAATAATTTAAACAAATCATATATTATTTTTTCATCTTCTTTAGTTATTCGGGAAATATCAAAAATTGATTTTTCAATTACTGACTCTTTTATGTATTTTTTTATATACTCACTTTCTTCTATATTTATGTCGAGTAGTTCAGGGAATGCACCTTTAAGAATATACTTTTGGAATATTTCCTGATACTTTTCCTGTTTGTCTGAGAATTTTAAATCATATTCTCTGAGAAAATTTTCGGAGTCTATATTTGTTTCCATCTTAAAATAGCGTGTGAATTCTTTGAATGTTAATATAGGTAAATGAAAAGTAAGTATTCTACCTGCAAGTGTTTCTTTATTTATATTTAGTTCAAGACTGGCGGATCCTGAAATAATTATTTTTAGTTTCTCTTCTGTATCATAATATACTTTTAATAAATCAGCCCAATTCGGCAGTTTTTGTATTTCATCTAGAAATAGATATCTCATTTCTTTTTTATTTGAATATTCTAAGAAATAATTAATTAAATTTTCTGCAACTTCATATTTTTGAAAGTCTATATCATCAAAGGATATGTAACAGATGTTATTATTTTCTGTTTTTAATTTCTGAATTATTTGTTTCATCAATATTGTTTTACCTACTCTTCTCAATCCGACTACTGCAAGTATTTGTTTGTATTTTATATATGGCTGTAATTCTTTAAAAAGATCTCTTTCAAATGTTGGTAATTCTATTTTTTTGTTTTTCCACCATGGGTTTTGTCTAATTAACAACAATCTTTGTCTTTCTTCCATAAAAACCTAAATGTAATGCATATTTATATATTTTATGCACAAATATTATGCATAAAATTAATTTTATGCATATAAACATGTTATATTTAATCGCTAATTAATAAAAAGTGGGCCCGGCAGGATTTGAACCTGCGACCATCTGGTTATGAGCCAGACGCTCCGCCAGACTAAGCTACGAGCCCAAAAACTTAGCCTTAATATAAGTTCTACTACTTAAAATTTAGAGATTTAAAAAATATATAATAAGAATCTCTTCTCATTTCTTTTTATAGTCCATTAATTTTCTTCTTCATCTGAAATTAAAGCTTTCCAAAATGACATTAACTCTTTATTTAACTCTGCTTTCCATAACATGAATCCAAGTTCTTCCTTTGATCCATTATGTCTAGTTGGTTTTTTATGAACTGGTTTATTATAATCAATCCTTTCAAATTTATCTATTTTTTTCATCTTTACCATCCCACTGGCCACTCCATGATAAACTTTGTCAACCGAGGGTATTTATATTTATTGTGTTAAAATGTCAAAATGTAAAAATGACCGAGAAAAACTATATTAATAAATACTTATTAGATATAACCGCCTTAAAATGTTGGAAATATCAAAGCTTTCAAAATACCCATTTTTAGATGATGCAAAAAAATACGTAAAGGACAATGAGCTGAGTGTTTCAGAAATTTTAGATGACCCACTTTATGAACGAGCTAGAGTAATTGGCATTGAAAGACTTGATAACGCGTTTAAAAATCGTGACGTTGGAAACCGTAGTCTTGTAACCCAAACTGATCATATCATGGAGCTTTTATCTTATCCTATCTCTAGGATGATTGCTGTTTGCATTGGTGACAATTATTTTAAAAGACGATATGCCCTGGGTGAATCAGTCCATGCTTATAAAAATCTGTTAAATGAAGATATCACTTTTCTATTGTTTATTTCAAAAGAGTTTTGTATAAATGTAAAACATGATGAAGAAGCAAACAAACTAAGCATCCATTTCATAGATTATCTCAGTTATGCACCAACACGTTACAAAGAATGGAAAATGATCAACAGAGAAATGAAAGACGGATACATCAAAATCACTCAAAAAGACCTAGCCAGATTAATACAAGAGGCATTAAGAGCTAGGATAAACGAAGAACTTGACAATAGAAACTGTAATCAGACTATTTTTAAAACTTTTTCAAATGATATTCAAAGGATACAAAATAGTGTAATGATGCATCGTAAAAAAATACAAGCAGCACCAGTTGGAAAACTTGATATTAAAAAACTACCACCTTGCATGAAAGATATTCTTGCATCTATCCAAGCAGGTGAAAACGTTCCACATATGGGGCGATTTGCACTTGTTGCCTTTTTAAACACGTTAAAACTAAGCACAAATGATATATTAAAACTCTTTAGCACTGCACCTGATTATGAAGAAGAACGCACCCGTTATCAAGTAGAGCATATCCAGGGAAAAATATCATTAACGGCATATAAAGCGCCAGGTTGTGATAAGATGCGAACGTATGGAATTTGTCCTGTTAATAAAATGGATGATTTGTGTAAAAAAAAGAGACATCCACTTGGATACTATAATGCTAAATGGCGTGAGGAGAAGAAAAAATAAATGAAAAAATTTGTCACATTTGAAGGAATCGATGGCTCGGGTAAATCAACTGTTGCAAAACTAGTATATAAAAAACTTAAATCAAATGGATATAATGTTGTAAAAACATTTGAACCAACAAACACGTGGATAGGAAAAAACGTTCAACGATGCATTGAAACAAAATCAGACCCATTTGTAACTGCTTTTACTTTTATTGCAGATCGAATTGATCACTGTAAAAAAATACAAAGATGGCTTGATTCAGATAAAATTGTGCTTTGTGACCGCTACGCAGAATCAACTTATGCTTATCAAGGTGCTCAAATGCAAGACTTAATTAATAATCCAATTAAATGGCTTCAGGGTCTATCAAAAAACAATATAATAACTCCTGATCGTACATATCTTTTTGTAATTGATCCGAAAACCTCTCTTTCACGTATACAACATCGGGATAAATTGATTCCTTTTGAAAAAGCTGCTTTTCTTGAAAAAGTACATAAAAACTATATGCTGCTTGCTAAAGGAAAACGTTTTTTTAAACTAGATGCAACAAAAACAATAGATGAATTAGTTAAAATTTGCTATGATGATATAATAAAGACAATATAATTAGTAAAAAATATATATTGTCTATTTTATTACTTTTATTGGAAGGAGTTTTGCTGGTAGCTTTTTGGAGTGTATCCCATTCCCTCTTGGCTAACCCAGCTTTCCTTCCCTTTTTAGGTTATAAATGCTCCTGCCGGGATTTGAACCCGAGTCTATGGCTCGAGAGGCCATGATGATTGGCCGGACTACACTACAGGAGCAAAAAAATATTTATTGTTATCCACCGGATGATACTTGAATTATTGTAATATCATTATCCTTAGGAATTTTTTCATCGATAGGTATTGGTTTATCCTTGTTCATCACAACTACTGTGTCAGGTTTTAAGTTGATAATTTTTAGTATATCATTAATTGTGGATCCTGATTCTAGATCTATTTCTTTTATTTCATTTGTTCTTGATATCTTTACTCTGATTTTCACCTGAATCAAAACTCATATAAAAAACCCTTTGATTAAGCTTTTGACAAAGCATTTTTTTTGCTGGGGTAGCCAAGCCCGGACCAAGGCGGCGGTCTCGAAAACCGCTGGTGCTCGCACCTCGGGGGTTCAAATCCCTTCCCCAGCGCTTTTTCTATTAGTTTATCCAATAATTGTACAACAAAACTTATATATATGCTAAATTAATATTAATTAAATTATAAATATAAATTTGAAAAAAAATCTGGTGTTAAGAATGAACAGAAAAATAATAGTATTGACGATAATTGGTATGTTCCTATCAACAACATTAATTTCAACTATAGCTGCTGCTCAATTTGAGTCTGATATTGTAGTTGAAAGTGAAGAAGAATACAAAGATCCTCTGGAAGCTAAATCTCACGAAGCTAAAATAATTGTCAAATATAAATTGAATGTAAGTGATCTTACACATTGGTTTATTACCAAAAGAAGAATAGGTAGAATGGCTGCCTTTGGATTGCCATATATTTTTAAATTAGTTCAACTACCAGCAGCAGAAGTTAATGTAACATTATCTGATACGCCTGATTGGTGCCAAGCTGAAATAGTTGAAGATAGTTTATTGAATTTTGATTTTACCCAAAAAGGATTTCAAGAACAAACTCTAACAGTAAAATTTTCGTTTAATGAATCTGCTCCAGGCCTAAAATTAGGAGAAATAGATGTTAAGGCTAATTTTAGTTATGCAGGAAATGGAAGTTTATTAGATGCATCAAATACTTACACTTTATCATTTAGACCTGAATTTGTATCAGGATTTGAAGTAAATATTACTGAAACAATGGAAATTACACCTAAAAAAGAAACAATAATTCCAATAAATATAACAAATATGGGAAACGGAGAGACTATTTTTAAAATTGAAGTAGATGATCCTTTAGAAAAATGGAATGTATCATTTAACCCTGCTGAAATAACAATAAAAAATGATGAAGACGAAAATACAAAAACAGTAAACTTAGTCGTCAAATCACCAAAGAGCTTTAAATCAGAGATGCTAAATTTCACAATTACACCAAAATCAGTAGCAGTTGATAACGTCGATGAACAATTCTTAGAGGGAACTGCTAAATCATTTAGTATAACACTAAAAAATGATGGTAGTCTAGATGACGATGGAATATTTGTCATTGATACAACTATGCTAATCGTAGTTCTTGTTGTAATTGTTTTAGTATTAGTTGGTCTATTTATTTTAAAAAGGAAAAAACAATAAAACCTTTTTTCTCTTATTTTTTCTATAATTTTTTAAATTATTAATTAATTTAGTTTTACTATTATTTGGTAGTTTTAAATGGATAATAATAGACACTTTAATGAAATATTCACACTTTTAAAAAAAGAATTAAAACACAATAATTTTCCAACAGTATCCCGCCCTAAATGGGACAAAATAGTCAATACACCTTTTACAACATTAATTTCTTGTTTGTTAAGCCTTAGAACCAAAGATGAAGTAACTGATCAAGCATCAATTAGACTTTTAAGTAAATATAATACCCCTGAAAAAATTGTTAAACTTACTGAAAAACAAATTCAAGAATTAATTTATCCAGTTGGTTTTTATAAAATTAAATCAAAAAGAATTAAAGATATATCAAAAACACTCATAGAAGAATACAATAGTCAAGTACCAAATAATCTTGAGGAATTATTAAAATTAAAAGGCGTAGGGCGAAAAACAGCAAACATTGTAATGGTATATGGGCATAAAAAACAAGGTTTCTTACCAATCGACACTCATTGCCATCGAATTCCAAATCGCATTGGATGGATTAAAACAAAAACCCCTGAAGAAACTGAAATGGCTCTTAAATCAGTTTTACCAAAAAAATATTGGGATGATTTCAATCATTTGTTTGTTACATTTGGTCAAAATATATGTGTTCCTATTTCTCCATTTTGTAGTAAATGTCCA
>Ga0272442_10009621_pt1 | contig 12048 bp, 8 predicted proteins | sample SSMForm2O_FD_200262 | JGI IMG/M metagenome (GOLD analysis project Ga0272442, IMG submission 200262) | Marine sediment archaeal communities from Little Sippewissett salt marsh, Falmouth, MA, United States - SSM-Form-2O | ecosystem: Environmental > Aquatic > Marine > Wetlands > Sediment ... | reverse complement strand
GTGCGGGCGCCGACGCCGACGCCATCGCCGACGTCATCGACCTGGCCGACCTCGTCGGCTACGCGACGGTCAACAACGCATCCGGCGTGACGTACCAGGACGCCCAACTCAAGTTGATGGCCGGCGATGTGAACCTGATCAAGCCCCCGGTGCGCAGACGGATGAACTACCTTTACGCTGGATCATCCGTTTCCGGGGCGGTCGCACCCGTCATGACCGAGAAGAGCTTCTTCGAGTACCACCTGTATACCGTGACCCGGCCGACGACGCTCCGCAACGCCGAGACGAAGCAGCTCGAGATGGTCAGCGGGCGGGGGCTGAAGCTCACGCGGGGCTATGTCTACGACCGCCGGGCGAACAAGACGGCGGCCCGCGTTGTCAGCGAGCTGATGAACTCGGAGGCCAACGGGCTCGGCAAGCCCCTGCCCAAGGGCGTGGTTCGCCTCTACGCTCCTGATCCAACGGGAGCTACGACCTACGTCGCCAAGACGACGATCGACCACACGCCGAAGGACGAGAAGCTCCGTCTGCCGTGGGGCTACGCGTTCGATATCGTCTGCTCGGCCAAGCGGGTGGTGTACCGCCGGCGCGGGAACGAGCGAGAGGAGATGTGGGAGTACCAGGTCCGCAATCACAAGGACTACGACGTGACCGTCACCGTGGTGGTGGCCGTCCCGAAGAGCACGCGCCGGGCCCGATGCGACGGCTTGCGGTGGCACGTGCGCCAGGTGGGCATCGTCGAGATCGATGTCCCCGTCCGTGCCGGCACCGTCGCCAACGTGTCCTTCGCCTACGAGTGGAACCCCAGCAGCGGAGGAGGCCTGACGTCTCCCCACGACCCGGACAGGTAAAGAGACTCCCCCCCAGAGACACCCATATAGCCCCCGGCCCGAAGTGGCCGGGGGCAGGACGAACAAACACGACAAGGCCCCCAATCGCAACGAGAACAAGGAGCGACCCCATGAACGCGAAACACTGGATCGTCCTGGCCCTGATGGCGGCAGCACCCGCGGGCGCGGCCGAGAAAGAGGGCGTCGCGGTGACCGTCTACAACGGCGGCTACTGCGTTGTCCGCGAGACCCGCAGTTTGGACGTCGCTCGGAACGGCGTCGTGAAGTTCAAGGACGTTGCCGCCCGCATCGACGCGACGACGGTGCACTTCAAGAGCCTCACCGACCCCGGCGCCAAGCTGCTGGAGCAGAACTACCAGTACGATCTCGTCTCGGCGGACAAGCTGCTGCGGAAGTACATCGACAAGCCGATCGACGTGATCTGCGAGGGCAAGAGCACGTACGCGGGGTCGCTGCTGAGCTTCGATGCCCGCCAGCTCGTGCTCAAGCAGGCCGACGGCAAGATCGTCATGGTCCAGCGCCCGGACAACGTGCGGGACATCCGCTTCTCGGCCTTGCCCGGCGGGCTGCTGACGCGCCCGACGCTCATCTGGCTCGTCGCGACCAAGAAGCCCGGCAAGCACCTCGCCGAGGTGACCTACCAGTCCTCCGGGATCAGCTGGCATGCCGAGTATGTCTTCGTGCTCAACGGGGACGACTCGGCCGGCGATCTCTCCGGGTGGGTCAGCGTGCAGAACAACTCGGGCAAGACCTACCGCGACGCGAAGATGAAGTTCATCGCCGGCGACGTGCGTCGCGTTGCGGATCCGTCGAGCGGCGTTAGCCACAACCGGGGCCGGCCGAAGGGCCTCAGCGCCGCGCCCATGCAGGAGAAGGCCTTCTTCGAGTACCACATGTACACGCTGCCGAGGCCGAGCACTGTCGCCGATAGCGAGGTCAAACAACTCGAGATGTTCACCCCCGCCCGCGGCGTGAAAGTCAGCAAGAAGTACCTGTACAACCCCCTGGGCAGCTTCCGCTGGAACTACGGCGGGCGCTACACCAACCGCAGCTACGGCTTGACCAGCCCGAAGAAGGTCAACGTGTTCATCGAGTTCAAGAACACCCAGGCCAACCAGCTTGGCATTCCCCTGCCGGCCGGTAAGGTGCGGGTGTACAAGCAGGACCCCGACGACAAGGCGTTGGAGTTTATCGGCGAGGAGAAGATCGACCACACGCCGAAGGACGAGGAGCTGAGCCTGCGGATCGGCAACGCGTTCGATATTGTCGGCGAGCGGCGGCAGACGGAGTTCAAGGTCGAGACCGGGCGGAAGTGGATGAGCGAGACCGTCGAGATCAAGGTGCGCAACCACAAGGAAGAGGACGTCGTCGTCCGGATCAAGGAGCCGCTCTACCGCTGGGTGAACTGGAAGATCGTCAAGAAGACCCACGATTACGAGAAGCTCGACAGCCGGAATATCGCCTTCGACGTGAAGGTCGCCAAGGACGCCGAGACGAAGGTCACCTACACCGTCGAATACACTTGGTGAGCGGCGCTGCTGTGTGCGGGAGAACAACTCTCAGAGCCCACGGATTGGTATCCGTGGGCTTTGTTATAGCCAGAACTCGCTTTCGAGCACGTCGCCCTCGCGGGTGGCCTCGATGAAGTCGGCGACCTTGCGGAGGTCCTTGACACCGGGGGCCTTCTCGACCCCGCTGGCGACGTCGACGGCCCACGGCTTGACCAGGTCGATGGCCCGGGAGACGCAGGCGGCGTCGAGCCCGCCGGCGAGGATGATCGGGTCCAGGCCGGCCAGCGCGCCGGCTGCGCGGGCGTCGGCGACCATGTCCCAGTTGAACCGCGTCCCGCTGCCGCCCCGGGCGGCGGGGCTGTAGGCGTCCAGCAGGATGGCCGCGAGGTTCCGCCGTGCGCCGACGGCCTCGACCCAGCTCCGCACGTCCCCCAGCCAGTTCTCGTCGCGCACGCGGAAGGCCTTGATCACCGGCGCGCCGACTTGCGCGACCGTCTCGGGCGGCTCGTCGCCGTGCAGTTGGACGTAGCCGATCCTCGTCCGCTCGACGACTCGGTTGATCGTCTCGGCGTCGGCGTTGACGAAGACGCCCACCGTCGCCACCCAGGGCGGCAGGACGTCTGTGATGGCCCGCGCCGCTTCCGGCGCAATCCACCGCGGGCTTTCGGCGAAGACCATGCCGATGGCGTCGGCGCCCATCTGGGCGACCTTTAACGCCTCGCGCGGGTCGCGCAGGCCCTCGATCTTCACGCGCACTCTCTGGAGCATGCATCCATCATAAGCGACCGGCCCGGCCGAGGGAAACCCGTTTGACGAACGCGCCCCGTTCGTGGTCCAATGCGGGAGGTTCGAAAGGGAGGCACGCGGGAATGGCTTCTGTCGACCGTCTCTCGGTTTTGCGGCGCGGCCGGGGCTGGTGCGCGGGGATCTGCCTGGTCCTCGCGGCCGCCGGCTGCAGCCACACCACGCCCTACTACCGCGGCGGGAGCTTGGCTCCCATGGCCCGGACCGTCGGCGAGGCCGACATCCGCCAGCGAATCCTGCTCGTCGGCGACGCCGGGGACACCGAGCCCAAGTCGGATACCTTCGCGGTCCTTCGCCGCTATGCCCTGGCCAGCCCCGAGCGAACGGTTATCGTGTTCCTGGGGGACAACATCTACCCGGCCGGGCTGCCCGCCGAAGGCCACGCCGAGCGCGAGCCGGCCGAACGAAGGCTCGCGCCTCAGCTCGACGCGATCGCCCAGACCGGTGCGCGGGGCGTGTTTCTCTCGGGCAATCACGACTGGGCCGACGACGGCCCCGGCGGGCTGGAGGCCGTCCGGAGGCAGGAAGTCTACGTTCGGCGGGTGTTGGGAGACCGGGGGAGCTTCCTGCCGAGGAATGGATTGTCGGGCCCGGCGACGTTGGACCTCGACGGCGTTCGTCTGGTCGTCCTGAACACGTCGTGGTGGTTGCACGAGGAGGGCGCGGCTGCCTGCGAGAATCCCTCGGCTGCCAAGGGGGCAATGCTCAAGCGACTGGAGACGATGCTGGCCTCGGCGGGCTCGCGGGAGGTCGTCGTGCTGGCCCATCACCCCCTGGTTACCTACGGCTCGCACGGGGGATTCTACGACCTCAAGGACCACCTGTTTCCGATCGTGCACGTCGTTCCCGGGCTGTGGATTCCGACGCCCGTTCTGGGGTCGTTGTACCCGCTGCTGCGGTCCTGCGTGTACAACACCCAGAGCCTCTCGGACCCGGCCTACAAGGAGATGCGCGAGCGGCTGACGCCGGTACTCGCCAGGCACAAGCCGCTTCTCTACGCGGCCGGGCACGATCACAGCCTCCAGGTCATCGAGGGCGGGCAGGTCGCAGGCTGCCTGCTGGTCAGTGCCCTCGGGCGGGACATGGGCAGCGCGCTGGGCCACGGGGACGACACGCTGTTCGCCCACCTGCACCCGGGCTTCATGGTGGTCGACTTCCTGAAGGGGGGCGAGGTTCTGCTGAGGGTCGTCGAGCCCGCCAGGTGCGAGGTGGTCTTCTGGCGGTTCCTCTCGAAGTAGGGTCCCCGCCGACCGCCCCGACCTCCATTCGGCCGACATTTCTTGTTTGCGCAATTCCTTTTCTTGTGATAGAATTATGCCTGCTCCGGACACGCTAAGGGAGCGGCGGAGCCGTCCATCCAGCTCGAGTCGTATTCGGCAGGAGCGAAGATCGCTCACTCGTGCCTTCCTGCCCAGGCCGCCCGGCCAAGTTCCCGCATGGCAGCCCGTCGCGCAACGTGACCGCCTCGGGTCTGCCCGGTCGAACCGTGGAGCCTGCTTCAAACGGAGGGCGCATGATGCGCTATCGCGCGGCCTGGGTCGTGGTGTTCGCTGTCGGTGTGCTCGCAGAGCTTCGGGCCGTCGAGGCCCGACCCATCGAGATTCGTGCCTCGGGCGTTCTGGAGATGGAGACGTACGGAATGGACTCGCTCCGCCTGGACGGCGCGGAGATCCAGATGGCGTACTACTCCGACACCGAGGCGACCGCCCTGGACGTCGGGTCCGTTTCCGGCGTCTCGCGCAGGCGTCTGGAGGGCACGATGGTCGTGACGATCACCGGCCGACCCGACGGCGCGCCGGACCTGATCGACCTGACCGTGACGGGCGAGCCGGTGATCGCCGCGTACAACCGCTTCCCGCCGAACCCGAACCCCGACACGTTCGAGATCCCCGGCGCGATCTTCACGATCCCCGACGAGATGTCGCCTCTCGTACTGGGTCCGTGGGGGTTCGACCTGGGCTCGCAGGAGTTCCTTCCGGGCACGGCCCCGCCGGTGGACCTGGACTTCGTGCTGGGAGACCAGCAGGGCTGGTCGCTTCTGCCGGGCATGCCCGCGGTCAATGACTTCATGTGGCTCGACTACTACCCCGTCTGCGACTTCACCTACTCCATCACTCCCGAACCGGGCATGTTGAGCCTGCTGGGGGTCGCGTCGTGGGTCTCGCTGATGCGGCGCCGCCGGAGAGCACTCTAGCCGGGGCGCTTGCAATCGGCGGGGCCCGGGCCTAGAATCCGCGCCTTCGTGGACCCTGCATAGGACCAATCGGGAGATTGTGATGAAGAAGGTGCGATTCGGCGTGATCGGGTTGGGCAACATGGGAGCGCCGCACTCGCGGTGGTGCGCCAACGACGGCGGGCGCGGCGTGGCGCTGGGGGCCGTCTGCGACATCGTCGCGGACAAGGCCGAGGCGATCGGCAAGGAGCTCGGCGTGCCGCACTTCACCGACGCCGTGGAGATGATGGACTCCGGGCTCATCGACGCGGTGATCATCGCCACGCCGCATTACTGGCACCCGCCGCTGGCGATTCACGCGGCGAGGCGGAAGCTGCACGTGCTCTGCGAGAAGCCCGTCGCCAGTCGGATCGGCCCGGCCCGGGCGATGGTCGCCGAGTGCCGCCGGCGCAAGGTCGCCTTCGGCGTCGTCCTGCACCACCGCACGCGGGCGATCATGCGGAAGATGAAGCAGCTCGTCGACGCCGGGGCGATCGGCAAGGTCTTCCGCGTCGAGATGACCTGTTCGAGCTGGTTCCGCACGCAGGCGTACTACGACAGCGGCGCGTGGCGCGGCACGTGGGACGGCGAGGGCGGAGGCGTGCTGATCAACCAGGCCCCGCATCACCTCGATCTGTTCCAGTGGATCGGCGGCATGCCGAAGCGCGTGATCGCCATGGTCCACACGCGCGAGCACAAGATCGAGGTCGAGGACACCGCCAACGCCCTGATGGACTACGGCAAGGGCAAGGTCGGCTACCTCTACGCCACCACCGCCGAGGAGCCCGGCAGCGAGCAGTTCACCCTCGTCGGCGACAACGGAACGATCGTCTGCAAGGGCGGCAAGCTCACGGTGGGCAAGCTCAAGCAGCCGGTCAGTCGCCACATCTACACGGCCAAGAAGTCCTGGCCCACTCCCGGCGAGCAGAAGTGCACCTGGCGGGACGTGAAGCTTCCGAAGGACCCCGGGGGCCGGCACCTGATGATCATCAAGGCCTTCGCCAAGCACGTGCTGACGGGCTCGGAGATGTACTGCACGGGCAAAGAGGCGCTCAACGAGGTGGAGCTGTCCAACGCGATTTATCTGGCCGGCTTCGAGAACCGTGCCGTCGAGCTGCCCGTGGACGCCGGACAGATCGCCCGACTCATCGCCCGGCTCGAACGCCAGCGATCCACCGGGCGGGGGGGCGCCATGCGCAAGGCCGCCGACCGCGAGTTCAGGAAGCTGATGAAGAAGTAGGTCCGCTCGTCGCGCGGCGCAGACGCAGCAGCAGCTTCGCCCGCGCGCGGAGCATGTCGATCCGCAGCCGCTCCTCGTCGCGCAGGCGCACGAGGCTCTCGCCCGGCAGGGCGGCGTCGAGGCGAGTGGCCTCGTCGAGTTGGGCCAGGCACGCGTCGAGCAGGCTCGCGTTGCAGAGCGTCGCGGCATAGGCGACTCGCAGGCGGGCGTCTTTGGGGTCGAGTCTAACGGCCGCCGCAAAGTGCTCGACGGCGCGGGCTACCAGTCCGGCGGCGTTCGGGTCCATCTCCGCCCGGCTCCAGAACACCTCGGCCTCGTTGATCCGCCCGGCGCCGAACCCCTCGTCGCCGAGGGCGACGGCCCGGGCGAACCGCGGGCTTGCCCAGGCGGCCTGCACCCATGCGACGTTGCCCGCCAGCCGCCGGAAACCGTGGTTCTCCGGGTCGCGCCGGATGGCTTCGGCGGCGAAGGCCTCGGCCGAGCGCCCCATGGCGGCCGAGCGGGCGCGCGGCACGTTGCGCAGGTGGAGGATGGCGATCTCGGCGGCGTCGCCGGCGGCCTGGGCGTCCAGCGTATCGGCCTCGGCCGCCCGCCGGGCCTCGGCGAGGGCCTTCGCCGTTCGCCCGTCACGAAGGGCCCGGAGCATCGAGGCACTGTGGCCCAGCCGGCGGTGGACAGGCAGGTAGAAGACGCCGACCGCCGCGACGACGGCCGCGCCGGCCCCGAGCGCGACCACCCCGGCGCCGAGCCGCAACTCCCGGCGCCGGCCTCCGCCGCCCCGCGCCACGCACGCGCCGGCCGCCAGGTAACACACGCCCGCCGTCGCGGGAACCCACAGGCTGTACGTCACCAGGTTGTGCACCACGAAGGCCGCGACGCCGCAGGCCAGCGCCGTGCGCGTCGCGCCGGCGGACCACGCCGGAATGCCCCATCGCCCGCCCGTCGCCCACGAAGTCCACGCCAGCACCGCCGCCAAGACCGCCGCGAGGACCGCCCATTCGATCGCGCAACCGGCCAACGACCCCCCCGGCCCGTAGATCGCCCGGGCCGCCACGCAGGCGCCGGCTGCCGCCGCCAGGATCGGCCAGGCACGACGCGCCGGCCAAGTGGCGTCGGCCACCCGCGGCGGCTCCGGATCTCGCGGCTGCACGCAGCCGAGAAGCAACGCCGCCAGGACCGCCAGGTAGCACAGCCCGCCCGCGGCGCCGTACTGCGACAGGGCGTGGACCGCGACGTTGTGCGGCATCTGGATGTCCTCTTCCGCCTCGTCGCGGCGGTGCTGCGAGTACGCCGTCGCGAAGTTGCCCGGCCCGACGCCGAACAGAGGCCGGTCGCGGATGATCTTGGCCGAGCCCGTCCAGTAGTGCCACCGGAACGTCATCGTCCGCCCGGGCAGGCGGTCGTACCGCAGCCCGTAGGCGACCGCGCCGAGCGTGGCCAGCATCCCGGCCGCGACGACGGCGAGCAGGACCTTCCGTCGATGTCGCTTCAGGCGGCGCCGGGCGGCGAGGACCCCGGCCAGGGCGGCGCCGGCCAGGGCGCCGGCGAGAATCGCCCCGCGGCTTCGCGTGAGCACGACGGCGGCGACGACGAGCCCGCCGGCCAGCAGGGCCAGCACGGCCGACAGCGTCGGCAGGTGCACCTCGCCGGGTTTCCGCTCGCCGGGGGCGCGGCGGCGCGAGACCCAAGCCGACCGAACCCGGTCGATCGCCAGACCCACCGCGGCAAAGCCCAGCACCAGCAGCAGCGAGCCGAATGGATTCGCCAGCGCGAAGAAGCCCGTGACGGTTGTCGAGGCCAGCCGCTTGCCGATCAGGGCCGCCTGCGGCGAGTTCGGGTCCCACCCGAAGCCGCCCAGCCGCTCGACGCGGTGGGCCTGGAAGTCCGCCGTCCGCTGCGGGAACTCGACGGCCAGTTGCCAGAAGCCCTTCAGGGCCAGCACGACGCCGACGGCCGCCAGCACGCCGGCCAGCAGGGCGAAGCGCCTCCGGTCGCGACACAGTTGTACGGCCAGGAACGCCGCGGCCATCAACGAGACCTGCTCGATCCACGCGCTGCTCGCCGCCCGAGCGTCCGACGCGCCGAACACCGACGCCAGCGACAGCACGGCGAACGCGCCCATCAGGACGGCGAGGCCGGTGTGGGAGACCGTCAGCCGGCCCGCGAGGACCCCGCCGAGGGCCCAGAGCACCCCCGCCGTCAGCAGCAGCGCGGCGAAGGCCATGCGGCTACCCGGCGAGCGATCGGTCTCGTAGGCCAGCGGGTTGCCCCCTGGTCTGGCGGGACCGTCGCCCGCCGCCATCCGGTCCGGCACGAATTGCAGCGACGAACTCCGCATGGGCAACTCGGCCAGGAAGCACCGCCCGGCCACGCAGCCCAGCAGGAGGGCGAACGCCGCCGTGTGAAGGGCCTGGCCCCAGCGGGTCCTCGCCGGCGTCGGCACGTCGCCCGCGCTCGCCGAGACGCCCGTCATGGCTTGCCCCTGCCGTCGGCCGACTCGAGCAGGGCCACCATCAGCAGGATCGCGATCGTCTGCGCGAACACGAGGACCGCCCCGACGTTGCCGACGTGCGGCAGCAGACTGGCGGCGATGCCCGTGGCGGCCGTGCACAGGTAGATCGTCAGCACCGCCGTTCGCGGGCTCATCCCGCGGCGAACCAGCCGATGCGAGAAGTGCCTCCGGTCGCCGACCATCGGGCTTCGGCGGTCCCGCAGGCGCAGCGTGATGACGCTCAGCATGTCGTACAGCGGCACGGCCATCAGCACGAGCGGCACGAAGACGCCGTAGAAATAGTACGTCTGTCCCGGGCGGACGTAGGTCGTCAGGCAGGTGGCCACGCCGAGCAGGAAGCCGATCACCAGCGACCCGGCGTCGCCCATGAAGATCCTCGCCGGCGGGAAGTTGTAAGGCAGGAAGCCCACCAGCGCCCCGAGCAGCACGCACAGCCAGGCCGAGACGAACCACTGGCCCATGTTCGCCGACGCGCCGAGCAGGGCGGCCGCGGCAATCGCCGCCACCCCCGCCGACAGCCCGTCCATGTTGTCCAGGAAGTTGAACGCGTTCGTGATCGTCATCAGCCAGAGGATCGTCACCGCGATGCTGCCGACCGGCCCGAGCGTTGTCAGCACGCGAACGCCCAGGAAGACGACGGCCACCGAACAGACGACAGCCTGGGCGAGCAGTTTCAGCCAGGGCCCGAGCTGCTTGCGGTCGTCGATGAGGCCGACGACGTGGAGGACCATTGCGCAGGCGAGCAGGCCGACGGCTTGCGGTCCGCGAGCGGCGGCCCCGCGGACGTGAGCGGCGATCTGGCGCGGCAGCCAGTCGGGCACGCCCCGCGAGGCCCAGATCGACGCCAGCGAGAGCCCCAGCAGGCTCACCAGCAGGACGCTCGCGAAGATCGCGCAGCCGCCGAGCAGCGGCGTCGGTTGGCGGTGTGTCTTGTGACGCCCGGGCAGGTCGATCATGGCGAAGCGGTGCGCGAGCCGGGCCGTCACCGGCACGGCGAGAAACGAGATCGCGCATGCCAGCAACGCCACCGCCAAACTCACAAGGGCGATCACGACCGGGCCTCCCTCTCGGCCGGGGTGTCCAGCCGATCGCGCACCGCCAGCAGGAACGCGTCGTAGCGCCCGGAGGCATAGTCCGGGAACGTCCACGGCAGCGGCTGCCATCGGCCCGCGTGATACTGCATCGTCACCTCGGCGTAGACGCCCCGGCCGAGGTACACGCGGTGCGAGAAGTTCTTCATGCTGGCCAGCACGAGCTTGGATCGCTCGACGTAGCCGATATCCAGGTTAACCGGGCGGGCCACCGCGCCGCCGGGCCGCCGAGGGAACGCGGCCTCGATGTCGTTGGTCCGCAGCTTGGCCTCGGCGAGCGTGTCGGGGGGCATCGGCTTGGCGAAGCTCACGAACCGCCGGTACAGCGGCGAGCCCATCGCCTCGTCGTAGTAGTGGGTGAAGTCGAAGTCCATCGTCTCGCTGACCTCGTCGATGGCCCCGAAGGCCTTCGCCATCGCCTCGGCCGCCGCGTCCAGCCAGTCGCCGCGCGACGAGATCATCCCGCAGATCCATCGCACCAAAGGGCTTTCAGAAGCCATCGCCATCTCCCGCGCATTGTCCCCCGGCCCGGCCGCCCTGTCAAACGCGCCGGCCGGGGCGAGTCCCAACCGCCGGGAACTTCGTGGAAACCGGGCGACGTCTGTGCCATGATGGCCGCCAACGTTCGCCGCGCGGCGCGGACGCCCGCCTGGCCGCAGGATACGACCATGATCGACATCAAGCTCATTCGCGAGGACCCGCAGCGGTACGTCGAGGCCGCGCGCGTCAAAAAAATCGCCGCCGACATCCCCGCCCTGCTGGACGCCGACGAACGTCTCCGCGACGCCCAGAAGCGGTTGCAGGAGGCCCGCACCGCCCAGAACGCCGCGGGCAAGCGGATCGCCAAGCTCTCCGGCGACGACAAGGCCGGCGCCATCGCCGAAATGCAGGGCCTCAAGACGACCGTCAAGGAGCTCGGCAACCTGCTCGATGCGCTCCAGCCGCGGTTCGACGAACTGATGCTGCTGGCGGCCCAACCGCCCGCCGACGACGTGCCCGTCGGCGCCGACGACACCGAGAACGTCCTGATCCGCACCGAGGGCGAGATCCCGACGTTCGACTTCGAGCCGAAGGACCACGTCCAACTCGGCGAGGCGCTGGATATCATCGACATCCCCCGCGGCGTCAAGCTCGCCGGCAGCCGAAACTTCATCCTCAAGGGCGCCGGGGCCCTGCTGCACCAGGCGATTCTGCGACTGGCCGTCGACCAGATGGTCGCCAAGGGCTACACGCTCCTGACCGTCCCCGTGCTCGTCAACGAGTCGATCATGTACGGCACGGGGTACTTCCCCGTCGGGCGAGACCAGGCCTACCTCGCCGAGCGGGACGGGATGAGCCTTGTCGGCACGGCCGAGGTGTCGGTGACGGCCTACCACGCCGACGAGATCCTCGATTCCGCCGAGCTGCCCCGCAAGTACGTCGCGCTGAGCACGTGCTTCCGCCGAGAGGCCGGGGCCGCCGGAAAGGACACCTACGGGCTCTACCGCGTCCACTACTTCGACAAGGTCGAGCAGGTCGTCGTCTGCCAGAACGACGAACAGACCAGCCTCGACCACCACCAGGAGATCCTCGCCAACGCCGAGGACGTTCTCAAGGCCCTGGCTCTGCCGTACCGCGTGATGAACGTCTGCACGGGCGATCTCGGCCAGGGGCAGGTGCAGAAGTTCGACATCGAGACGTGGATGCCGTCCCGCGGGCATTACGGCGAGACGCATTCGGCCAGCCGGTTCCACGAGTTCCAGGCCCGGCGGTTGAACCTGCGGTACCGCGACGGAGACGGACAGGTGCGCTTCTGCCACACGCTCAACAACACCGTCATCGCCAGTC
>Ga0272442_10009620_pt1 | contig 12049 bp, 7 predicted proteins | sample SSMForm2O_FD_200262 | JGI IMG/M metagenome (GOLD analysis project Ga0272442, IMG submission 200262) | Marine sediment archaeal communities from Little Sippewissett salt marsh, Falmouth, MA, United States - SSM-Form-2O | ecosystem: Environmental > Aquatic > Marine > Wetlands > Sediment ... | reverse complement strand
ACGACGCACTGGGCGTCTCGACCGTGCTGGTCATGGGCGGGTGCGGCGACTACTTCGACGTGGCCGACACCGTCATCATGATGCGCGACTACCTGCCGCACGATGTAACCGCCGACGCCCGGCGCATCGCGGGCGAGCATGCCAGCGGCCGCCGCGCCGAGACCGCTGGACCCATCCGCCAAAGCGCCGCCCGCATCCCGCTGGCCGAGACCTTCGACGCTTCGCGTGGTCGGCGCGAGGTGAAGATCGACGCTCGCGGGATCGACTCGATACGTTTCGGCACCGACCCGATCGACCTGCGCTACGTCGAGCAGTTGGTCGACGCTAGCCAGACGCGCGCGGTGGGCCACGCGATTCACCTGGCCACATCGCGCTTCATGGACGGCAAGGCCACACTGCGCGAGACGGTGGAGGCAGTCGAGGCATTCTTCGATCGCGAGGGACTCGACGCGCTCGACCCGTTGCGGCGGGGCGATCGGCACCCGGGCAACTTCGCCCGACCACGCAAGTACGAACTTGCCGCGGCGATCAACCGACTTCGCACGGTGCGGATGCGCCAGCGGCCGATGTGATAAGCCTCCGCGGCAGCGTCGATCAGTTGGTCTGCGGGTCGATACGACGGTCGACGCGCCAGCGGTGGGCGAGGTGCGGCGGGATCATGTTGGCAACAGTCACCAAATCGCCTTCGACGGTTGGTCGTGCCGTCGCTGCCGGCGCGGGCTCGGGCAGCCGATCATCGGGTGCGTGCCGGGTCAGCCATGTATGTGTCCATGTGCCGGCCAATGCCCCGGTCAGCGCCAGCAGCACGTCGGTCACGTCGAACAGAGTCGATGCCCCCAGCGAGGCAAACACCTCAGCCGCGAGCGATACACTCAGCACAAAGAGAAGCACTCGCGGCAGCACCTCACGCATCCCACGTAGCGACGAACAAGCGGCGGCCGTTAGCGCCAAGACCGCGTAGGGTATGATCTGCCCCCACACCGAAGCAACGGCCGGCAGAAACGGTCGGCGGAATTCGGCATAGAACGGCAGTGCCTGGATCTCAAAGCCAGTCACGCCGTTAACCAGCGGCAGCCCTGCTCGGGCAATCAGAAACCCCACCTGAACGAACAGGCAGGCCGCTAACAGCGGCTGCGACAACAGCATACGCGGCGCGTGTCGCCAGGCGCCTTCGGTCGGCACATCGATCATCGCCACGGCAAAACAGACACCCGCGCCGGCGGCCAGAGAGCGGGTGACAATCGTGGAGACGGAGAAAACATGCGAGCCCAGGGCCAGCCGCCCCACCTCCCATAGCAACACAAGCAGCAGTACACGCGCAGCCGCGTCGAACGTCGCGCGGGTTCGGCCTGCGTCTGTCTCGCGACGTGACAACAACGCGAAAAAGCCCAGCACCAGCAGGTAGCCGCAATCACCCACGCGATCGAGAGACAAACGCCAGGCGTCGGCGCTGGTTAGCTCAAAGATGGTCGCCGACGCCGTCAGCGTCAGGTCGGCCTGCCGCAGGCCCTGCGCGGGCGACCGCCAGTCGAACGGCATCCAACTAGTAAGCGTGATCAGAACCGTTGCAGCCGCGAACCCCAGGGTGGCTGGGCGCGTCCGAAGCAACTCCGCCGCTGAGCGACTCCCACGAGTCAGCCAACCCGCAATCGGCGCAGCCAGCAGCGCGCCCGCAAAGCCTCCCAGTGCGTTCAGCCCGACGTCGCTGAACGCGGCCACGCGCGACGGGATGAGGGTCTGAAGACTCTCAGCCGCCAGGCTCGCAGCCGAAACGATCAACACGGTTGTCGCAATGCGCAGCGACGGGCTCGCCACTCGTCGACGCAGGCTCAGGTAAAGCAACATGCCCAGCGGAATGCACACGATAATGTTGGCGATCACGTCGTCGGGCGTTGGCTGCGACCACGCCAGGTGCGGCCACAAGCGTCCATCCGCCAAGGCCCCGCGTGAGAGATCGAAGTCGAACGGCAACAATGTGCCGTAAGCGAACAGCGCCAGCGCCACTAGCGCACCCCAGCCGTAGCGGTGCTGAACAGCGTCTGATCCCGGCGGATTGGATACGCCGTACGACGCGTCGCGAGCGTCGACCGGCGCAACAGATGACGGCATGACCTCTCTTCCCTCCGCCGTGCCGCGAGATGAAGCGACACGACGACGTGCCTTGCCAGCAGTTGCCGTGCCGGACGCCGAGAAGCTGAGGAAGCGAAACAGCGATTTGATAAGCCTTTGCGGTGCAGAAGCTTGCGACGTCGCAAGGCCTTCGATGTCGGCCGTGCAGGCTGCGCCGAATGTGACGCGGCGAGACGCGGGTAATCGCACGGTGAGGCGAACGGGCAACGCGTTATCCGGACCCCCTGCTTTGGCTGTTCTACTGCGGGCTCGACGAGCGGTCTCCAACACTCGACGTGCCGCGCACCGCCCAACATGAGCCGATTGAAGCTTCACGCTCGATGGCGTACGCTTACTGGCCCGTCGTCTGGAGATAAACGGTGCTTTCACTACCCGTGCAGTTGGCTGTCGTGCTGGTCCTGGGGATCGCTTCGCAGTGGGTCGCGTGGCGGCTAAGGTGGCCGGCGATTCTGGTGCTGCTGCTGGCGGGCATCGCAGCCGGGCCGGGTGCGTCGCTGATCGACCCCGACGCACTGTTGGGCGACCTATTGCTGCCCTTCGTGTCGCTGTCGGTGGCCATCATCCTGTTTGAGGGGGGGTTGAGCCTACGCTTCCGCGAACTGCACGACGCTACGGTGCTGAGGTTAATCACCATCGGCGCGGCCGTCACCTGGGTGCTGGCGGGGGCGGCGGCCTACTGGATTGCCGGCCTGCCTCTGCCGCTGGCCGTGCTGCTCGGTGCGATCCTGATCGTCACCGGACCCACCGTGATCCTGCCGCTGCTTCGGTCGATGCAGTTGCGGGGGCGCATGGCGTCGATCCTCAAGTGGGAAGGCATCGTCAACGATCCGATCGGTGCGGTGGCGGCTGTGCTGGTGTTCGAGGCCATCCTCGCCGGGCCCGAGCACCAGGGGTCGGTGGTGGCGATCGGGTTGGCCAAGGCCGTCGCCGCGGGTGTGGTGTTCGGTGCAGCCGGCGCGGCGCTGCTTATTCCGCTTCTCCGCAAGTACTGGATTCCCGACTACCTCCAGAACTCCGTGGCACTCGCCCTGGTGGCGGGCGTGTTCGCAGCCTCCAACGCGGTGCAGGATGAGAGCGGCCTGATCGCCGTGACGCTGATGGGCATCATCCTGGCCAACCAGAGGTGGGCCGACATCGAACCCATCGTGGAGTTCAAGGAGAACCTGCGCGTCCTGCTGATCTCGCTGCTTTTCATTCTTTTGGCGGCCCGCATCGATCTGGCCGACCTGAGCGCCCTGGGCCTGGGCAGTGTGCTGTTCATCGTTGTGCTGATCGTCGTGGTACGACCGGCTTCGGTCCTGCTTGCCACAGTAGGCACCGGCCTGAGCCGGAGCGAGCGCATCTTCGTCAGTGCGGTAGCGCCACGGGGCGTGGTCGCGGCAGCCGTCGCCAGCACATTCGCCCTACAGCTTACCCAGCACGGCGATGCGCAGGGCGAGCAGCTCGTGCCGCTGATGTTCGCGGTAATCATCGGGACGATCGCCTTTTGCGGCCTGACGAGCCTGCCGCTGGCCAGGGCCCTGGGCGTGGTTGAATCGGGCGTGGGCTACTTGGTGATGGGCGCCAACCCGCTGGCCCAGCGCCTGGCCGTTGCGATGAAAGACGCCGGTGCGCGCGTGCTGCTGGTCGATACCAACTGGACGCGCATCCGCAAGGCCCGCATGGCCGGGCTCGAAGCCCACCACGGCGACTTCCTGACCGAGCAACTCGTCGACGATGTCGACCTGCGCGGCCTGGGCAAGGTGCTGGCTCTGACGGCCAATGATGAGGCCAACGGTCTGGGCGCCATGCGCTTAGCGAAAGTGTTCGACAGCGCCAACGTCTATCAACTTGCGCCCAGCGAGAAGGGCAAGCCCGGCGGCGCCGAGGGCGACGTCTTCCATGGACGCTACCTCTTCCAGCGCGGTCTTACCTACGACGAGCTTCTCAGCCGGCTGTATCGTGGCGGCGTCATCAAGACCAGCTCGCTTACCGATCAGTTCGACTTCGAGGCCTTCCGCACGCGGTACGGGCCCGAGGCCGTCCCGTTGTTCCGGGTAACCGATTCGGGCGAGATCCAGCCGTTCACCGCCGACGACGAGCCCAAACCCACGCCCGGGCAGAAGCTGATCAGCCTCGTACCCGCAGCCGCAACAGAGCCTGACGACGATCGCTCGAAAGACCCCGACGCGCCCGCCTGACGTCAGATGGTACGGGCCTGGCGAGATCGTGGTCGGTGTCCGATCGTCTTTGCCGACGCCAGACCGTATTGTGCACCACGACCGCGCGATAGAATAAATGGACGGGTTGAAACGAGGAGCGCGGCGTGGACGGCAGGAAACCGACAGCGGCGCCGAAGCGCGACCTTCCCTTCCCGGGTGCGGTCGACCGCGACGGGTTGGTAAGCTTTACGCTGTATGCCCCGCACAAGAAGTCGGTGCATCTGATCGGTGACTTCAACGATTGGCGGCCCGGCGCCGACCCCATGCACGAAGTCGACGAGGGGCTATGGACGGTCGAGCGGACGCTGCCCCGGGGATCGTTCGCCTATCAGTTTCTTATCGACGAAGACCTGATCCTTTGTGACCCGTATGCATGCTACGTCGAGGAAGAGCCCGGCGACCGACCCCGCAAGGCCATCGTCAAGCCGCGAGAAGACCCTTATCCGTGGCAGCACGCACGTTGGAACCGTCCCCGCTTTGCCGACCTGTTGATTTACGAAATGCACATCGCCGACTTCACCCCGCAGCGGGATTTCCGCGAAGCGGTCGAGCGACTCGACTACGTTCGCGATCTTGGAATGACGGCAATCGAGCTGATGCCTATCTTCGGCGTGCACGAGAACAAGGGCTGGGGCTATACGCCAACGTTCCTATTCGCCCCCAATGAGGATTACGGCTCGCCGGACGAGCTTCGTTGGCTGATCGACGAGGCACACGGCAAGGGCATGGCCGTCATCCTCGACATGGTGTTGGCTCATACCGGGCACGACCATCCGTTCAACCAGATGTATCCCTACGAGCAAAGCCCCTGGTATGGTCCGGGGCCGACCGGGGGCAATGAGTTTGGCCTGCCGCAATTGGACTACGCCAAACCCGCTACCCGAGCGTTCGTCAAGGATGTGCTGCAATACTGGCTGACCGAGTTCCTCGTTGACGGATTTCGGTTCGACTACATCAAGAGTATCGGCGTCACGGCGAACGGGTATGGAATTCCGACGCTCTCCTGGGCGGCGAGATCGGTGCGCGAGGATGCTTTTCTCATCGGCGAGCACCTGCCCGAAGCCCCCGCTCTGATGATCGGCGCCGATATGGACGGCGCCTGGCACGTGCGCTTCAGCTACGCGCTGAAGGCGCTGCTCTGCCAGCGCGAGATCGGCGGCTACACGTGGGATGACTTCGAAGGGGCGATCCGGACGCTCGACGCGGCCCACGAAGGCTATGCCGATCGCCCCGCGTGCATGATCAATTACCTCGAAAGCCACGACGAGGAGCGTGTGATCCTCGAAACCAGGCAGGCGGGCTTTGACGATGTCGCGGCGCGGCGCAAAAGTGCCCTCGGGGCGACCGTGCTGTTTACCGCCGTCGGTGAGCCGATGCTGTATCACGGGCAGACGCTCGCGCAAGACACACCCAAGAACATGGATCACAACTATATCGATTGGGGAAAGCTCGCCACCCCCGGTGGCAAGGGCCTGCATGAACACTACAAGCGCCTCGCTTGGCTGCGGCGCCGGCACGACTCGCTTCGGACGGCCAACATTGCCCTGGACGCGGTTCTGCCAGCGCAGAAATCCGTCGTCTACCACCGGTGGAACGACGCCGGTGACGTCGTGGTCGTTGCGGCAAACTTCTCACCCGAAACGCAGAAACTCCCCGTGCCCATGCCGGCCGGCGGCACGTGGAGGGAGTTGTTCTCAGGCCACCAAGCCGAAATGGGTGGAACCGTGCAGGTGGACGTAGACGGCTGGGCGGCGAAGGTCTTCTTGCGCCCGTAAGCACGCCTCAAGCAGCGATACACGTCACGCTGGCAGCCTGCACCTCGCCTCGTCACGGAGCGCAGCGCAACTGAGCCGCCTCCAACACCATCCGTAGCAGGTCTGCATAGCGCAGCCCGGCGAAACCGGCCATGTAGTTCAGCTTGCCGTCCCAGCACCAGCCGGGATTCGGATTCACCTCCAGCAGCTTGATCGTGCCGTTGGCGTCCGCCCGCCAGTCAAACCGAGCGTAATCGCGACATCCCAAACGCTCGAAAAGCAGGCTCGACCAGTCGATAAGCTGTTGCGCTATGCTGCTGTCGAGCCGGGCCTCATGGTAACGGATGTCGCTCCAGTAAGGTGAGTCCGGGATCCACTTGGACTCATAGCCCAGAATCTTCGGCAGCGACGGGTCCAGTCCGCTGTAGTCCACCTCCACGATGGGTAATGGCTGAAGGCCGTGCGTCGGGTTGCCGATCAGCGCGGTACTGTACTCCGAGCCGCCGAGAAACTCCTGGACGAGAAGCGCCCGACCGGGCAGTTGCGCCTCGACCGCCCGCACATAGTCAATCAATTCTTCAGAGGTGTGGACCACCGCCTCCTTTGTAATACCCAAACTGGAGTCGCCCTGGTTGGGCTTGACCAGCGCCGGAAACACCGACGCCAGGGTCGCCGACTGGTCGGCGGGATTAAAGTACGTCTCCATCGGTGTGGCGATATCCATGTCCGCGGCTATTGCCCTGACCAGAGCCTTGTCGTAGCACATGCCCAGGCACGCCGGACCGGCGCCGCTATACGGAATATCGAGGATCTCCAACACGGCCGGCACGTGCAACTCCTTGAAGGCATCGTTGTCCCAACCCTCGTCGCACAGGTTCAGAACGAACGTGGGCTGCAACTCGCGCAGGTCCTTCAAGAGCGATGCATGATGATCGAGCACCCGGAAGGTGTACTCGGGCATCTCGCTCAGCGCCTTGTTCATGCGCTGGATGGTATCCATATCCTCAGGGTTGAACTGACCGCCTCGCTTCACCTCGTCGGGTAGACGCGGGTCGCCCAGCACCACCGTCACCTCCGGGAACGGAACGGTCGGCTTGGCCGTGGGCGGCCTCTTCCGCGGACCGACGGCGGTAAGGAATACCCTATGGGCCATCATCCCCAGGTCCTGCTGTCGGGTTGAATCGGTCTGGACCGACTCGTGGAACCGGATCGTCGAGAACCCCACACGGTCCAGCAACCCCTCGATTCTTTCGCGCGAATACAGGCGCTCGGCGTAGAACTGGTCGGCAATCACGCCTCGCTCGGCATGGACGACCACCTCGCGACTGATCAGCCGCTCCCCGTCCGACGCCAACGAGCGCTCGCGGCAGACCAGATGGTCCTGATCGATCCATTCCCAGCTGCGCCTCTCGAAGTGCTCGCGCATCCACTCGCCGTTGACCAGATCCATCACCAGCGTCCCGCCCGAGACCAGAGCGCGCTTGACCGCCTCGAGCACGGCCTCGTCGTCTTCCTCCCGGTCGAAGTAGCCGAAGGAGTTGCCCATAATCGCCACGCACTGAAACGTGCCGGCCGGCAGCCGAAACCGCCGTGCGTCGCCTTCGTGGAACGAGATCGCCAACTCCAGCTTCTTGGCTCGACGGCGTGCCAGGCGGATCAGGTATCGACTCCGATCCAGGCCGAACACGTTCGAGAAGCCCCGTCGGGCAAGCTCCAGAGTGTGACGCCCCTGCCCGCAGCACAGATCCAGCACGCGGTCGTTCGGCTCCAGCGCCGCGGCCCGGACCATCAGGTCGACCTCGCGAATGGTGTTGTGGTCGTTCTCCACGACGTCGCCGTCGGTCTTGAGGTAGAGTGAATTGAAAAGGCTTCGCCACCAGTCCTGCGGAAGGTGGCGCTCCAAATCGGTGATCGGGCCGACGGTGGCCGGAATGTGACCGTTCCCGTTTCTCGGTCTACTCGGAACTACTACGTTCTTGCCCATGCGTGGTTTCCTATGTCACCAGCGACCCCCAACCGATTACGGTCGCGGGTCGACCAGCGCCTTCTTACCCATCGCAGGCACTCGCCCGCGCGCAGCATTAGAGGTTTTTTTCGCTGCAAAGCAATACAGAAAAAGACCCACGGAGAAAATTTTTTTAGCGCTTGCGACTACCCCAGCCGGGCACGGCAGTCAGCCCATAGCTGCCAAGGCGAGAGATCGAGGCGGCTACAGCGTGGACGTGCTCCCTGGACGCAGGGGACGTAAGGGCGAGTCCTCACTCGGCCCGTTGCCCCGTCACGAACTCCGCCCGCTGTCGTGCGCGCCGGCCGAATAGGCGTCCGTGATCGTCTGGCGCGTCCGGAAGAATTGCACCGCCCCAATCACACCCACGCCCAACCCAAGCGGCAGCAAGACCCAGCCGAGTACGACCATCGTATGATCGTCGTGTAGCAGCTTGAGGACGGTGACGGCCGACACCAGCAACATGATGGCTGTTCGAAGGTACGCCAGCAGAGTCCGTTCGTTGGCCAGCTTGGTCCTGTCCAAAGCCAGGTGATCTCGCAGGATCAACGGCTCGGGAATGATAGTTTTTTCGCTCATAGCGGTCTCTCTATGACTTGCGGAAAATGCCTGCGGCCCACACCGCCCTGGCAGGGCATGCGGCCAATCGTATCTCCTCTTGTGTACCCGGCTGACGTGCCCACGCCGCGTGGCTGCATGACGCGCTGCTATGCCCCCCCCAGACTTCGGACAAGCTCTTGTCCCATCCCGGTCGCCTTGGTCAGCAGGTCGGGCTTCTGCTTGGCTGCATCGCTGGGGCCAAGGTTGGCCTCGCTCATAACCTCGACCGTGCCGAACTCGCCCATCCACCCGAGGTAGTTCGCCAGAGTCTGCGCCACCTTGCGGTAGCCCTCGCTGGGGCCGGCCTCATACGTCACGATCACCGCCGCCCGCCGCTTGCCGTTCAGCCGCGCCTTGCGCTGCCCCCGTTCGTTGGTCAGCCAAAGGCAGCGGTCGAAGAAGGTCTTCATCTGGGCCGACACGCCGTCGAAGTAAATCGGCGAAGCCAGCACCCACACGTCCGCCAGCTTGAGCGCCGCGAAGACCGGCGTGAGCGCATCGCGAATGCGGCACCGACCGTCCGGCGCGCACGGCTCACACCCCTGGCAGCCTTTAAACGTCAGATCGTTCAAATAAACGATATCCGTCTCGGCTCCCGCAGCCGCGGCGCCCCCCAGAGCAGCCTTCAACAGCGTCGTTGAATTGCCCGCCCGACGCGGGCTGCCGGCGATGCCGATCGCCTTGACCATCCGCCACGCCTCCTTACCCGTCACAAGCACCCATGACGTGCCGTCATCCTACCACCAAACCACTCGGCTCGCCCGCCTCGCCGTACCGAGGCGTCGGGTGGCCCGTCCTTTCAAGGGCGGCCAACACGATGACGGCGCGTGGCACCCTCAAGCCAAGCGGGCCCGTGGTCCGCGCAGCTTGTGGTTGCACGCGTGTAGATGCGAGTGTGCCACTGTTTTCAGACAGTGAGCCCTGTCGAACTGCTTCAAGCAGTGTCTTATTTCGACCGATGGGCGGTACGGGGTAGGGCGGGGTCCGGGTCTGACCCCCTCGGCCTGAGACTTCGGCGAGCTCAGTCGAGCCGCTCGGGACGAAGGCCTGTCGAAGACCACCCGCCTTTCTAGGTCGGATGGAGCTCGCCAAAGGCAGCACGATCCGGCACAGTTTGTGCGTGTACCCGGCAGCTTCCTCGCGCGAAGAAAAAGGGCCCCACCTGAAGGGCCCTTATCTCGTGTCAGCTGTTCGATCGCGCAGCTACGGCTTGGCCGGACACTGCTCGCCCACATGCGCCAACAGAAGCGTATAATCCGTGGTCGTCACTCGGCCGCTACAGTTCAAATCCCACGGAAACTGCGTGCATGGATCGCGAGCCTGATCCATGTGCGCTACGATGTCGGGACCCTCACTCTCCTCCACAATACAATTCCCGTTTAGATCACCGACCAGCGTACAGACATCCAGCACGAATGGCTCCACATCGAAGCCATCGGCCGGCGCGATCTGATACCAGTGCTGGTTGACCATCAAGGCGTTCCATTCGGCACAGAGCGTCCTGCCGTCGGCAAGCACGCTGTAACTGTATCCGGCGCTAACGTCCGTGCCGTCGTGTAGGCTCACCACCGACAGCGGCGCCTCCTCAGCCGGCAGGCTGATCCCGCTGTTAAACTCCAGCAGGAACGTCCGGCACTCGGTCGGCATTGTCCCATCGGCGGACGGATAACTGTTAACCAGTGTGCCCGGCAACGGCTTGGGCGGCTTCCTCTCGCCCATGTGGGCCTTGATGATCGCATAGTCCGCCGTGGTCACCCGGCCGCTGCAGTTCAAGTCCCACGGCTCGAGGGCGCAGGGCGTGCCCGTGTGCTCGCTCATGTGGGCCTTGACCACACCGTAGTCAGCCGTTGTGACCCGCCCGCTGAAATTGACGTCGCCCCAGAGCGTGCAGACGTCCAACATGAACGGCACGACATCAAATCCGGGTGCGGACACCACGCGATACCAGGTCTGATTCCCCAGAGGATCGACCTCTTCCGCACAGAGCGTTACCCCATCCGGCATGACGCTGTAGACAAAGTGGTCGGTCACGTCGGGACCATCCGGCAGCGTGATGACCGCCAACGGCGCGCCCTGCTGCGGCAGCGCAATCGCAGCGTCGAAGGTCAGGAGGATGGCGTTGCACCCCACACGCGGCAGCGTGCCGTCCATCTCCGGCTCGCTGTCCACCAGAACCGGCGCCGTCTGAGAAGGTACGTGCAACATGAGTGGGAGCACGACGCCCGCCCCACCGGCTGCCAATTGCACCGTCGACGCGCCGCCGACTGTGGCCAAACCGCCCACCAGAACGCACGTCATCAGAATTCGCGACATGTGCCACCTCCTCAAGATTCCCCAAGTGGACCCCATGTACCCCACCAGTTCAGACCGATTGCGTTACATTATTATAGGCCCTGACTCATCCGCAACGCAAGTAGAATCTCGCCCAAAAAAAGGCCAGAATTTCTTCTTGTCAGTGCAGCGACGTATTTTGCCATAGAAGCTGTATTCCGTAGGATGGCTTCCCGCCCCACCGTGGTCCCGTGGGGGCGGCACGATCCGGCCCCGCCAAGCCATGGAGCCCTCATCCCCACGTGCGTGCTGCCGCTCTCATTCGAACCGCGTCAAGGTCATCTGTGACACGCTGGCAAACCCCCACGGCTCGGACAGATGGTCAATGATCACCACCTTGAGGTTTGCGGAGTCGTAGGGTGCAAGCGACCAGTCCACCGGCACGTGTATGTCGTTGTGATCGTGACCCCACGTGCACTGCACCACGTCGCCGTACGTACCGGCCTTGATCTGCCGGTACATCGCCGCGACGTCACCCTTGGTCGGGATATCCTGCCCGCCCTCCAGCAGCATCACCTCGGCGTGACCGCCGTACACGTCGAACTGGAGGCGCACATTCTTCCGATCGCGCGGCAACCATCGCCACATCCAGCCTGTGTCCGCGTCGCCGCGGTTCGCGTAGGTGCAGATTTGGGCCGACCCGTGAGGGTCGAGCGCCCTGTAGAAATTGGCGGAACTCTTGTGCCACTCCGCGTCTGGCGGGAGCAATGCGGTGGTCTCCTGCTGGCCTGGAGCTGACGCCTGCGGCTCGCCGATCTCCGACCGCATCAGCACGGTCTGATACGGGCGCCACGTCGACAGCGTGTAGTAGATGTGGCATCGCCTGGCGTTGCCCGCCGTAAAGCGCGGAATGATGTATGGGCCATATTCGGCACCCCATTGGTTCTCGCGTCCTCGCTCGCAGAAGGCGTCGAGCCGGTGTTGATCCCACGCGGCGTGCATGAACCGTCCGTACCCTCCGTCCTTCCAGGGATCGAAGATCAGTTGACCCTCCGAGTAAGGCCCCCATGGCTTCGCCGCCGTCCGCA
>Ga0272442_10009619_pt1 | contig 12053 bp, 10 predicted proteins | sample SSMForm2O_FD_200262 | JGI IMG/M metagenome (GOLD analysis project Ga0272442, IMG submission 200262) | Marine sediment archaeal communities from Little Sippewissett salt marsh, Falmouth, MA, United States - SSM-Form-2O | ecosystem: Environmental > Aquatic > Marine > Wetlands > Sediment ... | reverse complement strand
TTGCGATCGTCGTGCGAGCACGCCTCGGGAACCTCGACGATTCACTCGAGGAGGCAGCGATGGATCTCTACGCAAACCGCTGGACGACATTTCGCAGGATCACCCTTCCGCTCATCATGCCGGGTGTCCTGGGTGGTGCCCTGCTCGCCCTCACCCTTTCCCTCGACGACGTGATCATCACGGAGTTCGTCCAGGGACCGGGTGCAAACCTCCTGCCTGTCTATGTGTTTGGCTTGATCAGGCGGCAGGTCACACCGGAAATCAATGCCGTATCGACACTCATGCTGGCGATCTCGATGGTGCTCGTCTTCATTTCCCTGGGGTTCCAGGCGAAATCCGGGATGGGCAGAAGCAACAAGGAGGAATAGACCATGAAGAGACTCTTGATCCTGATTGCTGTGGTGGCGATGCTCGCCGCAGCGTGTAGCAGCGACTCGGATGATGAGACAACGACGACCGCTGAGGCCGGGACCGACGAGACAACTACAACGCAAGCTTCGGGCTCCGGGGGTAGCGATCTCGATGCAATGATCGCAGCGTGTGCACCCGGCCAGACCGACGGTGATCTGAACTTCTACAACTGGACGGAGTACATCCCGTACGGATCGGCTGCCGAGGACTATGAGGTGACCGACCTCGTCGCGTTGTTCGAGGAAACATACGGCGTCAAGATCATTCAGACGTTCTACGAGGACAACGAAACGATGCTCGCTCAGATCGAGGCCGGCGGGGCCCCGTACGACTTGATCGTGCCGTCCGACTACATGGTGTCGACGATGGCGGATCCAGAAGTCGCGCTCCTCGCCAAGCTGAACAAGGCTGCGATTCCGAACCTTGTCAACATCGACCCGCTGTTCACGGGAATGCCGTTCGATCCTACGGGCGACTACTCGGTGCCGTACCAGGCCGGCACGAGTGGTCTTGGATTTGCGTATGAGTACGTCGACGACGCCGACGGGATCTCATGGGGCCTCGTCTTCGACCCGGAGATGAGCGAGCCCTATGCCGGAATGATCACGATGCTCAATGACGAGCGGGAGACGCTCGGCGCAGCACTCAAGTATCTCGGCTACTCGGTCAACACCACGGATCAGGGTCAGCTCGACGAGGCGACTGCCCTGCTCGCTGCAGCGAACGACCGCATCGCCGCGTACGACTCGGCAGCCTTCGACGACTTGCTCGTGGCAGGCGAATCCGTTGTTGCTCATGGATGGAACGGGGGCTTCTTCGGATCCTTCGACGAGATCTCGACCGACGACTACGACGCCTATGAGGACTTCGGCTACGCCGTCCCGATGGAAGGCGGCATCATCTGGGTCGACCTCATGGCGATCCCCGTGACGGCAGAACACCCGTGCACCGCGCTCACGTTCATCAACTTCATCCTCGACCCCGAGGTCGGCGGTGAGTTGACGAACTACACCTACTACATGAGCCCGAACCTGGCGGCGTACGAGTACATCGATCCCGAGATCCTCGAAGACCCGGCGATCTTCCCGGATGAGGAGACCATGGACAACCTCGAGTTCATCGCCGACGTCGGTGACTTCTCGCTCAACTACGCGGACGCATTCGCCCAAGCGAAGGGCTAGTCGGAACGACGACGGGGGAAGATGGGGCGGGGGCGGCTTGCGCCGCCCCCGTTTCGCGAGTGGCGAGGGGCATGTAGCGAGAACCAAGAACCAAGGCACCGAATCCTTCTTGACTCTTGACTCTTGACTCTTTCGGTACCATCTCCCCCATGACCACTGCACTTGTCAACGGTCGCATTCACGGTCACCCCAGCGCATCCGCCGTGCTCATCAAAGGGGCCTCGATCGCCGGGATCGGCAGCGAGGACCTGGCGGCGTCGGCCACCGACGTCATCGACCTCGAGGGTCGGCCGTTGCTGCCGGGGTTCCAGGATTCACACGCCCATCCATCACAGGCAGGGCTCGAACTCGCTGCCTGCCACCTCCTCGACACCGACCACAACGAGCAGGCCTACGTCGACGAGATTGTCGCGTACGCCGCACGATCCAACGCCCCGTGGATCACCGGTGCAGGGTGGTCTATGGAGGCGTTCGATCGCGGCATCCCAACGGCCGCTGCGCTCGACGCCGTTGTCTCCGACCGACCAGTGATGCTCTGGAACTCGGATCACCACGGCGCGTGGGTCAACTCGAAAGCACTCGAGATCGCCGGCTTCACGGCCAATACACCGGATCCGCCGGACGGGCGCTTCGATCGCGACGAACATGGCAATCCGATCGGCTCACTACAAGAAGGTGCCGTCGATCTCATGCAACAGTACGTTCCCGTTCCCACATCGGAAGAGCGGGTCGCAGGAATCCTCAAAGGACAGGACTTCCTCCTGTCCCTCGGCATCACCGCGTGGCAAGACGCCTGGGTCGACCCCGAAACACATGCCGCCTACGTAACCCTCGACGAGCGCGGAGGCCTGATCGCTGCCGTCGTCGGAGGCCTCTGGTGGGAACGGTCTCGGGGAGCCGAGCAGGTTGCCGAATTCGCTGCGCTGCGTGACACCACCCCGCCCGGTCGCTATCAGGCAACGTCGATCAAGATGATGCTCGACGGTGTTGCCGAGAACTACACCGCATCAATGCTCAGACCGTATCTCGACGGCGCCGGAAAGCCGACCGACAATCGCGGCATTGACTTCATCGATCCCGACGAATTGCCTCGGTATGTGGCCCTGCTTGACGCGGCAGGCTTCCAGGTCCATTTCCACGCCCTGGGGGATCGTGCGGTTCGACAGGGCCTCGATGCTGTCGAGGCCGCCATTCGAGCCAACGGCGATAGTGGCCGGCGCCACCATCTCGCCCACATCCAGGTCGTCGACCGGGCCGACGTGCCAAGGTTCGCCGCCCTCGGTGCAGGAGCAAATGCTCAGCCCCTGTGGGCTCGCCACGAGGACCAGATGGATGTGCTGACGATCCCGTTCCTCGACCCGACGGCAGCCGCCCACCAATACCCCTGGCGATCCCTCCTCGATGCCGGAGCCACGCTGGTGTTCGGATCGGACTGGCCGGTGTCCTCGCCAGATCCGCTTCTCGGTATCGGCACGGCAGTGTCGCGCACCCGACCCACGTCGAGGCCAGAACCGTTCTTGCCTGAGCAGCGCATCACGATGGACGAGGCCATCACCGCCTACACCGCCGGTTCGGCGTGGGTAGCCCACCGCGAAACACACACCGGCCGTATCAAGTCCGGATTCGACGCGGACCTCGTCATCATCGACCGCCCCCTCGAGACCGAAGAAGACGTATTCGCCGCAAGCGTGGACCTGACGATGGTGCAGGGCGGCGTCGTATTCGAGAGGTAGGGCAAGCTGACGGTCCTGCCTCTCCCACCGCAGGTGGGGGAGGCGCGGCCGAGCGAATGCTCGGGTGCGGAGGGGGCTCTGGGAGCCCGAACCTCCAAGATGAGGTCACAGGACCCTCCTCGTCCGACTCGCGAGTTCGATAACATCCCACCCATGAAGACGGTCCCGTACTGGACGGATCGGACGCCGCGACCGCACGGCGTCACGGTTGAAGATCCGCCGACAACGGCCGATGTTGTCATCATCGGGGCGGGAGTCACCGGATTGACGGCAGCCAGGCGCCTCGCTGATCTCGGCCGTTCTGTCGTGGTGGTCGAGGCCATGGAGATCGGTCAGGGTGCATCGGCCATGAACGGCGGCCAGCTCAACTACGGCCTCAAGCCATCCACTGTGACGCTCACCAAGCGGTTCGGCCCCGAAACGACCCGGGCGATGTGGGATGCTTCACTGAACGCGATCGACCTCGCAGAGCAGATCATCACCGAAGACGCGTTCGATGCCGACTTCCGACGATCGGGAGCCGTGTCGCTCGGATATCGGAAGGACGGCGCGGAGGGCGCCCGTGCCGAGTCCCGTGCCATGCATGAGGAGTTCGGGTTCGAAACGGCGGTCGTCGAGGGTGGCGAACTGCGCTCGGTCATCGGATCTGATGCCTTTGCCTACGGTGTGATCAGCACGGTGGACGCCGCCATCGACCCCGCCAAGTACACGTTCGGACTCGCTGCGGGTGTTGCCCGTCGCGGCGTCCCCATCGTCGAGCAGTGCCGGGTCACGGGGTTGTACCGATCGGGCGCCACCCACTTCGTCGCGACGGCCAAGGGGACGATCCAGGCAGGTGACGTGCTTCTCGCCACGAACGGCTACACCCCGAAGGACCTCGTCCCCGAGGTCCGGCGCCAGATCGTCCCGATTGGCTCATACATCGTCGCAACCGTCCCCCTTGCACCCGACCTGCTCGATCGGCTGCTGCCCGGCAACTACATCTACTGGACGCAGCGGCGCTTTCTCAACTACTTCCGCCGTTCGGAAGACGACCGACTCCTGTTCGGAGGCAGGCCGAACCTCTCGCCGAACCTCGACCTCCTCGAGGTCGCGCAAGGTATGCAGACAACGATCGGTGAGCTCTTTCCCGAGCTGTCCGATGTCGAGCTGAGCCATGTCTGGGGAGGCAGGCTCGCCGCAACATTCGACCTTCTCCCGCACCTCGGTCGCACGGCGGACGGGATCTGGTACCTCGTCGGGTACGGAGGCCATGGGATGACGCTCGCGACCTACCTCGGCACCGAGGCCGGCGAACTCATCGGAGGCGCTATCGCAGACAGCCCGTTTCTCGGGCTTCCTCATCCAAAACGCTTCTACTACCGGGGGAACCCATGGTTCCTGTCTGCTGGTGGTGTGCTGTTTCGCAACCTCGATCGGGTCGGCCGCTAGGACATCGCGGGTTGGGCCTCTCTCCTGGCCGGCAGCTAATCTTCGATAATCGATGACACGGGCTCGAATCGCCACACACCAACCGGGGACCGCGACCTGCGGGCCCGCCACGCCCGTGGCATACTCCCCCCTCCCCCACGGTGCCAACCGAGGAGACACGAATGACCGACGCGTCCGATAGCGGAACCCCATACGTTCCCGACTTTCGATCCGAGATCGCGTCGGAAGTGCGGCTCCAGATGTATGCGGCTATGACGAGAGCGCGCGTGTTCGAAAAGCGCGCCTACGACCTGTTCATGAGTGGCCTCGTGAAGGGAACGTCCCACCTCGGCACCGGGCAGGAAGCAGTGGCTGCAGGGTTCTCGACAGCGATGCGCCACGATGACATGGTGTTCTGCACGTATCGCGGCCACAACCACACCTTGCTGCGCGGAGCTCCGATGGATTCACTCATGGGTGAACTGCTCGGGCGTGAGATTGGCTGCTGCGGGGGCAAGGGCGGCTCAATGCACCTCACCGATGTCGAACATCACGCCATGGGCTCGTACGCAATCGTCGGAGCACACCTCCCGGTTGCCGCCGGCACGGCCTGGGCATCTCAGGAGCGAGGCACCGGGCAGGTAACGGTCTGCTTCTTTGGAGACGGGACAACCAACATCGGGGCATTCCACGAATCCCTGAACATCGCCGCGGTCTGGGGGCTGCCGGTGGTGTATGTCTGTGAGAACAACCTCTATATGGAGTACACGCCGATTTCGTCGGTGACTGCCGTGCCGAACCCGGCAGCAGATCGTGCCGCGGCGTATGGACTCGATCGGATCATCGTGGACGGCAACGATGTGGACGCCGTTTATCGTACCGCGCTCATGGCCCTGGACCGTGCCCGTTCCGGTGACGGACCGTCCCTCATCGAAGCCCAGACCTACCGGCACTACGGACACTCGCGAGCCGATCCCGCCAAGTACCGCCCCTCCGACGAGGTTGAAGCCTGGATGAGCAAGGATCCGATCGCCCAATACCGAGCGAGGCTGGAGGAGATGGGTATTGCCGCCGCCGAACTCGAGCGAATCGAGCACGAAGCTCGTGTCGAGATCGACGCAGCCACCGAGGCAGCCAAGGCTTCCCCAGAACCTGGCGAAGCGGTACTGATGACCGACCTCTGGGCAGATGGAGGTTCAGCATGGCGACGTTGACCTATCGCGAGGCCGTCGCACGGGGCATCGCTCAAGAGATGGCGCGCGACGAGCGTGTGCTCCTCATCGGAGAAGATGTGGCGGAGGCCGGCGGCGTGTTCAAGACCACCGATGGACTCCGCGAACGTTTCGGACCTCGAAGGGTTCGTGATACCCCCATCTCCGAGGAAGCCATCACTGGCATGGTGATGGGCGCCGCAATGAACGGTCTTCGCCCCATCGGTGAGATCATGTTCAGCGACTTCCTCGCCACGTGTTGGGACATTGTCGTCAATCAGATCGCCAAGACGCGCTACATGACCGGCGGGCAGGTTGAGCTACCGCTCGTCTTGCGCTCGGCCAACGGAGGAGGCTCCCGCTTCGGCGGCCAGCACTCGCAGAGCGTCGAGAATTGGGCAATGGCGATACCCGGACTCAAGGTTGTCGCTCCTTCAACACCTGTCGACGTTGTCGGTCTGATGGCCGCCGCCGTGCGGGACCCCGATCCGGTGGTGTTCCTCGAGCACAAGGCACTGTTCGCAACGAAGGGTGAGGTGCCGGAAGGCGAGGTGGTGGACGTTCTTGGACGCGCCACCACGGTACGAGCCGGGAGTGATGCCACGATTGTGGCACTTGCCGCCATGGTGCCGAAAGCCACCGAAGCAGCGGAAATTCTGGGTCGCGAGGGAATCGATACCGAGGTCATCGATCCGCGCACGTTGGTCCCGCTCGATGTCACCACGATCGCTGCGTCGGTAGCGAAGACCGGCAGACTCTTCATCGTTGAGGAGAACCCGCGTCTGTGTGGCTGGGGAGCCGAGATCGCCTCGATCGTGGCCGACGAGTGTTTCTGGGACCTCGACGGCCCCATTGTTCGGATCACTACTCCGCACATCCCGCTGCCGGCTGCCGACGCGATCGAAGACTTGGCGATGCCGTCGGTGGAAAGAATCGTGGAGACCATCCGCTCGGCAATGCAGTAGGGAACGCGTAGGGGTTGGTGGTGCGCAAGCGGACACGTGTTCCGATCGAGGTTCCTCAACTCTGATTCATCGACAAGCAGAGGCTTCATGCGACTCTCCTTCAAGACCCGCCCTCAGCACAGCGAATGGCTGCCCATCGTTGACTTCTGGAAGGAAGGCGACCGAATCGAGGTGTACGACGCCGGGTGGACCTTTGATCACCTCGATCCGATCTTCAGCGACCGCGACGGGCCCGTGTACGAGGGATGGACCATGCTCGCCGCGCTCAGCGGGATCGTACAGAGGATCCGTCTCGGAGTGATGGTGACCGGCAATACCTACCGACACCCAGCCGTGCTGGCAAACATGGCCGCGACGCTCGACGTTGCGAGCGGCGGGCGGCTGGAGATCGGGCTCGGAACGGGTTGGGTCGAGGCCGAACACACCTCCTACGGCATCTCCCTGCCACCGTGGAAGGAACGCTTCGATCGCCTGGAGGAGACCTGCGAGATCCTTCACCTGCTGTTCGCAGAGGAGGCCGCCGATTTCGACGGCTCCTACTACCACCTCGAGGGGGCGAAGGCCCTGCCGAAGCCTTTGCAGAAGCCACATCCCCCGATCGTCGTCGGCGGCACCGGCGAGAAGCGTACGCTCCGCATCGCTGCCCTCTGGGCCGACCAGTGGAACCTCCCGCGCGGCGAGCCCGCTGTGCTCCGCCACAAGGTGGCGGTGCTCCACCAACATTGCGCGGACGTGGGACGCGATCCGGCGGATATCGAAGTGTCGGCAAAGATCAACGCTGACGCAGACCCAGGGGTGCTCGTCGACCTCGTCGGCGAGTTCCGCGAGGCAGGCGCCGACCACATCATTGCGATGTTCGAGGCGCCGTTCGACCCGGCGAAGCTCGGAGTGGTAGCCGACCGCCTCGGCCCCATCATGACGTGAAGACAAAAGCGAAGGACAACTTCACACGTGGAGCAACCCCTTGTGAAGTGGCCCAACCCGGGCCTTGTACAATCGATTGCCAATGAACGACACCACCACTGCCCACATGGCCGATGACCACTCGTTAACCGGACGGGTCGTGCTGGTGACGGGCGGCAGCCGCGGCATCGGTGCCGCCACCGCTCGGGCAGCTGCCAGAGCCGGAGCCGCCGTGGCCGTCGGATATCGGCACGATGCCGACGCCGCATCCTCGGTAGTGGAGAGCATTAGAGAGTCGGGAAACGTCGCAGAGGCATTCCAGTCTGACGTCTCCGACCCCGCCGAGGCCCGGCGGATGATCTCGGCCGTGGAAGACACGTTCGGGAGAATCGACGGGCTCGTCAACAACGCCGGAATCATGCCGTCGAGCCCACTCATTGAAATGAGCGATGAGGAATGGGACGACGTGTTGCGAACCGACCTGTTCGGCCCGTTCTACTGCTCTCGCGCCGCGTTGCCCGGCATGGTGCAGCGCGGAAGTGGTTCGATCGTGATGATCTCGTCCCGGCTCGGCCAGATCGGCTGGCCGGAACTCGCCCACTACTCGGCCGCCAAGGCCGGACTCCTCGGCCTCACCAAGTCAATGGCTCGCGAATTCGGCCCGCACGGCATCCGCGTCAACGCCGTGGCGCCCGGGTTCACCATCACCGACATGACCCGTGACATCGTGGATACCGAGTCTGGCCGCCGCCGCCTGGCTGAGCTTCCATCCCGGAGATTCCCAGAGCCGGAGAATGTTGCGGCTGCCGTGGTGTTCCTGCTCACGGACGCGGCAGCGCTCTTCCATGGGCAGACCCTGAACCCCAACGGCGGCGGGTTCATGCAATGACCGGGACCGAGACTTGAGACTCGTCACGGCGGAAGAGGCAGCCCGGCTCATCCCCGACGGTGCAACCGTGATCTTCGGCGGCTCCGGTGCAGGTCACGCCGTCCCGCAACGCTTCATCGACGCCCTCGCCCTCGTGTACGGCGAGGAAGGTCAGCCTCGGGATCTCACCACGGTTCGGGTTGTGGGCATGGGCGATTTCGCCGATCGCGGGTTCTCCCAACTCGCTCTCCCCGGTCTCATGCGGCGCACCATCGGATCGAACATCGGCAATGAGCCGCGCCTCGCCGCACTGGTGGCGGACGGCCAGGTGGAGGCGTACTCCTTCCCACAGGGCGTTATCTCTCAGCTGTGCCGCGACATCGCTGCCGGACGGCCCGGCCTGATCACCAAAGTCGGCCTCCACACGTACGTCGATCCTCGCCAGACCGGCGGCAAACAAGGATCGGCCGTTGAAGATCTCGTCGAGGTCATCGAGCTCTCGGGAGAAGAATGGCTCCTCTACCGGCCATTCCCTGTCGACGTCGCCGTGATCAGGGGATCCACCATCGACCAGGAAGGCAACCTGACCCTCGATGACGAGGCGATCAACGGCGAGATGCTCCCGATGGCGATGGCGGCCCACAACTCCGGGGGCATCGTCATCGCACAGGCTCGAGTTGTGGTTCCAACCGGCGAGCTGACTCCACGCCGCGTCCACGTCCCCGGCGCTCTCATCGACTTTGGTTTCCTCGATCCCGACCAGACTCAGACGTACAGCACCACATACTCCCCCTACTTCGCTGGCGCAGAGCGCATGGATCAGACATCGGACCTCGAGGAGATACTCCTCGATGTGCGCAAGGTGATCGCCAGGCGGTCGCTCCTCGAGTTCGGGCGCGGCGAGATCGCGAATCTCGGCTTCGGAATAAGCCAGAACATAGGGGCCATCGCCCAGGAAGAGGATGTTGCAGACTTGCTCGTGTTGACGGTTGAGCAGGGGGTCTTCGGCGGTGTTCCCGCTTCCGGCAACGATGGTGGAGCCGGATTCAACTATCAAGCGTTGATCGACCAGCCGTACATGTTCGACTTCTACGACGGTGGTGGGATCGATATCGCCAGCCTCTCCTTCGCCGAAATTGACCGTCTCGGGAACGTCAACGTCCACGCGTTCGGTGAACGCCTGCGAGGGCCGGGCGGATTCCCCAACATTAGCCGCGGGGCCAAAAAGGTCTGCTTCGTTGGGACCCTCACCACCGGGGGAATGAGGGCGACGATTGAGGGCGACACGGTTGAGATCACCACCGAGGGCACCACCGAACGATTCGTTGATCAGGTCACGGAGATCACGTTCAGCGGGCCCGCGGCAGCCGAACGAGGCCAAGAAGTCCGCTACATCACCGAACGAGCGGTGTTCGCCCTCATCGAAGGTACCGTGACCATGATTGAGATAGCGGAAGGCCTGGACCCGGAAGCCGACGTGATCGCTCACATGGGATTCCGCCCAGCAATCTCACCCAGCCTCAGCACCATTGACCCGGCCGTGTTCGCAACCGGCACGATGGGTCTGCGCGAGCGGCTCGAACGTGTGGACCCATGAGCACAGATCTCGTCACGGTGGAATCCGGTGCCGTAGCCACCATTCGTTTGAACAACCCTCCGCTCAACCTCGTATCTCTCGACGTCACCAAGGCGCTAGCTGCTGCCCTTGTCCGCATCGAGCAGGACGAGGACGTTCGAGTGGTGATTCTGGCCGGCACCGGCGACCGGGCGTTCTGCGCGGGCTCCGACGTGAAGGAGTTCCCGTCGCTTGCCGGCCGTGTCGCCGAGGGGAAGCTGGTCAACGAGAACGCCATGTACGACCGGCTGGCCGAACTGCCGGTCCCAACGATTGCAGCCATCGAAGGCAACGCACTCGGTGGTGGGCTCGAATTGGCGTTGTGCTGCGATCTGAGAGTCGCCGCGAGCACGGCGCTTCTTGGTCTGCCCGAGGTTCGGCTCGGGGTAATGCCGGGCTCGGGAGGAACCCAACGGCTCCCGCGGCTCATCGGATTGGCTCGCTCCAAGGAGCTGATCTTGCTCGGTGAGATCATCGACGCCGAAACGGCGCTCAGCTTCGGATTAGTCAATCGGGTCGTGACTCAGGGCGAAGCGGAGTCGGTTGCACGGGAGCTTGCCGAAACACTGGCCAGTCGTGGTCCTGTCGCCGTCCGGGAAGCGAAGGCTGTTCTCAACACCACCCTTGACGGATCACTCGCGGAGGGCCAAGCCGACGAGCTCACAGCCAGCGAGCGAGTGTTCTCTTCCGAGGACATGCTTGAGGGGGCCGCTGCCTTCGTCGAGAAACGACCTCCCCGCTTCCGGAACCGATGAGGGTGGAGAGCATGACGAAACGTGTGGCACTGATCGGCCATCCCCTCAAGCGGCGGCACTCCGAAATCATGCACAACGCCGCGTTCGAACACTTCTCGATCGACGCAAGATACGACCTGCAAGAGATCGACGCCGACCAGATACCCAGCTTCGTTGCCGAGGCTCGCCGGCAGGAGTGGTATGGCTTCCAGGTCACCGCCCCCTACAAGCAGATCATCACGGCGCATCTCGATGAGATCGAGGATGGCGCCCGACAGATCGGCGCTGTCAACAGCGTTCTCCGGCGAGAAGACGGGGGCCTCGTCGGCTTCAACACCGATGCCCCTGGGTTCCAGAGCGCCGCGGAGGGTGAGCTGGATATCCGCTTCTCCGGAATGCGCGTTGCCGTGGCCGGTGCGGGCGGGGTCGCCCGGGCCGTCGTTCATGCACTCGTAGCCGCAGGGGCCGACTCGGTGACCATCTGCGACCTCGACCCGTCGAGAGCGACGGGCCTCGCCGCCGACTTCGAAGGCTCGGTGGAAGCGGTGGATGTGGGTGACGAGTTCGAGGATTCCCTTCGTGGGGTCGACTTCGCCGTGAACGCGACCACCGTTGGCATGATCCAGGCAGGCGTGGCATTCGACCCCGGTGTGCTCCAGGACACGGCCGTCGTCTTCGACCTCGTCTACAACCCGCCCGAGTCAGAACTGATCCGCCAAACCCGCACCCGCGGGCTTCGGGCGACCAATGGATTGGGCATGCTGGTCGCACAGGCAGAGATCGCGTTTGAGCGCTGGACCGGCATCTACGGCTCCGGTCCGATCATGCGCGCCGCGCTTGCGGCGGACCCTGGAACCGATCAGCTGGGCGGTTGAACCGTCGTAGTCAGAAGAACAAGCCGCTGAGACGTGGCACTACAATCGATTGCAGGACAGGTACGGTCGCAGAAACGAGGCGCACATGACTCCGAGGCCAGATTTCCCCGTCGCAACCACCCCGGCTCCCGGCATCCAGTCGGTCGA
>Ga0272442_10009618_pt1 | contig 12053 bp, 11 predicted proteins | sample SSMForm2O_FD_200262 | JGI IMG/M metagenome (GOLD analysis project Ga0272442, IMG submission 200262) | Marine sediment archaeal communities from Little Sippewissett salt marsh, Falmouth, MA, United States - SSM-Form-2O | ecosystem: Environmental > Aquatic > Marine > Wetlands > Sediment ... | reverse complement strand
AATCTCGGTCAAGATCGGGGAGGGAACCTACAAGGTAAAACTGGACGGAATGCATCGATTCACCATAGGCGAAAAAGTGCAGGTGCGCTTCAATCTCAAACATTCGTACCTCTTTGACAATGAGGGCCTGCTCATCAAAATCCTTGGGAATGGAAATGGATAAACTGATATTAGACAATGTTTTCAAGAACTACGGCGAAGTAAAGGCCGTTCAGGGCATCTCCTTCAGTATGGAGGAGAAGGAGTTTATCAGTATTGTAGGCCCCTCGGGATGCGGTAAGTCATCGACCCTCAGAATGGTTGCGGGACTGGAGGAGATATCGAATGGAAGCATTTTACTGGACCAGGAGAAGATAAATCATATTCGTGCGAGGGACAGGGACGTCGCCCTCGCCTTCGAGAGCTATGCGCTCTATCCGCACCTTACCGTTTCCGGCAACCTGGCGTTCCCGCTGGAGGTAAGGGGATTCAAGAAGGAAGAGATAGCTGAAAAGGTGGATGCCATCCTGGAGCTCCTGGATTTGGAGCCGTACAGGGATATGACGCCGACCGAACTGTCCGGGGGTGAACAGCAGAGGGTGGCGCTGGGGCGCGCCCTCGTCCGGAAGGCTTCCCTTTACCTTCTTGACGAACCCTTTTCCCATCTGGACGCACAGCAAAAGATCGATCTCAGAACGCGTGTGCTCAGAATTCAGAAGCTCAACGGCCTGAGCGTCATCCTGGTTACACATGATCAGCTCGAGGCGCTTGCGATGTCCGATCGCATCATTGTGATGAATGACGGGAAAATACAGCAGTTCGGAACCCCCGAGGAGCTCTATGAGGAACCGGCAAACCTGTTTGTCGCGGATTTTATCGGTGAACCGCCCATGAACTTCATAGACGGTTCCCTCGCCCGGGGGGACGGCGGCGGGTATATGCTGCAATGCGAGAACATACGGTTTCCGCTTCCGGAGCGGAGTACCGAGAAACTCGCCGGATACCTGGAACGAAAAATCCTGATGGGCGTAAGGCCGCAGCACATTTCCCTTGCGGATAAAAACAGTCAGGGCGCGTTTGAGGGGGTCGTTTTTTCCTACGAATACCAGGGGGAAATGGGGTATCTCTCACTTGACTGCAAAGGGGAAAGGGTCCTGATCGAGCTCAAGCATACGATGCACTATACGACCGATACGCGGCTGTCGTGCCTGTTTGACGACACGCATATATACCTGTTTGATCCGAATACCGGTGAGAGGCTCATGTAGGGGCCTTGCTGTAGCGGAATAATATATGGTGCGGGAAAGTAAAAAATAAAACGATGGGTGGATGCACGGGTAAAAATTCTGATAAGGGAGGAAGTACATGAAGAAAATTCTGCTGATCTTGTTGGTGCTTGTTTTTGCCACGCCGTTTGTTCTCCTGGGATCCGGAAAGGATAAGGAGGGAACTGCAGGCGGTGAAGAGGCGGTCGAGGTATCGGAGATAGAACCCGGAACACAGATAAACGTGTTTGTGGACGGCGGTATCAATATCGTGCCGTTCGAGCTCTTCAAGGCTGAGATCAAGGAGAAATCGGGAATTGACGTGGTTGTCAATCCTGTTTCGCAGGTCGATGTCTATCCGAAACTGGTTAATGAGTTCGTCGCAGGCACGGGAGCGTTCGATATCGTAATCTATCCTCCGGGATATCTGCCGGAATTTGCCAATAACGGCTACATTGTTCCGCTCGATCCCTACTTCGGAGTAAGGGACCCGAAGCTGGACGATATTGTCGGTTCCTTCAGGAAACTGTACTGCGAGTACGGTGGAAGCACCTACAGCGTACCGTATGACGGGGATATCCATATTTTCTACTACCGCAAGGACCTCGTGGAAGACCCGACTGAAAAGGCGAATTTCAAGGCGAAGTACGGGTACGAGCTTACGGTTCCCGAGACCTGGGACCAGGTAAAGGATTTCTCTGAATTTTTCACGAGGAAAGCCGGCGAGAAGCTTGCCGGGGAGACCCTCGAAAAGGATTTCTACGGGAACGGTATGATGCTCTCGCGGTTCTGGTGCATCTATGAATTCATCGATCATTTCGCCTCTTACGGCGGGGTCTATTTCGATGAAAACCTCACGCCCATGATCAATTCCGATGCGGGGGTGAAGGCCCTGGAAGACATCAAATATCTCATGGATTACGCGCCCGAGGGAATACTCACCTACGGCTATTCCGAGATAAAGGGAAGCTTTCTCGGCGGCAATATCGCTTCCATGCTGCTCTGGACGGACCTCTTCAAGTTCAGCTGGGACAAGAACCAGTCGGTGATTGCCGGTAAGATCGGTATGTCGCATGTACCCGGAACGATCATCGACGGCGAGCTCTACTTCAAGAACCCGCTCCCGTACGGCAGGGTGATGTGTATACCCAAGACATGCAAGCATCCGGAAGAAGCCATGTGGGTTATCTCCTACATGAGTGCGGATAAGAGCATTGATTTCTGCTTCGACCCGAGAACCGGGGAAGATCCTTTCCGGTATTCGCATATCAACGCACCGGAGTATCTTTCCGATTATCTGTCCAATTTCGCGGGAACCGAGGTACCGGTCGAGGATTGCGAGATATACCTGCAGGCCATCAAGGACGCCCTGGAGAACGGCTACCCGGATCTGAGTATTCCGGGCTCTGCGGAGTACATGGATTCACTCGCTGTTGCAATACAGGCGGCGCTCGCGGGCGATGTGTCGGTCAAGGGGGCGCTGGACAAATGCGCCAAGGAATGGGCTGCAACCAGCGAGTCACTCGGACTGGAAACGCAGCAGGAAATCTGGAAGAATCTGACCGCTGTATGGAAAGAGCTCGGTCTTCTTTAAACGGGCCGCTGGACGGCGCGCCATCCGGCGCGACGGACAGCATTTCTGAAACGGTTTTACGATGGATCCGGCCCGCCTCCCCCGGGCCGGAGTCCATAATAACGGATCCGGATATCGAGCCTCTTTATTAACGGGGCACTATCCGGCAGAGGACATCATGCTATCGCTATTGAGGTTCCATAACGAAAGAGCAGGGTTTGTAAAATGAAAAGAAGCATGAGGAAAACGGACGAATTACTGCAACCGAAGGGCTTCCTGGACGGGAGGAAGAAGGTCGCCTATGCCATGGTCCTTCCGGCGTTTATCATTCTTCTTCTCCTCGCCGTGGGACCGCTGTTTTTTATGATAATCAATTCCTTCCGGGCCTGGAAGCTGACCGTACCGGCACCGCCGCGGGTCGTCTGGTTGAAAAACTACTGGATGCTCATACGTGACTCCAGGTTCTGGAACGCCTTTTCGAATACGATCATTCTGATGGTCATTGGCATATTTGTCCAGTCGATCCTCGGACTCGGTATTGCGCTGCTGCTGCGGGAGAATTTCAGGATGCGTTCACTTGTCGTGGGACTGCTCCTGATTCCCGTTCTGATCGCCCCGGTCGTCATCGGCGTCACCTGGCGGCTGCTGCTTCATAATGAGTTCGGACTCGTTAACTATTATCTCAGCGTTTTGAATATTAAAGGACCGCTCTGGATACAGTCCAACCGGTTCTGGGGACTTTTTTCTATTTTTATTGTGGATACCTGGCAGTGGACACCCTTCGTCGCGCTCGTGCTTCTTGCGGGACTGGAGTCGATACCGCAGCAGGTTTACGAAGCCGCGGACGTTGACGGGGCATTTCCGTTCAGGGTGTTTCTCAAGGTCACGCTTCCGCTGCTGAAACCGATGTTTCTCCTTATCATATTACTGAGGACGATTTTCATCTTTAAGATATTCGATCCTGTTTTTATAATCACGGAGGGGGGACCGGGCGTGGCAACGGAATCGCTCAGTCTCTTCACCTACTATATAGGTATGAAACATTTCGATATCGGGTATGCGATGTGCACGGGTGTACTCCAAGTCATATTCATGGTTATACTTGCCAACGTGTTCTTAAAGTATACAACCGGTAAAAAAGCCGTCTAGGAGCATCCATCATGGGTAAGTCGAATCGGGCCGAAGGCAGCATTAAGAAGACCAGGCCGATAATGAAGGTGATACGGTATTGTGTGATTGTCATTATCCTGGCTGTTTTTCTGCTGCCTGTCGTATTCATTTTCGGAGGTTCATTTAAAACCCAGTCCGAGTTCTATGATGTCGCGCCCTCGCTCTTTCCAAAGGAACCGACGCTGGAAAATTACATAAGCGCCTTCGGCGGTGAAAAGACGGGTACTACTACGGGCTTTACCGCGAAGGGGAGGTTGACCAAGGGGATCAAGGACAGCCTTCTTATCAGTGTGGTCGTAACGCTGCTCACCATGATGATCGCCATTCCCGCTTCCTATTCGCTTGCGAGATATAAGCCGGGGGGAGACCAGATATCCTTTTTCATACTGTCGATTCTTTTCCTGCCGCCCGTTATCGGTGTGCTGCCGCTGTTTTTCATATTCAAGACGGTGGGAATACTCGATACCTACCTGGTACTTTTTATCAGCCATCTTTTCTTTGATTTGCCTTTCTGTATCTGGATTACTAAGGGATTCTTCGAGGATATCCCGCTCGAGCTGGAGCAGGCGGTCATGGTGGACGGGTACAGCCGTTTTCGCGTTTTCTTCAAGATCGCGGTTCCGCTCGCGAAATCGGGTATCGCTGTTGCTTCGCTTTTCGCGTTTATCTTTTCCTGGAACGAGTTGATGTTTTCCTCTATCTTTACACGGAGCAATGTGCAGACCCTGCCCCTCGTATTGCAGGATTACATAGGGAGCGCGGGAATCTCGTGGGGCGAGCTGCTGGCAGTGGCCTCGATTGCGGCGATTCCGGGTATACTGCTGGCGATATTCATGCAGCGTTATATCGTACGGGGCCTGACGTTCGGTGCCGTAAAGGGATAGGCGGTAATAATTACTATACAGAGACGTAGAGGGTGTCGGTATGGCGGAGAAACCGCGCATAGCCGTTGTCGGATCCAACATGATAGACCTCATAACGAACGTTAACAGGATGCCGAGAAAGGGCGAGACCATAGACGCGCCCTCCTTCGATATGGGATTCGGCGGGAAGGGTGCCAACCAGGCCGTGGCCGCGTCCATGCTGGGCGCTGACGTGTGTATGGTGACAAAGGTGGGTGGCGATATCTTCGGCAGAGAGGTGAAGAACAACTTCGCCTCGTTCGGTATAGATACGGCCTTTGTGGAGCCGGTGAAGGACGTATCCAACGGCGTCGCGCCCATATTCGTGGACGAAAAGGGCGACAACTATATACTCATCGTGAAAGGGGCGAACGAGTACCTGGCAAAGGACGACATCGACAGGGCGGCTGAGATGCTGGCGGGCTATGACATCATCATCCTGCAGCTGGAGGTCCCGCTCGATACGGTATACCACACCATATCCTTCGCACATGAAAAGTCCATCCCCGTAATCCTGAACCCCGCGCCCGGCCGCGCGCTCGATTTCGAGCGTATAAAGACGGTTGATATCTTCATTCCCAACGAAACGGAGCTCGAGACGATTACGGGCATGCCCACCGAAACGGACGAACAGGTCGAGCAGGCGGCGAAGCTTCTCCTCCATAAGGGGATCGGAACCGTTATCGTGACGCTCGGTGAACGGGGATCCATGCTCGCCACCGGAGACAGGACGGAATACGTTCCCGCGTTCGAGGTGGACACGAAGGACACCACGGGAGCGGGGGATGCCTATATCGGGAGCCTCGCGTATCACTATGTTCTGACCGGAGATCTCCGGCAGTCCATGACCCGCGCCGGCCTCTATGCCGCGCTTTCGACCCTCAGCACCGGTACGCAGAAGTCATTCGTCTCGAAAGAGGAGTTCGAAAAGTACCTGTAAAAACGAATCATACCCGCCACTTCATGCATAAGAATCAAATTATCATTTTATTATTTAGGGTGAACTTCAAGTTTTAATTTATTCCCCTATGTCAGTTTTTAAACATCATAATTATTTCCATTTTATTTCATTCATCACTGAAGTCAACCGGAACCGGAAATAGTGTGTCATAAGTATATGGGGGCTTTACATTATACATAATTCTTGAAACTCGAACCCGGTACTCGTTTTATTTATATCAAAGATTATATATTTATGGCTTTACGTACGATAAATCTATTATTATAGATAACCGATCAATGGATTTCGGTCTATACACTTACCCTGATGAGCGCCGCGTTCCAGCTGATTTGACGGCACCCTCTATCGATTTATTTTCTTGAAAACGGAAAGAGAGATAACCATGCGAAAGAGATACAAACATTCCTTTGTGAAATATTTGTTTTACTTTCCGGTCTGTTTCATGGTCTGCCTCGTGATATCCTGCGGTTCCCCCGGGGATACGACTAACGGCGGGTCTTCAGGTGAAGACGATTCCGGCGACGAACCGGAGGTCAGGACGGGGTCCATAAGCGGGACCGTGGAGGACCAATTCGGCGAAGATCTCGAAAACGTGACCGTGGAGCTGAATGAGGGGTATACTTCGGTCTCGACGACGACGAGCGATTCAACAGGCTCCTTTTCCTTCATCAGCGTGGAGTACGGGACCTATAATCTCGATTTTTCGAAGGACGGCTTTGAAGACGCCGTGGAGGAGGCGACCGTCGATTCCTCAACTGAATACGTAACAGCGACACTCTACCCGGAATCCCTGCCTTCGGCGGGTGTGATGGAAGTGCGAAAAATGGGCCTCGCCGATTCCGTGCTCACCTTCGAGGTGGACCTTTTCGTGGTGGACAGCGAGGGAAATACAATCACCGGTTTGACGGCTTCCGATTTTTCCATCGAGGACGGAACCTCGAGCGACGGTATTTTCTTCGATTACGAACAGCTGGAGATCGAGTATATGCCTCCGGGAAACGCGACCGCCTATTCGGCCGCGCTCCTCCTCGACCAGAGCGGAAGCATCATATCCACGGACCCCTACGATTCCAGAATACAGGCCGCGAAGGTATTCTTCGATTCCGTGGGATCGAACGACGAGGTGCTTCTGTCTGCATTTGCCTCGAACGGCCTCCTGCCTTACGAGTGCACGTACTGGGGAAATTTCACCAGTTACGGGAGCAGCTATTTCAGTACACTGGAGGACCTCGCGGACCAGGAGAGCGGGGGCACGCCACTCTACGATTCCATCCTTACCATGATGGATTACACGTACAACAACGGAATGAACGAAAACAAGGCGGTGGTCGTTTTCACGGACGGCGCAGACACCGCGAGCAGCGCGACCATCGACACCATAGCCTCGGATTTTGAAAACACGGGGGTGAAGGTCTTTACCGTGGGCCTGAGCGCGGGTGTGGACGAGGCGGTGCTCGGAGAAATAGCCGTGCGCACGGACGGGTGCCTCATGTATACACTGGACGCGCGTCAGCTCGTCTCCCTGTTCGGTACACTGGGGAACCTGCTTGACGGTACGTCCGGACTTTACAGAACGGTATGGACGCTCACGGCCGAGGGAGAGGATATCGGCAATTACAACTGGCTGTGTGACGATATACAGGTAAATACGGATTCAGGCTGGGTCAACGCCCTGTTTTTTCTCCACCAGCCCTCGTCGCTCAGCGATTGAGCGGTTTGGCAGCGCGAGTGGTAAAAGAATAATACCCCGCCGGGGGTTTGCACGTCGTCCACGGCATGCTCCTTCGGCACGATCATGATATGCTTGTAATTTTTATGGTCTCTTTTATAGAGAAAGGGCGGCGCAGGCCTCTATGCCGCGCTCTCAACCCTCAGCACGGGTAAGCAGAAGTCATTCATATCGAAAGAGGAGTTCGAAAAGTACCTGCGTAACCTAAAAGAGCCCTAACTTTCCTCACCTTAAAAGTAATCTTCAAGGTCTTCCGTATAATTAATCGAGACAAATGAAATGAGGCATGTTTCAATGGTAGCAATTCATGTCGTTTTATTATATGTCTATGAAATACAATTATATCGACATATACTCTTGACATGTCGCGCCGTCGACATGTGGTATATACGGCTGTGTGGAGCGTCGCCGACATTTTTCATGAAAACGAAATCAAGAGCAAGTAAAAAACGGCAAACCGGGGGTATGCTCCGTATACTCCGATCCATCCCCGTCGCCGCCGTCATTAAAAAATTTACAGTTGATAAGCGGGGTGGTACAATGGGGGCGCTGTCCGTTCAGGAGGAGTACCCATGAAGCGATACGTAACGTTCGGCGAGATCATGCTCCGTCTACAGCCCCCGGGTTCGGAGCGGTTCCTGCAGAGTCCGCTCCTCGGGGCGACGTTTGGCGGAGGCGAGGCGAACGTGGCGGTGGGCCTCGCGCACCTCGGGCTTGACACGGCGTTTGTAACGGTACTGCCCGATAATCTCATAGCGGACGCTTGTGTCGCGGAGCTGAGAAAACACGGCGTTGATACACTCCATATCGTCCGGTCCGGGCCGGACGATTCGAGGATGGGGATCTATTTTCTCGAAAAGGGAGCGAACCAGCGCCCCTCCCTCGTCATATACGACAGGGCCCGTTCGGCCCTGGCCGTGGCGGAGGCGACAGCGGTTGACTGGAAAGCCGTTTTCAAGAACGGCTCGTGGTTTCACATATCGGGTATAACACCTGCCGTATCCGGGAATGCAGCCGCGCTCTCTCTCAATGCGGTGAAAACCGCAAAAGAAACGGGGCTGACGGTTTCCTGCGATATTAATTACAGAAAGAAGCTGTGGAAGTACGGGAAAAAGCCGGCCGCGGTGATGTCGGAAATCGTCGGATATGCGGATATCGCGGTCGGGAACGAGGAGGATTTCCAGAAGTCCCTCGAGATCACCGCGGATATCGACGTGGAGAGCGGCACGCTCGATCCCCGCATGTACCGGAGCATAACGGACAAGGTTCGTAAACAATTCCCGGATCTGAAAAAGGTGGCGGTGACCCTTCGGGAGAGTATATCCGCTGATTACAACAGATGGTCGGCCGTACTCGACAACGGGGAGGAATTTCTCGTATCACGGAAATACGAGATACGCGATATCGTAGACCGGGTCGGAGCCGGAGACACCTTCTCCGCGGGGCTCATATACGGCCTGAACGAACTCCCCTCGGACCGGGACGCGCTCGAGTTCGCGGCGGCAGCCTCCTGCCTCAAGCACTCAATCCCCGGAGACCTGCCCCTCATATCCGTGGACGAGGTCATGCGGCTGGTCAAGGGCAACCTGTCCGGCAGGGTGCAGCGATAGCACCGGGCGTTTCCTTGACACTTCTTTGCACAATAATTTCCGAAAGAAACTTCACTTTAAATTCACATTGCCCGCATATAAGACGCACAGTACCGTATTATTAATATATGCATAAATACTTATACGGAGGATTGATAAAATGAGACGAATATGGAAAGCGGTTCCGGTAATCCTATTGCTGGCGTCCGTTTCAGCTGCGGTTTTTTCACAAAACGATTTCGGGGCCGGCGCGGCGCGAATGAATCAAAATCCCGACCTCCGGGATATGATGACATACGCGATTCAGGACGAGTATCTCGCGCGGGCCGAGTATGAGGCCATCATCGACAGGCATGGCCCGGTAAGACCCTTTTCGAATATCATAAAATCCGAGGAGACACACATCGGGCTCCTCGTGCCGCTCTTCGAATCATACGGGTTTGACGTTCCCGAAGACAGGGCGGGGGAGTATGTGCACGTACCGGACAATCTGAAAACCGCCCTGGAGATAGGGGTGGAAGCGGAAATTAACAACATTGCCATGTACGAGTCGTTCCTTGCGGCGGACATTCCCGATGACGTGCGAAGTGTATTCGAGCGGCTGAAGTCGGCTTCCGAGAACCACCTGAATGCGTTCGAGAACGGCCTCAAGCGGTATCAGTAGTATTTTGGACGGCACGGTAATTCATAAGGGGCCCGCACAGGAGGTTGAACGTATGTGCGGGTTCCTTTCATATAAAAATCAACCGCCGGATTTCTCTTCTCTGAAATAGCCGATGACGCGGTTAATAAGCTCATCGTCAGCGTACTTCAGTGCATTGATCACGAGCCACGCATAGGGGTCGCTGTCGTACCACCTGCGTTTCGTGGTAAGGGGAAACTCGAGGACGTTGTCATCGATAAGGCCGTCGCTGATGAGGCCCTTGAGATCGCCGATAATTTTATCGCGCCGATCGGGTTCGACATCCCTTAAATAGTCGATGTATCCGCTTAATTCGGGGGTCTTGTCGTACCACCGCATGGATGCAGTTTTTCCCATCTATTAACCTTCCTGAGCGCGTATAATACCGCCGGGCCCGGATCTCCGGTCGACTTAATTATAAAGCAACGATTAAAAATATTTCAACACGATTTATTCAGGTGTCTTCGGCTCACTTTCTTTTCCTTGCGAGTGGTATACTCATTTATTATACTATTGCTGAGCTTACCCTTCAGTTTAAAAGGAGGTAATGGTGCGCAAATTCCTGCTTGTAGTCATTTTCTCCGCTATTCTCATCACTCCGGTGGTCCTTACCGGTGTCGAGGTCGACTGGGTGCTGGGTGATGTACGGTACACTCATCTCAAGAGCGAATGGGAAGAGCTGAATCCCGGAATGACGCTCATCTCCGGCGACAGGGTGCAGACCGGGCCGGGCGGCGAGACAATACTTCTTGACGGCGACGGCGAGATTCATATACTCGAAAACACCAGTTTCACAGTATCAGAGAAATATGAAAATGCGAAGAGGAAATCGGCATTTATGCTCTTTCTGGGACGAATGAAGTTCAAGCTCGGTAAATCGAAGCAGGAGGAGCCCGATATTCAGACTCAGGCCGTTAACCTCGCGATTCGTGGGACGGAATTCGAGGTCGGCTCCGGGTATGACGGCTCGACAATCGTTCTCATGGAGGAGGGAAGTGTTGCTGTTCAGGGAGATACAGAGGAGCTCGTCCTCGGAGTCGGAGAGGGAACGGAGGTCCGCTTCGGTGATGAACCAGCGGAAAAATTCGATGTTATGACAAAGGTCATTGACTGGGACGCGTGGTTCGATACATCAAAGGAAGCGGTAAAGGGAAACGAGGTTGAGCTGCTGACACGGATACTCACAAAGATGGAGGACATTTCCAGCCGTATAGCCGAATATGAGGAAACCCGTGCGGATTCGCTTAAAAAGAAGGATGAGTACCTTGCACTACGGGACAAGCATGCGGGAGAGGGTGATGAGGAAAAAGCCGCCTCCTACTCCAGAATGGCGGGGACGGAAAGCAAACGCGCGTACCACTCTCTCGTCAACATTCGGTTCCTGGCCCTTTCCGCCGTCGGTCTCTCTGACATGGCCCAGCGGATATATACGGGTATGGAGGAACCGACTGAAGAAGCCGACCAACTCTACGAGAATATTCAGGACCGGTATAGATCGATAGAGGAAAAGTATATATGGGAGGGTGATAGGGAGAGGCTGGAGAAAAAGGCTGAAAAGAAGAGAGGATGCTTGCGTGCGTTCTGATTACCGGGTATAAAAACCTACAGAGTAATTCAGCTGCCTATGAAGTATAATGATTCACTCCACACCCGACTTATCTTCCTCGCGCTACTGCTCATTGTTCCACCTCGCCTGAGCGCGGTAGACCAATTACAACAACCCGAAACAACGGAAATTTCGCCTGCTCCGGAAGCGGACCTCCCCGCGGAACCCGGTACCGGTATCACGCCGGATGATGAGGCTGAACCGGAAACCATCTTCCCGGAAGGTGAGGACGAAGAGGACCTCTTCCCGGCATATGAAATCGAGATTATCGGAGAAAAACCTCCAGGCGGAATTTTTTTCCCCTTTGTTCACAACGGCTTCCTCTACTCCTTTTCCATCCAGGCGGGACGGGCCGTGTGGCGTATTTTTATCGGCGGGGACCTCCTCAACCCCTATACCCGGGACGAGCGGGACGTCTATTTCTACGATATTTACAACAGGCTCTACTCCATCGACCTGGTCGAGGGAATGCTGCGGTGGAAACAGGTTCTGGACCGGGAGATAAGGGGAGAGCCACTCGTTTATGACGAGTATCTCATCGTCCCCACGCTCAGCGGTGTCATTTACATAATTGAACGTGCAAGCGGCGAAATAGTC
>Ga0272442_10009617_pt1 | contig 12056 bp, 10 predicted proteins | sample SSMForm2O_FD_200262 | JGI IMG/M metagenome (GOLD analysis project Ga0272442, IMG submission 200262) | Marine sediment archaeal communities from Little Sippewissett salt marsh, Falmouth, MA, United States - SSM-Form-2O | ecosystem: Environmental > Aquatic > Marine > Wetlands > Sediment ... | reverse complement strand
GCTCAGGCTCGTTCGCGGGACCGCGCCTTCTTTGTTTGACAAGGCAGGCCCTAATTGTTATCGCCTGGGCTATTGTACTGAAGGAAAGCAGACTTGCGGCAGGATGCAGGAAGTAGTAGAGAAGTTTAAAAACCTCTGAACAACAGTAATAATTGTAAGGTGGTGTGCGAATGAACATTCCTAGAAAAAAAGGCCAATCCGCGATGGGATTTTCCTTGCGGAAAAAGCTGTCACTTTGCCGCGGGCAAAGTGCCATGGAGTTCTTGATGACTTACGGCTGGGCTATTCTAATAATGCTAGTAGTAATAGCAGTTTTATTCTACGTAGGGGTCTTGAACCCGAGAAACGTTGCTCCTAACTCACTCACACTACCCGCGGGATTCAGCGCATACGATTATGCAATCAACGAGAACGGTTACCTGGTGCTTGACTTGGGGCAAGGAACCGGGAGCAGCATCACGGTAACTCAAATCGCTTGCACCACAGAAGACGCGACCAGCGGCGTGCCAGTAAACGCCAGAATACAATCAGGCAAGCACGCCATGGTAGCGACAGGGAGCAATATTCCCTGCCAAGGAGCAGAAGACGGGGTTTACTACAAGGGATACGTACACATCTGGTATACCACTTACGGCTCATCAATACCGCACAAGATAACCGGGGACATTGGATACAGGGTAGGCGGCCAAGCAACCGGGAGCGGAGGCTACACGCCCGTAGCAACGAACACCCCGAGCCAGACAGGGGACCCGAACGGAAGCGCGTGCAATGACAGCTCCACTTGCCAGTCAGGCTACTGCAATAATGGGTGCTGCTGCGCGTCAGGAACATGCTGTAACCCTGCACTAGGGATAGACTGCCCCCCAGGGTACACTTGCAACACTCAAACATTCCAGTGCGAGTCAACCGGCTGCATCTACAGCAGTGACCCGCCTTGCAACTGTAATGGGGAATGCAATTTGATGGAAAACTTTACTTCTTGCCCTTGGGACTGCCCTGAGGAAGTGAGCTGCAACAACAACGGAGTATGCGAACCAGGCGATGGTGAAACAACAGATAACTGCCCGCACGACTGCCACCTCTTGCTGATTGAGGGAATGCTAGACCCTGATGGGTACTGGCTGGTTGACAGCACGTACCTTTACGCCTTGAGCGAGATCGACGGGAAGATTTACAAGGTAAGACTGAATGAAAACCAGAGCTGTAACGCAGCTTTAGGAGAGTGCACGGTCATAGCAGACCTTGGGCCTACGAGCGCTTCAGGGACTAACATCATTGGAGGGAGGTTCATTAGCCACTCGTTCACAGACATTTATTACGCGGATAATGATAATGAAGCGCTTCACAAGATTCCTGTGAACGGAGCGGCCATGACCTCGTTTACAGGAGTGGAGGTAAGCAGTGTTTTCGCGGTGGACAACAATTACGCTTACAGCCCGGACTTTAACGGCGAGCTCACGAGGATTAGCACTTCCAGTGGAGCGCAGGAGATGATAGCGAACCTTAGCGAAGAAATACCGAACCACAAGCAGATAGAAGCAATTGAATTGCTTGGGAATAGGCTGTACTTCATGTCCATGGACCCGACCCAGACCTATTGCACGCTTTACATGACTGACTCGCTGAACCCGGGCACTGCCGTTACAAAGGTTGCTGACGCGTACCAAAGCCCTGAGTCAGATGACTGCGGGCTCACGCAGTACAATAACAAGCTGTATTGGACACAGCAGGACGGGGTCTACCGGGTGAACGCTGGGAGCACTTGCGGGTCCAGCTGCGAGAGAATTTATAACGCGACACCGCTTAGGACCTGGATAGGGCTGGACAGCTTTGCGGGAGAGATTTGGTGGAGTGACGGGATGTACATGATGAAAGGCCCTGCTGACCCAGACCCGCAGGAACCACCAATAATCGCAATCACCCTAACCCACTACGCGCTGTCAGCAGGCGGTATTGGCCCGGAATACGTGTATTACGCTAACATGCTGCAAGGAGACAATGTTTACAGGTTCCCGAGGCCTTGAGGAATGGCTTGACGGTGCAAACCTTTAAAAATTGTTTATGACAAAAAAGTATACTCTGAATTGCACCGTCTTTTTCAGGGAGCCTAAGCGCTAGGTGAGGGCTTCTTTTGGGCGGTTGTTCTGTTAAAAGATAAATAGGGTGAAATAGGAGGGAAAAGTATGGCTGAAAAACCACACATGAACCTGGTCTTCATCGGACACGTTGACCATGGTAAATCAACTACTGTCGGGCGCGTTTTGTACGACAGTGGAGCGATGACTGAGCAGCAGCTCAGGAAACTGAAAGAGGAAGCCGAGAAAGTCGGCAAGGCAACCTTCGAGTTCGCGTTCGCTATGGACAGCTTGAAGGAAGAGCGCGAGCGTGGTGTAACCATCGATATCGCGCACAAGGAGTTCAAGACGAACAAGTATTACTTCACGATCATCGACGCCCCTGGGCACAGGGACTTCGTGAAGAACATGATTACCGGAGCGTCCCAGGCGGACGCGGCAGTGCTCGTCTGCTCTGCTAGAGAGGGAATCATGCCACAGACAAAGGAGCACGCTTTCCTCGCGAAAGTGCTTGGCATTAACCAGTTAATCGTCGCGGTTAACAAGATGGACGTTGTAGAATACGACCATGTTAAGTTCGACGAGGTTAAGTCACAGCTTAAGACTTTGCTTAAGAACATTGGCTACGATGTTGAGAAAGTGAAGTTTATCCCTGTCTCTGCTCTTAAGGGCGACAACGTTGTCAAGAAGAGCACTAACATGGACTGGTACTCTGGACAGACTCTCATCGAGGCTGTTGATGACTTCATTGTACCTCCGAAGCCAACCGACAAGCCGCTTAGGCTGCCGGTCCAGGACGTTTTCACTATCACTGGCCACGGGACTGTCCCAGTAGGCCGTGTTGAAAGCGGTGAAATGAAGACCGGTGACGCCGTTGTCTTCATGCCTTCAGGTGGAAAAGGAGAAGTAAAGAAGATTGAGATGCACCACGAGGAGCTCTCCAAGGCTACTGTCGGCGACAACGTTGGATTCAATGTTAAGGGCGTTGACAAGAAGGACATTAGGAAAGGAGAAGTCGTCGGGCACCCTGACAGCCCGCCAATCGTGGCAAAGGAGTTCACAGCACAAATCGTTGTGCTCGAGCACCCCACTGCAATCGGAAAGGGTTACACTCCAGTGTTCCACGTGCACACAAACCAGCTCGCGTGCACTATCACTGAGTTGGTTGAGAGGAAGAGCCCCAACCCGCAGAAGAACCCTGACTTCTTGAAGACCGGTGACGTGGCAATCGTTAAGATTAAGCCGCTCAAGCCATTGGTTGTTGAGAGGTACCAGGACTTCCCTGCTCTCGGAAGGTTCGCCATCCGTGACATGGGCCAGACAGTGGCCGCGGGAGTCGTGTTGGAGGTAACACCGAAGGAGTAAGCTCAGCTTACCTTCCCTCCCCCCCTTTAATTTTTTTGAGTCCCCACCCAGCGTTGATGGGGACCCACAGAGGCTAAAAATATGGGAAAAGCAAGAATAAAGCTTGTCGGAAGAGACCCGAAAGAACTCGACGGCGTTTGCAGCCAAATCGTAGAGATAGCAAAGCAAGCGGGCATCGAGTTCAGCGGCCCAATTCCACTGCCAACCAAAAAACTCAAGATCCCGACCAGGAGGACACCGTGCGGAGACGGGTCAGACACCTGGGAGCACTACGAGATGCGTGTTAGAAAGCGCATCATCGAAGTTGCTGGGGATGAGAGAGCGCTAAGGCAGATTATGAGGGTCAAGGTCCCGGACACAGTCCACATAGAAATTAGCCTTGGTTAAAGCCCATTCACCCGGGCTTTTTCCAAAACCTCCTTCTTCCCACCTAATCCTACCGAATTTGAAAAGCGTTTTAAAAACAACACGCCCTAAAATAAGAACTCCAGTGTTTAACGCGCCGGGATGGCAGAACCTGGTATCGCGCCAGACTTGAGATCTGGTTCCCTCACGGGATTGGGGGTTCGAACGCTCTTGCACGAGGCCAAGGTGCCTTCGGCAAAGCCGAAAATCCCTCTCCCGGCGCTATTTTTTTCTAAGGGCTCACGTGGAAAGCTATGTCGCCAACTGTCTTGTAAGTGACAGTGCTGCCAACGGGAGTATACCAAATGTAAACCTTTCCCTTGTAGTACTGGCCTGGTGACGCACCCTCGCAAACAATAGCGCCCTCGCTCACTTTCTTGTGGTCGCCTGAGTCAATGACCATTCCAACATTACCTGGGTTAGATGGCTCGGTAGCAGAGTTAGTGCAATACACTCCGTCAACAGTCACCTGCCTGCCGAGGCCGTTTCCCAAGTCAAGGTAAAACTGGCCGTTAGACGCAATCTTATAGTCATACGCGCTCCACCCTGAAGGGAACGTGAGGGAATCAGGGGTCACTCTCTGGGGGTTCAAGACCCCCAAGTAGAATAATACTGAGACTGTTACAAGAATGATTAGGATTGCCCACCCGTAGGTCATTAGGAACTCCATTGCGCTCTGAGCGCGTTTTGAATTAAGCAATAATACCACCTTCACCGATAGCTACGAATGCTTTAATACTGCAGCACTTATAAACTCTTTCGGTGTGAGCACTTGAAGATAGTTTACTCAAAAAAATACCTGGAGCACGATACTGGCGCTTTCCACCCGGAGAAGTCAAAGCGCTTAGAAGCAATAAAAGAGTACTTAGAGCTAGTGAACGCGCCAATAGTGTGGGAAGACCCGCGGAATCACGACGTGGACTTTCTTCACAACCTGCACTCCAAGGAGTACGTGGAAAAAGTAAAGCTGCACTCAAGGATGGGCGTGGGCACGGCGGACAACCCGTTCCACGCTAACACGTTTGATGTTGCAAAGCACGCTGCAGAAGGCGCGCTCAAGGCAGCAGAGCTAGCGGAGGACGAGTTCGCTTTCGCGCTAATCCGCCCTCCCGGGCATCACGCGGGAAAAGACTATTTCACCGGGTTCTGCTACTTCAACAACATTGGGCTCGCAATCAAAAAATTCCAGAAGAGCAGGAGAGTCCTAATCATAGACATTGACGTGCACCACTGCAACGGCACACAAGACCTCTTCTACGGGGACGACTCTGTTTTTACCCTGTCAATCCACCAAGACCCGGCGAGCTTCTACCCATTCGTGTCAGGGTACGAGCACGAGAACAATCCCGGGGCCATGAATATCCCGCTCCCCCCGGGCACGCTTGACGAGGATTATCTTAAGAAGTTTGAAAAAGCAGTAAAACAAATCAAGAAAACCTTTGAGCCTGAAATGATCGCGGTAAGCGTTGGGTTTGACACATGGCACAAGGACTCGCAACTCATAGGAAACAGGGTCCGGTTCACTGACCACGAGACGTACAACAAGCTCGGTAGGATAATCGCTGGCTTCGACGTGCCCACTTTCGCGGTGCTCGAAGGAGGCTATTACCTCCCTGACCTCGGGAAGAATGCCTGGGAGTTCATACGCGCATTCGAAAACAAAAGGCAATAAGTTTATATGCGGCGCAATGCAAAAACCTGATGTTATTACTATTTGAAAGGTGGTTTTGGATGGGCAGAGATGCACATAAAAAGAAAGGAAGATGGAGAGACAGGAAACACGGCCGCGCGCTCGGAAAGCGCCCATTGGACGATGGCAAGTACCATGCTTACAGGCATGATGAGCATGATATTCCAGACGAAAAGGAGGAAGCAGTGCAGCTGACGCCTGAGGCCCAGCAGTTCTTGGGAAGCGGCGGGTTCCAGACGGACACCAACGTGATGCACTTGCAGACTGCTAAGGCGATTAGGAGCAAGCTCGCCCAGGGGTACGAGAAAGAGATTGACTCCGGCAACTTTCACGAGTACTACTGTTGCACAGAAGACCATGACAAGAGGGCCGCCGCCATGATTTGGCTGGGCCACGCTGGAAGCTACGGGGACTCTTGGAAAACACTCGCACTCTTTTACGGCACTTACGACAAGGACCAAGTGGTGCGCGAGGAGGCTTTCAAGGCTATTAACGCGGGCAATGCCGCGCCCATTAACTGGCTTTTCGCCATAAGGGCGGAGGAAGCATTGGAAAACCCTGATGAAAGCCCCATAATAAAAAAGGAGGCAAGCGCTTACCTTGAAAGGATTGATGCAATTGTTGCAGAAGCCCACTTCACCCTCAAGCAAGGCGAGATGGAAGTCGCTAACGGGGAAAGAAAAAAGCTGAGCAACGTGGCAGTTGACGCAAAGAGCACTATCCGCGAGCTTGAGGAAAAAGTCCAAAAGAACTGGGAGCTCGCCCAGAAAAACAATTGGACTGCACTAGACATTGAAAAAAACAACCCAAGCATTTTCAAGTGCAGGACACAGTACAGGAGAGACGAAGGGCCGGTTGAAATACGGCTCCCAACAATCGCGAGCCAGGGAAAGCAGGCCAACAAGCTAATCGGGTAAGGCCCCTATCCCAACCCCCCCTCTTTCTTTTTAATATTTAACAGCAAAATAGTCTAGCAACCCACTGGATTGGCTTTGTTCTAGGGTTTTTTAGGTGGTAGATAATGGATTTCAGGCAAGTAGAAGAAAAGTGGCAGAAGAAATGGGCTGAAGAAGGGCTCTTCGAGTCCAAGCCAGAGGGAGAAAACAAGTTCTACTTGACAGCAGCGTTCCCCTACCCTAACTCGCCCCAGCACATCGGCCACGCTAGAACGTATACTACAACAGACGTTTACGCCAGGTACAAGCGGATGAAGGGGCACAACGTGCTCCTCCCAATGGGCTTCCACGTGACCGGCACCCCTGTCCTGGCAATGGCCAAGAGAGTGAAGGAAGCGGACCCGGAAGTGGTTGATGTCTTCAGGGACATTTACGGGATTCCAGCAGAAACGATTCCAACGCTTGACACCCCTGAAAAGCTCGTTGGGTACTTCAGCAAGGAGATTGAGAGCGGCATGCGGGAGATGGGGTTCTCTATTGACTGGCGCCGCAAGTTCTACACGTATGACCTGATGTTCAATCGCTTTATCCAATGGCAGTTCAGGAAGCTAAAGGAAAAAGGCTATATTACAAAAGGAAGCCACCCCGTGCCATGGTGCCCCTCATGCAATAACGCGATGGGCGCGCATGACACGAAAGGAGACGTGGACCCGCAAATCGAGGAAGTAGTCTTAATCAAGTTCAAGCTGGAAGACGGGTCTTCCGTGCTCTGCTCTACTTACAGGCCCGAGACCACTTACGGCGTAACCAATGTTTGGATTCACCCGGGGGCAACATACCTGTTGGTTGAATTGAACGGGGAAAAGTACTGGATTTCAAAGGAGGTCCATGAGACGCTTAAGATGCAGCTACCGCTCAAAATCATTGGGGAGAAGAAGGGCAGCGAGTTCTGCGGAAAAACATGCGAGAACCCGCTTAACGGAAAGCAAGTACCCATCTTCCCAGCAACTTTTGTTAGCCCGCACGTGGGCTCTGGAATCGTGATGAGCGTTCCAGCCCACGCGCCCTACGACTACCTAGCGCTAATGGACCTCAAGGGAACAGGGTATGAAAAGCAAATCCCTGAACTGGTTCAAGTGCTTGAGATTGACGGCTACGGGAACTTCCCTGCAAAGGAAATATGCGAGAAGCTCGGGATAAAAAACCAGGAGGACCCCAAGGCAGAGGACGCGACGCACGAGATTTACAAGAAGGAAGCGCACACCGGCAAAATGGTTGTCGGGGAGTACGCTGGAAAACCCGTGATAGAGGCAAAAGAAAAGATTCAAGAGGACATGATTAGCGGCAACAAGGCGCTCATGAAGTACGAGATAGCAAGTGGCCCAGTGCACTGCAGGTGCGGCGCAGTAATTGGAGTGAACCTCGTGGAAGACCAGTGGTTCATTGACTACGGCAACCCCGCTTGGAAGGAGAAAGTAAAAGAGTGCTTTGAGGCAATGAGCATAATCCCAGAGAAGACAAAGCCAGAGTACTATTACACGATTGACTGGCTAAAAGAGAAGGCGTGCACTCGCGCGCAGGGGCTTGGCACGCGGTTCCCGTTTGATGAGACGAAGATGATTGAAGCGCTCTCAGACTCCACTATTTACATGTCTTTTTACACCATCTCACACATTTTGAAGGAAGCAGACTGGGAGAAGATTGACGACGCGGTGTTTGATTACGCGTTGCTTGGTGAAGGTGACGCGCAGGCAGTGGCTGACAAGCTGGGCATACCAAAAGGAAGAGTAGACGAGATGAGGAAGGAGTTTGACTACTGGTACCCAATGGACTCACGCCATTCTGCAGGTGACCTCATTCACAACCACCTCACGTTCCTTATCTTTAACCACGTAGCGATTTTCCCGAAGCCCAAGTGGCCCAGGCAGATTGTCGTGAACGGGTTCGTGCTCATGGACGGGAAGAAAATGAGCAAGAGCATGGGCAACATACTGCCCTTGAGGAAAGCAATCAGGAAGTACGGGGCGGACGTGGTGCGCTTCTCCGTTGTCTCAGGCGCGGAGCTGAGCGCTGACTCTGACTTCAACAGGGCAATGGCAGAAGGCGTTTCCTCAAGGATAAGGTACATGATGGACCTCATTGAAAAGGGCGCGCTTAAAGGCGGTGAAAAGCCCTTGTCAAACATTGACAAGTGGCTGCTCTCAAACCTCCACAGCAAAATAGAGAGAGCGGAAAAGAACTTCCAAGTGCTCGGCCTCCGCGAGGTCTCCCAAGACATTCTTTATAATACTGTTAACGAGCTCAAGTGGTACTTCAAGAGAACCGAGGGCAACCCAGTTGTCCTTGAAGAGTACTTTGACAACTGGGTGCGATTAGTCTCCCCGTTCATGCCCCATGTCGCTGACGAGATGTGGGAGCAGCTGGGGAAGAGCGGGCTCGCTTCCAAAGCACAGTGGCCTACTGCAGACCAGTCCAAGATTGATGATAGGATTGGCTTGGGGGAGGAGCTCGTTGAAAAAACCCGTGATGACGTGGAGAACATACAAAAGATTACCGGGAAGACCGCTTCAAAAATCACGCTATTTGTTTCCGATGACTGGAAGAGAAAACTGCGAGCGATAGTGCACGAGGAGAAGAATGTTAAGGGCGCGATGGCGCACGCTATGAGAGACGAGGACGTTAAAGCGCACGCTAAGAAAGCGCAGAAGCTGGTGCTAAAGCTCGTTAAGCAGCTCAACCTAATCGGGGGGCCAATGCTCTCAGCTGAAGAAGAGTACCACGCGCTAACGGACGCCAAGGGATTCCTGTCAAAAGAATTCAACGGAGCGCGAGTGGATATTAAGCGCGAGTCAGAAGCAACCGGGGAAGCTGAGCAGAAAAAAGCTGAGAACGCGATGCCCATGAAGCCCAGCATCCTCATAGAATAGGCGGGGAGAATGGTCGAGTGCGTTCGCGTTCAAGAAAAAAAAGCCGAGCCGGTCAGAAGGAAGCTAGTCCAAAAAAAGCTCGTTCACCCCGAGTACAAGATAGAAAGAGAGAACGGGTTCGTGTTCTTTCCAATCACAAGCAGCAAGGGGCTCAGTGGTTACGAGGTTGTTGAGCGAGAGCCGCAAAAAAGAGAGCTCGGCCCCAATTCCATAAAAGAAGCGCTCGAAGGAAAACTCAGTGAAAACGAGCTGGAAGAGCTGGTCACTTCTTTTGACGTGGTGGGGGACATCGCCATTCTGGAGATTCGTGACTCTCTCAAGGAAAAAGAAAAAGAGATAGCCGACGCGGTGCTGGAAGTCCATAAGAGCATTAACACGGTTACAAAAAAAGCATCTGCAATGAAGGGAGAGTACAGGGTACGCGAGCTGGAAGTAATCGGGGGAGAGGACAAAACCGAGGCAGTTTACCGTGAGAGCGGGTGCGTTATGAAAGTAGACCTCGCGAAAGTCTATTTCTCTCCCCGGCTTTCTTTTGAGAGGCTGCGTGTCGCAAAAAAAGTGGGGCCCGGAGAGAAGGTCCTGGTAATGTTCGCGGGAGTCGGGCCCTTCGCGCTCGTGATAGCAAAAAATCAGCCGAAAGCAACCGTGAAAGCAATAGAGCTCAACCCAATTGGCGTGGAGTACATGGAAAAAAACATTGCTTTGAACAAGATGAGCAAGCAAATAGAGGCAATCCAAGGCGATGTAAAGGAAGTTGTGCCAAAAAGGTTTGCTGGCTGGGCGGACCGCGTGCTAATGCCCCTCCCAAAGGGCGCGCACGAGTTCCTGTCAGAAGCCATTCTCGCGTGCAAGCCCGGTGGAATAATCCACTTCTACCACTTCGAGGAAACGCCCGGGGAAGTGGAAAAAGCAAGGAAAGTTGTGGAAGACGCGGCTGCAAAAGCAGGCAGGAAAGCCGAGTTCTTAGAAGGCCGTGTGGTACGGCCTTATGCCCCGACCATAAACCAGGTTGTAGTGGACGCGAGAGTGCTTTGAGGGCAACGGTTTAAAAATCACCGTAAAAATACTTTTTCTTGGTGTGATAATTGGCTAAGAAGCTGGTTGAAGAGTTCTTCCTAAGGAAAACCGGCCTTAGGAAGAGCAGGCTGGAAGCGTTAACAGACGCCATATTCGCTATTGCAATGACCGTGCTAGTGCTAAACATAACCGTTCCAGCCAGCTTCGGAGGGTCGCAGGCAATGGTGCTCCTAGCCCTTGAGAGAGTGTTCCCAGAATTATTCCACTACCTCATCGCGTTCATAGTCCTAGCAGGGTTTTGGGTCACGCACCATTACATGTCAGAGCACGTTAGGTACATTGACAGCCGCCTACTGTGGCTTAACATAGCCAGCCTAATGCTAGTCGCACTAATACCCTTCAGCACCAACTTCGCGGACACCTTCGTGAACCAAGCCCCAATCTCTGCTGCGTTCTTCGAGCTCAACGTACTGGCGATAAGCATCGTGTACTACTTGCAGTGGAAGCATGGCCTGAGCAAGAAGGAGATGCTGAAAAAAGACGTTAGCAAAGAGATTTCCGCGCACATCAGGAAAAGAGTTTACACGACCCCCGCGCTCTCGCTACTGGCAATAGCTCTCGCAGTAGCAGGCATCCCGTGGAGTGTTGGCGTGTACGCGCTAACCCCCCTTGTTTACAAGCTCTAGCCCAACGGGTGCTCCCCGTAAATTGTTTCTGCTACAAAGCGAACCCGCTCCTGCTCGCTTTCTGAAAGAAGAGAAGTCTGAACAGAAAGAACTCCAGCAGAGCCAATGGCCGCTGGAACTGTTACTGCAACATCACGCAACCCGAACTCGCCGTCAAGAACACAAGAAACAGGCATTACCTCGTGAGTGTCCTCGAGAATCGCTTCAACCGTCCTCGCAGTCGCGACAGCGGGCGCCCAGCTTGAATATTCCTTTAGCTTGAGCACGCGCTCCCCCTGCGCGAAAAACGCGTTAGAAGAAACCTCGTCCGTTCCCCTAAGCGCAAATGAAGCGAGCTCGCCGTGCTGGCCGAAAACAAAGGACTCGCTCTCAAAATCCCCTAAGAGCGCGCGGAGCCTGAAAGTATCAAGCAAGCACCCAACGCCCATCACCTGCTGCCTCGGCAGCCCGGTTTCGTTAAACGCTTCCAGCGTGAGCTTGTCAATGGGGTTGGAGAGCACTAGAATCTTCTCGTTGCCCACGAAATCAATTTTTCCGAGGACTGAAGAAATAATCCCCTTGTTCTCGTCAAACAATTCATCACGGGGAGCCCCTGGCGAGCGCGCTGTGCCAGCGGCAAGAACAATCACTTCAGAGCCCTCTGCATTCCGGTAGTCGCTTGAAGAGCTGACAATGCAGTCAGTGAGCAAGCCCACTCCCGCTTGCTGCAAGTCCAGTGCCTCGCCTTGCGCCAGCTCCTTCTTAACATCAAAGAGAAAAAGCTCGTCAATGTCCGTTGAGTGAAGAAGCGAAAAAGCTGTGGCAGCACCCACTCTTCCCACACCAATAATTGAAACCTTCATCAAAAACGGTTTGGAATCGAAAACAAAATAAACCTGCCTGCAAACAAGCGGCAGGGTATAAATAAATCAGCTGCGGAATAATGTGCATGGTGAAAACAAAGGCCGTGGAGCTGACTGAAGCAAACATTGCAAGCATGTTCAGCGCGTTCAGGA
>Ga0272442_10009615_pt1 | contig 12056 bp, 11 predicted proteins | sample SSMForm2O_FD_200262 | JGI IMG/M metagenome (GOLD analysis project Ga0272442, IMG submission 200262) | Marine sediment archaeal communities from Little Sippewissett salt marsh, Falmouth, MA, United States - SSM-Form-2O | ecosystem: Environmental > Aquatic > Marine > Wetlands > Sediment ... | reverse complement strand
ATCGGCCGGCCCCGTCTTCGAACGCCCGGCCTTACGGGCCATTGCTAGAACCCCTTTTTGAAACCTTGCATCCCAACCGTTCCCGCTCATGCGAAACACGCTCATTGCCACCCTGATCATTATAACAGTGATGGCTGCAACCGGACTGGTGCACCTCTACCGATACGCCACAACCCCGCATGCGCATATGCAACCGCCGGTCGTGCTTGCAATCGTGCCGGGCAGCAGCCTGCGGACGGTAAGCGCGCAGTTGCACTCAGCCGACGTGATCGCGTCGGCGCATATGTTCGAATTGCTGGCGCGCCTCAGCGGCAACGCGCGAGCGCTGCAGTCCGGTACGTATAAATTCGCCAGGAAACTCACCCCCCTGGAGATTCTCGACCGGATCAATCGCGGCCTGGTCCGTCTGCAGCCCTTTACCGTGCCCGAGGGCAGAACCATATTTGAAACAGCCCGCATCATTGCCGCGACCGGACTGGCTGACGAAGAAGAAATTCTTGAAAAAGCGTTCGACCCCGACTTCATACAACGTCTGGGGCTGGGCGAAAATTCACTCGAGGGATATCTGTTCCCCGACACCTATCTTTTCGGCCAGAAGACCTCGGCCGGGGCGATCCTGAAAAAAATGGTGGCGCGCTACCGGCAGGTATTTTCCGAGGAGATGGAGCGGACCGACAGCCCGGCACAGCTCAATGAACATGAAATCGTCACGCTGGCCTCGCTGGTTGAAGCCGAAACCGGCAAGGCCGGCGAGCGACCGCTCATCGCAGGCGTATTCCTGCACAGGCTCGAAAAAGGCATGCGGCTTGAATGCGATCCGACCGTGATCTACGGACAGCTGCTGCTTGATCCCGGATTCAACGAGCGTCTGCGCCGCAGGCACCTCCGGCAACCCACGCCCCATAACACCTATCTCAATTACGGCCTGCCGCCAGGCCCGATCTGCAGCCCGGGGCGCCTCGCGATCCGGGCGGTCCTGCAGCCGGAAAAAACCGACTTCCTGTTCTTCGTGTCCCGCAATGACGGCTCGCATAAATTCTCACGCACCCTGCAGGAACACAACCGGGCCGTCGCCACCTATCAGCGCTCCCGCAGGGCAACAAAAAAGTAACAGCGATGCGCCGGCGCCGGGACACGCCATGCATATCTTCTTGAAAAATAATAAGAAATGTGCTTTTATTAAAATTTTTGCTTTAGCGATACCGTGCCGTTACCTCGCAGGAAATCCGGTGCAGGAGGAACGCTGAAACAAGCGACGCGAACAGACTTCGGCCGCACCTGCAGTCCATGCAATTCCCTCCGGCACACCTCGTTAACAGCAACAATGGTCCCATGCCGCGACGCATTGCCGCTGTGCATGCACCGTAACTGCCGCAGGCACGATACATGAAAGACGAACGCCATACGAATCCTGCACCAGCGCCCCGGGCGATCGCTCCAGCTGCACGGGCACACCTGCCCGCGACGCAGGATCCTCTGCAGCTGTATCTGCGGGAAATCCGCAAGACACCCCTGCTCACGCCCGAACAGGAACAGGACCTTACCGTGCGGTATCGCGACACCGCCGATCCCGATATCGCCTACCGGCTGGTAACCGCAAACCTGCGCCTGGTCGTAAAAATCGCCCTGGAGTACCAGCGCCAATGGACATTCAACCTCATGGATCTTATTCAGGAAGGCAATCTCGGTCTCATGCAGGCCGTAAAAAACTATGACCCACTCCGGGGGGTCAAGCTCTCCTATTACGCCTCGTACTGGATCAAGGCCTATATGCTCAAATACATTATGGATAACTGGCGGCTGGTAAAAATCGGTACCACGCAAGTGCAGCGCAAACTGTTTTTCAACCTGCACAAAGAAAAAAACCGGCTTGAAAAACTGGGATTCAACCCCGGGCCGGCACGTCTGGCGGCATCCTTCGACACCACCGAAGAAAACGTTATTGAAATGGAGCAGCGCCTGGGTGACTGGGAGCCCTCTCTCGACCAGCCCGTCGGCGAAGGCTGGAAAGAAACCCGCGGAGATATGATCAGTACGGACGGACAGCTTTTTGACACGACGATTGCCGATCATGAGATGCAGCGGATTTTCAGCCGAAAACTGAATGAAATAAAACCCCGGCTCGACGACAAGGAAACAGAACTTCTCGAAAAACGCCTGCTGGCCGAAAAACCGCTCACGCTGCAGGAGATCGGTGACAAGTACCATATCACCAAGGAACGGGTGCGCCAGATAGAAAACCGTCTCAAGAAAAAAATACGCCTGTACATGGAAGAAACCATGCCGGACCTGGCCCAGGCCGTACTTCCTTCAGGATCAAAGGATGAGCACTGAACCATACAGCAAAACCGCCCGGTCCGCTTGACCGGCGGCTATTCATGCTTAATATAAAATGTTAACCGCCCGCACATCAGCTGCAGCGCATCCCCGGCACAGTCCTGCTCCCGGACTGCAGCATATATGTGGAGGGCAGCATACTGCACATGCACACCCTGTAACCTTTGACAGCGCCGTAACCGTTACGGCGTGCGAAAGTTGAGCTGATGGACAAACGCTGCTACTACGAAATCCTTGAAATTGAACGCAACGCCTCCGACGATACCATCAAAAAAAGCTACCGCAAGCTTGCCCTGAAGTATCACCCGGACCGCAACCCGAGCGACCGCGAAGCAGAAGAAAAATTCAAGGAAGCCAGTGAAGCCTATGAAGTACTGCGCGATCCGGAAAAAAGGCGCCTCTATGACCGCTTCGGCCATGACGGCCTCAAGAAATCAGGCTTTTCCGGCTTTCAGGGGTTTGACGATATATTTTCCTCGTTCGGCGATATTTTCGAAGATTTTTTCGGCATGGGTGGCCTCGGCGGCAGGCAGCGCGGCCGTTCTTCGGTCCGCCGCGGTGCTGATCTGCGCTATGACATGAACATTGACCTGCGCGAAGCGACGTTCGGGGTCGAGAAAAAAATCACGGTTCATAAACACATGCCCTGTTCCGCATGCAACGGCAGCGGGGCTGCCGAAGGAACAAGCCCCCAGACCTGTTCGACCTGTCAGGGGGTCGGCCGCATTGCACAGCGCCAGGGTTTTTTCAGCGTCGCCACCACGTGCCCGCACTGCCGCGGGACGGGAACGATTATTACCAAACCGTGCCGGAAGTGCCAGGGGTCCGGCACACAAATGCAAGACAAAAACCTGATGGTAAAAATCCCCGCGGGGGTCGAAACCGGCATGCAGTTGAAGCTTACCGGCGAAGGCGAACCCGGGGAACTCGGCGGTCCGCCCGGAAGCCTCTATGTTTTTATCGATGTCGAGGAAGACGAAATTTTCAAACGCCACAACAACGACATCATCTGCCAGGTGCCCATCTCATTTTCACAGGCCGCGCTCGGAACGGAGATTAAAGTTCCGGCCCTTGCAAAGGAGCCAAAGCAGGAAAAACTGAAAATACCCAAAGGCATCCAGTCCGGCGACCTGCTCACGATCAAGGGCGGCGGCATACCCTACCTGAATCGCGGCGGTGTCCGCGGCGACCAGATCGTGCAGGTTATCGTCACAACACCGCGCAAGCTCACCAAACGCCAGGAAGAATTGCTGAGAGAACTCGGCAAGCTGGACACTACAAATGGCAAAACCGGGCGCCTCAAAAAGCTGCTCTCGTAAGGCCTGCCGCCGGCGCCTGCAGGCAGTCCCGGGTGCGCTGCTGATGCTTGTTGTACTGGCCTGCCCTGTCGCCGCGCAGGAGCTGCCGGCCGTTTCCCTGCATTGCCCGTCAGATACCCTGCGGCCTGCGACCCCCTTTGAAGTACGCATTGTCGTTTCCTGGCGCGGAAATGCGGACAGCTATGTCATCGTGCCGCCCGAACCCGTATTTCCAAAAAACGTTTCATTGCGGTCATCCTCGTTCGAGGCAACGGCCAGCGGCTCCCTGCAGCGCCTGACCTACCGCTTTACACTGAGTGCGCGCCGCCCCGGCCGTTACAGGATCCCGCCCGTCGACGTGCGCTGCTGGCCCCGCACCCGGGGCACGGAAGTCGCGCTCCCGACCGAAGCGTGCACCCTTATTGTTGAAAAGGCCGGCCTGTTTCCGTCGGCACCCGCCGTTGGAGCCGCGGCAGCTGTTGTGGTCCTCGTCCTCTGCGCAATCGTGCTCCGCATGCGCAGGTGTCCTTCAACCGGCATGACCGCACAAAAACAGCCGGCAGTATCCGCCGACGCCCTTATGGTTCAATGCCGCAGCGCCCGCCGGGAGGGTGATTACGCGGCGTTTTATTCGGCGGCCCTCGCAGCGTCGCACGCGCTGATGCCCGGGAACCGGGCACTGCACGACCGCATTGCAGCCGACCTTGCGCACACCCGGTTCAGTCCCGACCGGCCGCCGTCCGATGAAGCCGACCAGGTACTGCACCAGCTGGAACGCGCCCTTGACCGCACCCCGAGGCTATGAAATAATCGTCGCTACGGGCCAAACGCCACGCCCAACAAACCGCTCTACTGTTCCGACGCTGCGACACGATGAAAATCTGCGCGCTCATTCTCAACTATTTCGGTGCCGACGACACCATCGCCTGCGTTCGCCAGCTCTGCAGCCAGCCCCTTGAGCACGTCTGCGTTGTGGACAATTCGGCCGATCAAAGCGAGACTGCCCGGCTCAGCCGGGCTTTTGCAGGAATCAGCAAGGTCGGCCTGCTCGCAACCGGGGAAAACGCCGGATTTGCCGCCGGGGTGAATCACGGCCTGCGCAGCCTTGGTCAGTCCGATTTCGATGCTGTTCTTGTGCTGAACAACGACACGGTCATAACGGACGGCTTTGTCGAGACACTTGCAGACGGTGCGTGCGCTGCGGACCTGCAGATCGCCGGAGCGCGCATACATTGCTACCCCGACACGGATCGCCTGTGGTCCCGGGGCAGCTTCTACAATGCCTGGCTCGGACTCGTCACGAACAGGCCTCTGCGGCTTCCAGGCACCGTTTTCTATATTACCGGATGCTGCATGCTCATACGCCGGGCAGTATTCGACACGATCGGCCTGTTTGACGAAGGGTTCTTCATGTACGGCGAGGATGTCGAATTCTGCGCGCGCGCCTCGCGGGCAGGCCTGAAGACCGGTGTGGTTGACGATGCGCTGCTGTTCCACAAAACCAGCGCCTCCTCGATCAACAATTCCCCTTTCTATGAGCAGCAGGTCATCCGTGCGCACCTGCTGCTGTCGCAGCGTCTGCCTGAACGCCCCGGGGCACAAACGCTTTCACTGTGCGCCAAACTGCCGGTTCTCTGCCTGCGCGCACTTGTGCGCACGCTGCGATTCGGCAATCTGCGGGCACTGAAGGCACTGTGCCGGGAAATGTGCCGAAACGATACCCGCAAACGACAGCCTGAACGATAACAATGCCTGTCGTCGCATGCGGAGATACGCCATGAGGCTTCGGCAGCGAAAAAAGCGCTGTTATTTTTTGTAAAAAAGAATATAATTTTATTTTTAACTCTCATACGCCTCCGCTGCGCATACACATGCCGCCCGGGACCGGTAAAAAGGACCGCATGGATTCAACGGACATCGTCATTGAGCCGCGCAAACGTGTCAGCCATATATGGCGCGAAATGTGGCTCTTCCGCGAACTTCTTTATTTCCTTACCTGGCGCGACCTGATCGTACGGTACAAGCAGACCGTGATCGGCATCGCCTGGAGTATCGTGCGCCCGGTCATAACCATGGTCATCCTGACACTTGTGTTCGGCAAGCTTGCCAAACTGCCTTCAGGCGACGTTCCCTACGCCCTGCTGGTATACGCGGCCATGCTGCCCTGGCAGTTTTTCAGCGGCACGTTCAGCGTCAGCGCCAATTCGCTGGTGTCAAACGCCAACATGATCTCAAAAACCTATTTCCCGCGCATTATCCTGCCGACCACGGCCATGCTCACAAGCCTTGTCGATTTTCTGATCGCCTTCAGTATTTATATCCTGATGATGGTATGGTACGGAATGTACCCGGACTGGAAAATCCTGGTGCTGCCCCTGCTGATGCTGCTTGCGGCGCTGGCCTCCCTGGGTGCAGGCTTCTTCGTATCGGCCCTTAACGTTACCTATCGGGATTTCAGAATTGTCGTGCCGTTTATCGTACAATTCGGCCTGTACGTATCCCCCGTAGGCTTCAGCAGCGACGTGGTCCCGGAGCAATGGCGGCTGCTGTATTCTCTCAACCCGATGGTCGGTGTTATCGACGGGTTCCGCTGGGCGCTTCTGGGCGGCCAGACGCAGCTGTACCTGCCGGGTTTTATCCTTTCGGTCTTCCTGGCCCTTGCACTGTTTTTCTTCGGCTTCCGATTTTTTTATAAATTCGAACGGACATTCGCGGACATCATTTAACCATGAGCTTCGCCCTCAAAACCGAACACCTCGGCAAAGCCTATACCATCGGACACATGCGCCGTATCCGAAGGCACAATCTCCGGGAGGCGCTGGTCAGCGGTTCCCGCAGCCTGATGCAGCGCCTGCGCCATCCGCTTTCCTCGAACAAGGAATTATTTGACATCGAAGAATTCTGGGCCCTGCGCGATATATCCCTGACGGTTAAGCAGGGGGAACGCATCGGCCTGATCGGAAGCAACGGCGCCGGCAAATCAACCCTGCTGAAAATCCTCAGCCGCATCACCGAACCCACCACGGGCCACGCCTGTTTGCGCGGCCGCGTCTCGGCACTGCTGCAGGTCGGAACCGGCTTTCACCCTGAGCTTACCGGACGCGAAAACGTTTTCCTCAACGGCGCGGTACTGGGCATGAGCCGGCGCGAGATCCTCAGTAAATTCGACGAAATCGTCGCATTCTCCGAAGTCGAGCAGTTCCTCGACACCCCGGTCAAGCGCTATTCCTCCGGCATGTACGTACGTCTTGCGTTCGCGGTGGCCGCGCACCTTGATCCGGAAATACTGCTGGTGGATGAAGTGCTGGCCGTCGGCGACATTGCGTTCCAGAAAAAATGCCTCGGCCGCATGAATACCGTTGCCGACGAAGGTCGTACGATTCTTTTCGTCAGCCACAATATGGCGGCCATCAGCCGCCTGTGCAACCGGGTTATACTGCTCAACAACGGAAAAATAGTGCACGAAGGCGACCCGGAAACGGCAATACAGGCATATTTCGCCCAGGCTGACCAGTCCTCGGGCTTATTTGTCCTGCCGCCCGACCACAAGCCCGGCGCGCAGATCGAGGAAATCGGCGTTGCCAATGAGGAAGGCGATTTCTGCTCCAGCGTAAAAGTGCACCGGGATTTTTTCCTGCACCTGCGCTTCCGTGTGCATGAACGACTCAACCAGACCCGCGTCGCCCTGTTCGTACTCACCCAGGACGGTACCACGGTATTCGTCACCATGCATACCGACGCGGCCCAGAGCGAGACACGCGAGCTGCTGCCGGGCTCCTACTGCGCCCGGATCCGGATACCGGCTCATTTTCTCAATGTGGGCACCTACAGCCTGAACGCGCAGATAAACGGAAGGCGGCCCGGCCATGGCCAGGCCGTGCTCGACCGCGCCCAGCAGGGGCTAAACTTTCGCGTTGAGCAAACCGGCACGATCTCCCTGGAAGCCAACACCTCCCGCCCGGGCGTCGTCACTCCGATCCTGCCCTGGTCGTTTGAATAGAGCCCGCCCGATGTCTCAGAAGTGCCCCGGGCCGATCAGTGCCCTGCCTGCAGTTTCTCCAGGATTTCCCCCATGACGCGGTCGGCATCCTCAACCCTGACCTGGCAGCTGCCCACGCGGCGATGACCGCCGCCGCCATGCGAGAGCATCAGGCGACCGATATCGATCCGGCAGGTCCTGTTGATGATACTGTGCCCCACGCTGAACACCACGTTCTGCCTGTCCTTACCCCAGAAACAGCGCACAGAAACATTCTGATCGGGATACAGGGCATATTCAATAAAGCGGCTGCCGCTGAGCAGTTCGTCGACACAGCGCAGATCTATCACGATAACATTGCCCTCTGCCCTGCTATGCCGTCGCAGCATGGTCATGTAGCCCTTCTGTTGCTGAAGGTAATGAACGGCACGCTCCCGGACATCCGCAAGGGCCAGAATATCCTCGATACGCATCGTGCGGCAATATCCGATAAGGTCACGCATGAACTGATGGCCGCTGGTACGGAAAGAACTTGCAACCTCGATGTTTGAGCGGGGGTCCACGAGGGATGCCAGCAGAATCCACCCCGTCGGCTCGAGAACCTGCTCAACCGTCAGATCGGCCGAATCATAGGCGTCAACCGCCGCCATCAGGCCGGACTGATCGAAACGCGCGAATTTCTGCTCGCCACCGTAATACTCATATATCACACGCGCGCAACTGGGGGCCGGGCACGCCCTGCCTTCATACTCAAAACCCTCGCCGAGCCCGATCCGGTCGGCCTCGCTTGCATGATGGTCGAACCACAATCCGCAACCCGGCACATAGGGAACATTGGCCAGCACGTCGCGTTCCGTGACAAGCACCCTGCCGTCCTGTATATCCTTCGGATGGGCGAACTGATACTCATCGACTATGCCGAGCTCCTCCAGCAGCACAGCGCATACGAGCCCGTCAAAGTCATAGCGTGTGACAAGACGCATGGATCACCTCCCCTGCAAAAAAGCTGGTGCAAAGCTTAGAGCAAGTATAGCCCCGGCTCATCATGATGTCAATAAACAAGGGCCATCCACGCCACGGGCGGCAGCACGCGCGCGCTTTACTGTTTGACAAGCGTCGTATTTTCATTATTAATACTGTGGTCGCATACTACAGAACAGAAACCGTCATCATGACCGCTGACACGCACGCACAGCAACAGACATTAGGAATACTCGATCGGACGCGCTACCTTCGCGACATGCTCGGCATACATGGCCTGCGGGGGTTCGTGTGGCTGCTCGGCCGTAAACGAACCCTGGACTTCGCACGCCTGCTGGGGCGCCTGCTGTACACTGTCAGCGGCCGCCTGCGAAAAAAAATGCTCCTGAACCTTGACCTTGCTTTCGGAACAGAACTCACGCCGGACAAGAAAAAACGGATCGCCCGGGATGCGTGCGCGCAGTTCTGCGCCAACTGGGCCGATGTATCCTGTTCCGGCGGACGGCATCTCGAAAAAGCCCTCGCAAAGATCGACATTGACGGCCGCGAAAACCTCGAGCGCGCCCTTGAGCGCGGCTGCGGCGCGATCGCCATAAGCGCCCACATGGGGGCCTATCCGCTGCTCGGACCCCGACTGGAGCGTGCGGGCTACCGCTTCCTGATGGTCATCCGTGATCTGAAACGCCCGTCCGGCTCGGCAATGTATGCGCGCTGTCGCGACCTGATCGGGCTGCGGGCCGTGCCGACCGCTCCCGAAAAGCAGTTCCTCAAAGCCACGCTGGGCATGCTGCGCTCAGGCGGTATCCTGGGCATCATTGCCGACGAGAACAGGCGTCGCGGCGGAGTATTCGTCGATTTCTTCGGCCGCAGCGCCTCGACCGCCACCGGGCCGGCCGTGCTGGCCCGCCGCACAGGAGCGCCGATCGTACCCATGTTCATGGTCCGCAACCCCGACGACACCCAGACCATCCGCATCCATGCGCCGATTTTCTGCCAACGCGGAGCGGACGACCATGCCGACATACTGACGGCGACCGCGGCCTTCACAAAGGCCATCGAATCTCAGATCAGGCAGGATCCGTCCCAATGGCCCTGGAACAACTGGCGCTGGCGCACGCAGCCCTTCGGCAGGGATCCCGGCGCAAAAATCCGCAAGCGCAACACGCGCAAACGCATCCGCAGGTTTTTCAAACGTATGCGCGGCTGAATGCCTGACAGCCGTAGGTGAAAAGGAAGGGGTGGTTCCGGGCAGGCCTATGTTCGGGTGCGGGACGGTTTCACGTATTCGGCAGTGACATTGGTGCGGATGCCGCCCCGCGCGCTCCAGCAGGTTGCGACCCGCATGCTGACCGGCCGGCAGGCCGCAACCAGGTCATCCAGTATCCTGTTGGTGATGTCCTCGTAGAAAATCCCCTGGTTGCGGTACTGCTGCAGATAGAACTTGAGGCTCTTCAACTCAAGACAGGATGCATGCGGCGTATAGGTAATGGTAACAGTGCCGAAATCAGGCTGCCCGGTCTTCGGGCAGACCGACGTGAATTCTGGCTGGATGATCTCGATGCTATAGGTGCGCCGCGGATGCGGATTGGCGAATACCTCCAGCAGCGGCACACGGGTTTTTTTCAACACAGGCTTTTTCGGGGCAGCCACATTCATATCCTCGGTTGTGAAATTGCATATGGGGCCTCGTATACAGTAGCCACCGGCAGAACCCTGGAAGCCCAGGCCCGATCAGTGTGTTAAAAAGTTACCGTGATCAGGCTGTTCAAAAATAACCGGATGCAAGGCGTGCGGCAGCATGAGGAATGAGGCGTACTTTTTGTACGCCGCAGTGACGAGTGCTGAGCACAACAACGCAGACGGTTGTTTTTCAACAGCCTGTTACTGGATGACGGACATAACCTCAAATCCATTCTGCCGCAGCGACTCTGCTATCACGTCGACATCGCATTTATTGAGCCGGAAGAAATAACATTTCCTGTCGGATCCCGGGGCATCGCCCATGCCGACACTGAGGATATCGCCGCCTTTTTTCTTGATAATGCGCGATACGCTTTCAAAGGCCTCCGGATCATCGCCCAGCACGATATCGATACGCGAACTTGCCTGCAATACGCCCATGATTTCGATAAACGCGGCGAGGATATCACCGACCGTGACAATACCCACCAGGCGGCCGTCCTCCAGGACGGGCAGCCCGCCGATCTTGTGCTGATAGATACGGCGCGCGGCTTCCTCGAGATTTTCCTCCGGACCGATGGTGACCGGCTCGGCGCTCATGACGTCTTTGATACGGATATCATTGCCGCCGGGAAGGAGCAGCACCTGGCGCAGCTCGGTCTCCGAAACGAAGCCCACGAACTTTTCGCCGTCTACCACGGGAAGATGACGGATAGCGCGTTCATGGAGAAGATGCAGGGCATCATTGACGGTGGCTGAAGACGCAATGGTGATCACCTCACGAACCATTCTGCGTGCGACTTTCACGGCTCTCTCCTGTCTTGTACAAACAATGGGTTGGTGTGTGCCCACATAGTACTATCAAGTGAAACGCAATGTCAATTTTTTTGAAGCGGTGTTGCGCGTGCCGGCGCACACAGGAATACAGGTAAAGGGTGGTGCCGGCACAGCCGATCATGCAAGCAGCGCAGGTGCAGCCGTACCGGTTGCTCTGAAGTGTTATGCAGCGTGCTGGGCAGCGCGCCGGGAACCAAAGCGGCCCCTGTCGCCGGCGCGGGATTTCGGCTTCCTGCCCGGCTTTGCCGAAACGGCAGGGCGCCGGGCCTTGTACATGGGCCGGCGCGAACGCTCCGCTGCCCCGGATGCGTCCGCGGCAAAGCCTTCCATATGCCCGTACTGCAGGCGGTCTCCCAGCATCCGCTTTATCGAGCCGGCCGTTGAGCCGTCGCTGCCGGTAACAAACGTGAAGGCTTCGCCAAGGGCGCTGGCGCGTCCCGTGCGGCCCGTGCGGTGCGTGTAGGCATCAACCGTGTCGGGAATATCGTAATTGATGACATGCGACACGCCGCGCACATCGATGCCGCGCGCGGCAACATCGGTGGCGACCAGTATCGAATAGATGCCGCGGCCGAACCCGTCAAGGGCTTTCTGGCGGTTGTTCTGCGAAAGGTTGCCGTGCAGGGCCGTGGCCCGAAAGCCTGAACTCTCAAGCTGCCGGGCGATATTTTTGGCGCGCATTTTCGTACGGGCGAACACCAGCACCGGCCCGGTCGGGGCTGCGGCCAGCAGTGTTTTTAAGAGATCTGTTTTGCGCTCTGTCTGTACGGGATAAAACACATGCGATACAGAGTCAATCGGCGTTGTGTGATCGATCTGCACCCGTACCGGATCGTTCAGCACGCTGTCGGCCAGACGACGGATGTCATCGGGCATGGTCGCGGAAAACAAAAGGGTCTGGCGACGCACAGGCAGTGCGCGGATTATTTTTTTAATATCAGGCA
>Ga0272442_10009614_pt1 | contig 12056 bp, 10 predicted proteins | sample SSMForm2O_FD_200262 | JGI IMG/M metagenome (GOLD analysis project Ga0272442, IMG submission 200262) | Marine sediment archaeal communities from Little Sippewissett salt marsh, Falmouth, MA, United States - SSM-Form-2O | ecosystem: Environmental > Aquatic > Marine > Wetlands > Sediment ... | reverse complement strand
CGGTGTCTGCCCAGGCCTCGATGGTCGCAAGGATTGCGTCCGCTTCGTAGGAGGTGACACGGACCTCTTCGCGGGCAAACGCCACGTAGTAGATCTCCCCGCTCGGGTCGTGGCACTTGATGGTGGCCGAATACCTCTCGGCCTCCGGGTCGTTCACCGGGTCCCCACCCATCGCGGTGGAAAGATCGGTGTCCGCAAGGATTGCGGCCTTTGAGCCGTTGAATCCGGTCACGGTCCCGGCCCTGGCGGTCACGTAACCGACAGTGTTCGCTTCAAGATCCTCGAAATTGATCCGGGCGGTATAGCCTTCCCGGGTCTTGTCCATGGCCGGCATGGGGCCGCTGGACGTTTCGTATGCAGTGCACCCGAAGGGATTGGTATCCAGGACGCCCTGGACAATCCCTGCAAAGGTGGCGACATCCGCGATCGGAGCTGCAAGCTCACGGGTTGCCGACTTGACATTGCTCTGCTGGACAAAATCTGCCATGCTGATACTCCTCGCCCTCGATTGAGGGCTTTGGGATGGGTGGAAAAGTGGAGAATATAAATTTAAGCAGGTATTTGTAAATCAAGCCGTTTCATTGCCTTGTTTGATAAAAACATCAAATTGAAAAGATTTTTATTTGACATCTCCAATTTCTGTCGATAAGAAAATGTCTGAATCTCACCCTATTCCTGATGAAATATTATCACTTGTTCGCAGTTTCGATTTCCACCTCCCGGCATACAAGCGTGGACAATATAGCGAGATGCAACTGAGGCAGGAATTCATCGATCCGTTTTTTAAAGCGCTTGGGTGGGATGTCGATAACAACAAACGATATTCAGAACTCTACAAAGAAGTTGTCCACGAAGACCCGATCCGGATCCGGGGTTCTACCGAGTTTATTGATTATTCTTTCAGGATTGGAGGGGTGCGAAAATTCATTGTAGAGGCAAAGAAACCTGCCGTGAATATAAAAGATGACCCGGGTCCCGCTCTCCAGATCCGTCGATATGCATGGAACGCCCGCCTTCCCCTCTGTATCCTCACCGACTTTGAAGAGTTTGCTGTCTATGACTGTACAAAGAAGCCGATGCCGAATGATACCGCTGACAATGCTCGGATTGCCTTTTTTACATATAAAGAATACCCGGAGAAATGGGATTGGATCTTTTCCCGATTCTCTCAAGAATGCATCCTGAAGGGCTCCTTTGACCGTTTTGCCGAGAGTACCAAGGGTAAGAAAGGAACCACCACTGTCGACGAAGCCATACTTGCCGACATTGAGGAATGGCGGGATGCGTTGGCAAAGAACCTCGCCCTTCGAAATCCGGAACTATCTGTTGATGAGCTGAATATGGCCGTCCAGCGGACTATCGACCGCATCCTTTTCCTACGCATCTGTGAGGACCGGGGTATTGAGACATATGGCTGTCTTCAGAAACTACTCGAAGGCACCGATATTTACAAGAGACTTACGGATCTCTTTCTTCTGGCTGACACCCGATACAATTCCGGGATTTTCCATTTCAATAAAGAAAGCGGTTGGGACGAACTGCCGGACACTCTCACTCTTGGCCTTAATATTGACGATGCTGTTCTGAAGAAAATTATCAAGAAGATCTATTACCCTGAAAGCCCCTACGAGTTCTCGGTCATTTCTCCGGTTATTCTTGGCCAGGTCTATGAACAGTTCCTTGGCAAGGTAATTCGGCTCACACCTGGACACCAGGCGAAGGTAGAATACAAGCCCGAGGTGAAGAAGGCCGGCGGGGTCTATTACACACCCCAGTATATTGTTGACTATATTGTGTCGCACACCGTTGGGGAACTCGTGAAGGACAAGACCCCACGCGATATTGTAAAACTCCGCGTTCTAGACCCTGCTTGCGGGTCCGGTTCTTTCCTCTTGGGGGCCTATCAGTATCTCCTCGATTGGCACCTGGAGTATTATATCCACAACCTCGTCCCGGTCCTTGCCGATAAGCCTGCAACTGCTCCCGAAGTTCAGCGATTGCTCCCCGAACCGGCACCGAAGTCGGGTAGGAAAAAAGCGACCATTGACCACGTTCTCCCGATTTACCGGGCTGCTAATGGAAAGACCGTGCGGGCACGGAGCGAGTGGAAACTGACCACCGCCGAGCGGAAGAGGATTTTGCTGAACAATATTTATGGGGTTGATATCGATACCCAGGCCGTGGAGGTGACCAAGCTCTCCCTGCTGCTGAAGGTGCTCGAGGAAGAGAGCGAGGAGAATATATCAAAGCAGTTGAAGCTCTTCGAAGAGAGGGCCCTGCCCAGCCTCCACCAGAATATCAAGTGCGGAAACTCGCTCATCGGGACCGATATCTACTCCGACGAGAAGGCGACCCTCTCTCCTGAGGAGATCCACAAGATCAACCCCTTCGATTGGCAACGCGAGTTTTCGGCGATTATGTCAGACGGTGGGTTTGATGCGGTGATTGGCAATCCGCCATATGTGCGGATTCAAGAGATGAAAAAATGGGCTCCATTCGATGTAGAATTTTATAAAAAAGAATACCTCGCAGCCAAGAGGGGAAATTATGACATCTATGTGGTATTTGTGGAGAAAGGGCTATCATTACTGAGCAAAAAGGGATTGTTGGGTTATATTCTTCCACATAAATTTTTCAATGCGAAGTATGGGGAGCCTCTACGTATGCTGATCACGAATGGGAATCACCTCCGAAAGATTGTTTATTTTGGACATCAGCAAATTTTTGAAGGGGCAACCACCTACACTTGTTTGCTGTTTTTAAGTAAGAATGGATTTGATACATTCCAATTTGAAAGTGTTGAAAATCTTACAAATTGGCAATTGGAGCATAAATCAATTAAAGGAGATATTCCAGCTGATGAAGTGAATAATTTTGAATGGAATTTTGTTGTTGGTAGTGGTAAAAATTTATTTACACGATTGAAAGGCATTCCAACCATTTTAGAGGATATATCTGATAGAATATTTCAGGGGTTGAAAACAGGCGCAGATAAAATTTTCATTGTTGATTGCAAACTCCATGAAAGTAATAAAATTAAAATCTATTCTTATAAGAACGATAAAGACTATTGGGTTGAACCGGATTTATTTCATCCGCTTGTTAAAGGTGGGGATAGTAAAGCATACGCACTATCAACATCAAATAGATTAATTCTTTTCCCATATCAAAGACAAAACAATCAAAAATCAGAATTAATTGATGAAAAAACTCTAAAGACTAACTATCCCCAAACATGGCAATATCTGTATGAAAATAAAAAATATTTAGAGAATAGAGAGAATGGATTATTAAAAGGCAAAAATTGGTATGCATATACCAGAAACCAAGCCATTGATATTATCACACTTCCAAAAATTTTTACACCCGATATTGTTTCAAAAGTCTCATTCTCTTTAGATTCAGAAGGGAATATCTTTTTTACAGGAGGAGCAGCTGGAGGATATGGCATTCTAATTTCTTCAGGATATTCGAGAGAATACGTTTTGGGACTATTAAACAGCAAGTTGGTTAATTGGTTTTTACTTCAATTTTCAACAAAAATGCGTGGCGGTTGGTTTAGTTGCGAATCCCGCTTTATTAAGCATATTCCAATCCACATCATCGACTCCTCCAATCCCGCCAACAAAGCCCGTCGTGATAAAGTGGTCGCCCTGGTCGAGCGGATGCTTACCCTTCATAAGCAGCTTGCCGAGGTAAAGACAGACCACGAGAAGACCCTGATCGAGCGGCAGATTGAGGCAACCGACAAGCAAATCAATACCCTTGTGTATGAGCTATACGGATTGACGGAGGAAGAGATTCGGATTGTGGAGGATGCAATAAAATAATCCCCTTAATCCTCTGTAGTCGAAAAATACTCTGCCATATCTTCAAGGAAATCTGGTTTTAAAGAGGGTGCAATCCCTAATTTTTGAATGCCTTCAATTTTCCTCTTAATATCAGTAAAAGAAATATACCCACAAACTCTTGAAAGTGGTTTGGTCTTTAATTCAAAAGTTGGCCGTAAAATCTCTTTTCTCACCTTGTCCCGGCGTTCATCACTCGCCAGGAGATAGAGTTTGATATCGAGATTGGGTTGTAATGAGAGCAAATCGCTCATCCTTAACAGACCGGAATAAATCGAAGTTGTGCTTTCCACTTCAAAAGCCGAAAGGATCGAGTTCCCCTTCAACCATAGGACATCGATAAATTCGATTGTTTTCTGCGTCGCATCATTGAACTGTGTAGGAAGTTCGTCCACCATCCCTGGAAGGCTCCCGAACATTTGGCCATTACATACTTTTGAACGATCATTTCGCGCCACCCAAATGTCCAAGCCCATGTTAGACCCGAGTTTTAAGAGAAGGTATTGGATTTCCACGTGCTGAGAAACTTCTTCTGGCTTGATCTCTTCTTTAGAAGGGGTTTCTTCTTCAGGAATGCTTACAAGAGTGGTTGTCTTCTTTTTCTTACCCTTATCAGAAGTACGATACAGGGGAATCCTGGCCATCTTCTTCGCATCAACCGGGCGGAATGTAGGGGTTTCCTTAGCTTTCTGTAAAAGGGAGAGTATAAAATCTCCATCAGCATGTTTCTTGAATTTTATCGGGCTTCCTCGTAGAAATCCTTTGAAATAACCTCGGTCAGATTCATCCTTATAGAAATCCACTTTCCCTTCCAATTCTTCCATTAGGACGCCGTTTTCAGGTTCCAAAATAATCAATGGACGGACTTCTAGTCGTTCCGGAAATTCATCAATACTCCAGATATCACTTGTATCTTTGCTTGGGCCTATTACCTCCAAAGCCCCGACCCATCGCATTACACCTGTGAGATAGCAAAGAAGGATGTCGCCTTCTTTGATCGCCTGCACTGATTTTTTCCTTCTCTTACGAAAGCCGCTCACCGAATCCCCGGCATCTCGGAATTCTTGCCAGGTAGTTCCGGTAAAGAGATCAAGCCAATATGAAACCACGTTATCCCCTGAACACAATGTGCTGTTCCATGTCTTATAAATCATTAGTGAAATTATGGACAAAAAATCGAAGACGTAATGCGATTATCTATATTTACTCATGTATCAACAACCAGAACACATTATGGATTTAATCCCCCAATTTAGGGAAGTAATCGAACATCTTGAAAAAATCAAACTGTCCGTCATTAAAGAGAGTGATTTCGATTACAATAGTCGAGATGCAAGAATGGTTGCATTAGATTCTCTCCAAGTATCAATTTCAGCGGTGGGGATGTGGATCCATTGTTACAATTCTTTAGCAAATTTCCACACACAGGAAGGACAATTTAATGAGGTTTCTTTTCTGAAATCACTTGATAGTGGTCTAAATATAGAAAAAACAGAAGAAGAGATGTTTAAACCGCTTAGGCTCGGATTCATAACCCTTGCACATTTCAAATTTGATAATCTCTTTTCTAATATCTTGAGAGATTTGGGAACTTTGCCGCAAAAGCCTGGGTATTTTAATTTAACAGATAAAATCTTGGAGCAATGTTCAATACCCAAACAAGGTGAAGAAAAGGATATCCTAATCGCCTTTGCGTATCTCAGGAATTCATTACATAATAACGGAATGCATAGAAGAGGGCGGGATTTAATAATCACAATCGATGGATTTGAATTCAAATTCATTAAAAATAAATCTATTAGATGCGCTTCTTGGCCTGAGATTATCGTACTTTTAAAGGCTAATGTAAAAGTAATGGAGAAAATATTGCTATCTGATAAAGTGAGGAATATTAAAACTGAAATTAGAGACGATTTTGCATTTGAGCATGGAATTAATGATAAATTGTTGAATTGAAAAATTCAATTCAGCATCACCTCCCGCTCCCAACACCCCTCACACAAATTCACCCCGCTCTCCTTATCCCTCCACACCGCCTTCCCAAGTCCGCACACCGAACACTTGCCTATTTCGACAGACACCCGCTCCAGCCGGTCCACATCGATCAATCCCGGGAGCGGAGGTGCGGAGGTCCGTTCCCGCTGCACCGCCTCCTCGTAGCATTCCCGGCAGAGGAGAAAAGCCGGATCGGTTGGCGGCAGCTTCTTCCGCCTCTCGGTGAGCTTCTCGATATGGGTGAGATACTTCATCATTCCGCAGGCATCGCACCGCCCCTTCCTGATGACATCCAGCTTCTTGAAGTCAGATGCCCTGGGCCGGATGAGCGGACCGGGAGGAGCCGATCCAGCCGGAGCGGAATGGGTGCGGACACTTCCGCCCAATAAATTTCCATCCTGCAGGGTCGAATCATCCGGATTCCCCCCATTCTCACCGTTGCCGATCTCATGGGTGGAAAAACCGGAATCACATACAGAGGAAGTATCACAATTACCCGCTCCGTCCTGTTGCTCTGAACCTGAATTTTTCCTCCCATTATTATGTACTGAGAGAGATCTCTTGCCTTTCCTTCCCGGAGACGAAGAATCCGGCCCGGAATAGTGAGTGGAATTTTCCGCCCTTTCGTCCGCCGCGTTCCGCCGCTCCGCCTCGTCGTGGTAATGCTCGTCATTGTCCCGGTCGTGATTGTCGTCCTGATCCTGGTTCTCATCATCCCCATCATCAGAATCCAGCCAGCAGGACCCTCCCTTCGCCCACTGCCGGTAGATATCGGTGTTGAACTGGTAGGCAATCGCCCTCCGTTTCACCGAGAGCCCCGGCTCGTCGTTGGTGACAACCGTCCGGTCCGTAAACGAGATGGCCGGGCACTTCTCCAGGAGACCGCTGTAGGTGTAGCCCCGGCTCACGTAGCCGTTCATCACCTTCCGGATACTCGAGCTGGACCGGCCGGTGACCTGCTGGAGCTGCTGGATGGTGAACTCGGACCACCCGGCCTTCGCAACCAGCCCCAGCACCCCGGCCTCGACCTTGGTGAGCTTCGTCTCCTGCCCGCCGGCCGTGCCGTTCAGGTGGTCGTAGAGCCGGACCGCATCGGAGAAGTCCTCGCGGGTGGCCAGGATGCAGGGCGATCCGTCCTCTGCCCCGGTCGCCTCCCGCTGCATGCACCGGAGAAGGGCATGGGCCTTGATGAGGTCCAGGAGCATCTCGGGATTGCGGCGGTTGGCCGCGTTGCTGAACCGGATCCGCCGGGCGAACGGGATGACCACGAACATCCGGCGGGCCCGGAGCATGTCCCACAACGCCTGGCAGAGAACCACCTCCCGCCGTTCCCGGACCGTGGCCGCCGGCACCGACTCATCCTTCTCCAGGATGCGGGAGAGCACCCGGGAGTCCTGCTCCGGGGAATCATCGATCCAGCAGGTGAGCATCCTGTTTAAGACCTGGTCGTCCCCCGAGCCCTCCACCTTGGCCACCCACCAGACACACCGCTCCGGAATGGTGCAGACCTTCACCTTCCGCTCCTTCGTCACCGTCCGGTACTCGATGGGCTCCCGGAAACTCGTGGTGGCCGACTTCAGGATCTCCTGCACCTCCTCCGAGAGCGTGGTGTCGTCGAGCACGATCACCGAGCCGGGCTGCATATCATCCAGGTAGAAGAGGGCCTTGTTGCTCATGGCGCCCTTGAGCCGGAACCGCTCCGGGACCTGCCGGAGCATCGTGGCAAAGGCATGGGACTTGCCCTTCCCGCTCTCGCCGGTCACGGAGACGTGCAATCCATTGGTATTGATGACCGACTGCGAGGCAAGGGACATGACCAGGCAGGTGGCCACCGTCTCGTCCCCGACATGGTCCAGGGCAAACGTCTGAAGCATGAAGGCCAGGGGGTCGCCCTCCCGGAGAAGCTGCATCGCCTCCTCGCGGATTCCTGCGTCCGGAGGTGTTGCCTCCGGTGGCCGCTCTGGCAGAGGAGAAGGGGACGACCGGGTTTTCTTCCCCTTCCCGAACCGCTCCCGGAGCTCCTTCCAGCGCTGCTCCCCGCCACCGCAGCTCGCATGATGGCAGCCGGCAAAGATGGCGCCGTTTCCGAACTGGATGGCAAACGCCCCGTCCCGGTGGGCACCGGAGAACGGGCACTCCTCGAGGACGTAGAGCGTCCCGCCCTGGTAGGGCTTCTCCGCCCGGACCGCGATACCGTGGTCGCGGAGCCAGGCGCCGAGGTCCAGGGATTTCCCCGGAGGCCTCCCCGGCGGTGGCGAGACAGGGAGCAGCCCGGCCAGGTCCTCAAGCATCTCCTGCGATACCTTCCCCACCTGGTCGGGGACATCGAGCAGGCGGGCCCGGCGGTGCGGGCGCTCCTCTGTATGATCGCCCTTGCGGGAGACCGTGCCGTAGAGCTTCCAGATGCGGGCGGCGTTGAAGTTCGCGGCATCGATACCGCACCTTTTGTTCGAGAAGAGCACATCCAGGACATCCAGGCACCGCTTCACCAACTCCCGGCTGCCGTCATCGTTCGGGAGATCGATACGGTAGAGCAGGTGTGCGCCATTGCCCGAGTCGGCAAAGACCGGCGCCGGCCAGCCGCGTTCCCTTCCAAGATAGGCGGCGATCTCTGCCGCCTGCACGAGCGCCGCCTGGTGCTCCTCGTCTGTCGAGGACACCCCCGAAGGCCGGACCGGGTCGATGTCGATGGGAAACCACCGCCGGGCGATGATGTCGCTGTCGGCCGTGGTGGAATCCTTCTTCGAGAGCCGGCCCTTGATCCGGTTCGCCCGACGAGAGAGAAGAGCCGGGTTCACCTCGTTCAAGGTGACATAGATACCCTGGGTCCCGGCCGCATCCAGGGGGACAACCGACTCGGCCAGGCGGGAGAAGTCGTCGAAGTAACCGGAGGCCATCCCCTCGTCGGTGATAGCCCGGACCTCTACGACCTGCCCGGGAACAAAGAGAGAGTTGAGCGCCCGGAGGACCTCATCACTCATCCGGTCCCCCGTCTCCACTCACGCCCTCCCTGATGAACCGGTACCGCCGTTCGCTTCCTTCAGCCGGGGCACAGGGGACAAGCGCCAGCTCGCCGACACGGACTATCCCGTTCCGGACGCAATGGTCGACTACCTCCGCCCGCTCCTTCTCCATCCGGGCAATCTGCCGGCGGGCACGGTCAATCTCCCATTCCAGGGCACGCCCCCGCTCCAGGAGCAGCCGTTCCTCGGAGACCGGGATGAGTTTCAGAGGCATACGCCATCCACCTCCGCGACCCCGCCGGGATGCACCGCATAAAACCTCCACCCCTCCTGGTCGGTATAGAGCCAGAGCTGTACCGGGAGCTCCACCTGGTGATACACCTTCTGGAGGCGGAGAATATCCTCGCGGAACCTCGCCGCAACAGCACTCGCCCCCTGCACCGGCCGTCTCAGCCGCCGGGTCAGGACGAACAGCGCCTCCCGGTGTTTCGCGGCAACCAGGTCAACAGGGGCCCGGGAGCCGGCGCTCCGGATGACACAATAGCCCTGTTCGCGCAGGCAGTGTGCAGCCAGGTATTCAACCCGCCGGCCACGGGTATGGTTATCTCCGGGCACGGGCACACCTCCCGGGCACATCCCAGATCTCGCCTATATCATCAAAGGCCCGGGAAAAGCGGAGATGGTCCCGGCCCACGTAGAAGATCGCCGGGGAGAAGGTCGAGCCGGTCCGCCTGCCCTCGCCCTCGAAATCAATCCTCCGGGTGGGAAAACAGACACGGGTGGATACCCCGGTCAGGACCCGCCAGGCCCGGGTCTCGGTGGCGGACTTCCAAACCACGATGGCCGCCGTGGTCCGGCCGGAACAATACTCGCCGGCCAGCTTCACAAACCACCGCTCGACATCCCTCCCGAACGGCGGGTTCAGGAACACCCGGCCATCCCAGGGCTGCGAGAGCCCGTCGTCCATCCGGGTATAATGGCAGCCGGCCGGCACATTCGGACACGTCCGGCTGTTGCTGCAGGGGTCCAGGTCGATTCCGCCCAGGCACTCGACCACCGCGTCCAGGATGTAGCGGGGTGTCAGGTGTTCATCGCTCCGGTGGGAGAGCAGCGCAGGAGGGACGGTCATGAGAGCCACCCCGATTGCGCGGAAAAACCATAATATCCCTGCAGGACAAACCTGATTCTGGCTCCCCCGGGTTTCTGACTGTGGTAGGTTCCGAAATTCTGGTGGGGGCCATCTATTGCTCTTTTTGACATCCTCGTCTCTCCTTTACGCAGACATATCCCCGCTCGGTCAGGAACCGGCCGATGCCGGAAAAGCCGGTCCGTTTCTCGTAGGCATCAAGTGCTTCACGGGAAATTTCCAGTTGTTTCATGCTTCTTTCTCCTGCATGCGACCAGATGAGAACAGAACGGTGAGCGTCGCATGCTATCATACACGTCGGAAGCGGGGCTAAAAAACAGTGAAGAGCACGGGGTGTGAAAATAAGGCCGCAATACAGTTCGATTTAAGTACAGGGTTGTACGAAGGGATGTTCAGGCGCGGAGACGAATAAAAAAATCAGGGGTGTTCTTCTTTCTGTGCGGCCGCAAACAACTTGTCCAGCCGGATCATCGCCCTGCACCGCGGGCACCAGATCCTGACCGGTTTTTTGGGCTTCTCCCGCTGGATCAGTTCCACCTTTGATCCCATGTACAACCACTCGTGGCCACAGCGGTGACAGGCAATCCACATACTACTTTGCATGCTCAGCCAGCTCCGTCTGCAGCGGATAAGGGAAGCTGGCATAGGGAGGGTGAAAGTGGAATTTTTGATCATTGACCAACGAATCCAGAGTGGCCACCAGGACTTTTTGCAGACGACTCCTGTATCAGCCTTTCGACAAATTCCTTCAACGCCTGGGGGTTTTTCAGCATGAAGTTCTGGATCTTCTCCTCCTCGTCGTCTGCCTCCCCTGTGAACGAATGCCCGCAGACAACACAATAGTTCGCCACCGGGGAATTGATCGTCTGGCAATGGGCACACTGGCGGGGTTCCAGTCGTAACTCTTTTCCCTTTTGCTCATCAGCGGCAATACCATACGCCCTGAGAAGCTCCGAGTCGATATCCGAGCCGGTCAGGTGGGCATAGGTCTGGAACATCTTTGAGTTGATCGTCCCCCACATCATCAGCTTGATCACGCTCTCGGATACTCCCTCCTGGATCAGGTGCGTTATCCTGGAGTGCCTGAAGAGGTGCGGGGTGATATGCTTTGTAACTCCGGCCCTGTCTGCAAGCCGTGTTAACTGCTTTGATACCGTCGCATGTGTGAGCGGTTGTCCGTTCCGGTTCAGAAACACGAGCGAGTCTCCTTCTGCGACACCGGGATAGTCGTGTCTCCACTGTGCCAGGTACTCCTTCCCCATGATGATGCGGACATACCTTGGGATACCCGTCTTGAAATTGACATTGACAATTATCCCATACTGATCGAACTTGAGATCTCCCCACTTCATTGTTCCAATCTCGCCGACCCTGAATCCGCCTTCATAGAGGAGAGTGATGAGTGCCCGGTCCACGCTCCGGTGGCATGCTTTGATTATGGCTCTGACTTCGTTTGGTGTGAGAAGTGCGGATGCAGTCTTTGTCATGGGATTCTTCCTCGGAGTTTGCAATTTCCTCAGTTTTTTCTCGGAGATAGCCGAATACTCGTTCTCAATGAGCCAGAGGTAGAACTGTTTCAGGATGGCCACGTAATCGCTGATAGTGTTCTGTTTGAAGGGCTTGCCGCGGCAGCTTGCCGCATTCTTCAGGGCGGGTATTCCTGCATAGAGATCGGCGATGGTGTTCTCGGAAAATTCCCCGATAAACCGGCGCCAGCCAAGCAACGTGAAGACGAGTTTGTTTGACCTGCCGACGCTGATACCCACACACGACTGACGTTCTGCAATGAATTCTCGTATGAGCTGGGCGTCGCGTAGCGTGATTGTTTCACGTAAAAGAGCGGTATCTATGGCACGAATTTGATATTCATACCTGATCGAATGGAAAACTTCGTTAATGGATGTGGTAGGTTCCATGAGAAAAGGTCAGAGGAAGAGCTGATAAAGATTTTGAAGGGATTGTGACGTCATGTCTAGATGCGAGGGATGGGATTTGAACCCAAGAACTCCTACGAGATCAGGCCCTGAACCTGACGCCTTTGACCTGGCTCGGCAACCCTCGCTCCTCTTATAACTTGTTACTTATGGAAAATAAAGATGATTA
>Ga0272442_10009613_pt1 | contig 12058 bp, 10 predicted proteins | sample SSMForm2O_FD_200262 | JGI IMG/M metagenome (GOLD analysis project Ga0272442, IMG submission 200262) | Marine sediment archaeal communities from Little Sippewissett salt marsh, Falmouth, MA, United States - SSM-Form-2O | ecosystem: Environmental > Aquatic > Marine > Wetlands > Sediment ... | reverse complement strand
AACAAGGCCGCGCTATGCAGTTCTGGGGCGATATCATCATGCATCACCCCGAACTCATCCCCGAGATTCCCAAGGGCATGATCGCCATGGAGTGGGGCTATGAGGCCAACCATCCCTTTGCCGCGCATGGCAAGAAGTTCGCGGCCTCGCAGATCCCGTTCTATGTCGTGCCGGGCACCTCGACCTGGAACTCGCTGGTCGGCCGCACGGACAACGCGCTGGCGAACCTGCGCAATGCCGCCGAGAACGGCCTGGCGAACGGCGCCATCGGCTATCTCGTCACGGACTGGGGCGACGGTGGCCATTGGCAGTTCCAACCCATGTCCTACCTGCCGTTCGCCTATGCCGCGGGCGTCAGTTGGGCCTATGACGCCAACAAGGATCTCGATGCGGCGCGGGCGGTGGATGTGCACCTGTTCGAGGATGCGGCCGGCGTGATGGGGCGCCTGGCCCATGACCTGGGCAACGCCCACCTGCAGAGCGGTGTCCACCAAGGCAACCGGAGCTTTTACTACTCACTCCTGCAGTACAATCTCGAGGGCAAGCCCGACGAAAGTATGACCGCCGCGGGGCTGCTGCGGACGCTGGAAGAGGTGGACCGGGTCATGGCCCGGCTTCCGGATGCCCGGATGGCCTGCCCGGACGCGGAGCAGATTCAGCACGAGTTCGAACTGGCCGCGGCCCTGATCCGGCTGGCCTGCCATTTGGGTATCGCACGCGTCGAGGCGGGAGGCGTGGGCACTTCGGCAATCCCCACGGTACAGCGCCACGAATTGGCTTCGCAACTCGAAGCGCTGATCCCCGAGTTCCGGCAGCTGTGGCTGGCCCGCAATCGGTGCGGCGGCTTGAAAGAGAGCGCCGGCCGTTTCGAGCGGCTCTTGAAGTTGTTGCAGGCGCCATGAGGGCGGACACTGCGTTAGAGCGCGACCTCGAGGTCCTCCAGCGGGTAGGCGGCGCAGGAGTGGATGTATCCATAGCTTTGGTCGGAGGTGCGGAGGAGGACGCCCTCGGGTTGGAAAACGGATCCGGAGCGAATCTTGACGCGGCACAGGCTGCATTCGCCCGAGCGGCATAGCGAGGGCACGCGGAAGCCTCCTTTTTCGAGGGCGGTGAGCAAGGGCTCACCCGCGAGGGCGGGGATGGGATCGTGGCCGTCGACGGTGACCTGGCAGGTCGTGTCCTCGCTGATTTTTGCGGGCCATCCGGGGGATTGCGAGATATGCCGGGGGGCGCCGTAGAGTTCCCGGCGGATTTTCCGGCGTGGCACGCCGAGCGCTTCGAGTTGGGCGCCACAGAAATCGTACATGGCGGAGGGGCCGCACATGTAGAAGGTCTTGGCGTCAACATCGCCTAGTTCGCGCTGGATCAGTTCGCCGGTGATGAGTCCGAAGCGGCAGGCGCAGCCGAGGTCCTGGGCGCCGGCTTCCTTCTCGAGGACGGGGATGTAGTGGATGTTGCTGCAGCGCTTGGCGATACGGACGAGTTCATCGTGGAAGATGATGTCGCCGGCGCTTGGGTTGCCATAGAAGAGGTAGATAGTCCGGTCAAGGCCACACTCGGCGGCCTCGCGAATCATGCTCATGAAGGGGGCGATACCGCTTCCCCCGGCGAGGAAAACCTGGACCTTGTCGTGAAAGACAGGATTGTAGTGAAAATAACCGGCGGGTCCGGAAGCTTCGAGGGTATCCCCGGGTTTGACGGTGTCGCAGAGAAAGGATGACACGAGGCCATCGGGCACGCGGCGCACAGTGATGTCATAGTAGCCGGTGTTGCTGGGCGCAGAGCTCATGCTGTAAGCGCGGGTGGTCCGGACGGGATCGAATTGGAGGTTAAGCGCGATGTATTGGCCGGCCTCGAAGGGGGGCAGTGGATGGCCAAGTGCGCTGAGGCGCAAGGTCTTGGCCGAGGGGGTCTCCTCGATGATCTCAGTGACGCGGAGGATCATACGGCTGGGGTGAAAGCGCCCGACCGCTGCGGCGACCTCGCCCTTCGTGCGGGAGTAGTCGATGCCGAATTTGCGGCTGACTTCGATTTCTTTGACGACATTTTCGTAGCCGTCGAGTTGCTGTAGGAATTCCTTTTTCATCGGGACCTCCGGTTACGCGCCGAGTTTCTTGAGGATGATTCTAGCCGTGCGGGCGCCGCCATCGAGTGTGGGCTGGAAGCCGGCCGCGGACGCCCAGGCACCGGCCATATACAGGCCATCGATGGGCGGCTTGGGATTGACAAAGGATGCGGAGTCTTTGACGTGCTGATCGAAGCCGTAGAAAGCGCCGCCGGGGTGGCCGAGATAGCGGGCGTGGGTGATGGGGGTCGAGATCTCCATTTCCTCGATGTGCGGGCGCAGCCCGGGGTAGACGGTTTCGGCGCAGTCGATCATGCCGCTGGCCGTGCGGTACTTCTCCTGGGCGTACTGGTGGGGCGGGAGTTGGAGCCAGGGCTCGGCATATTGGAGCGCGATGAGCGCCATCATCGAGGTGCCCGGGGGCGAGAAACTGGGGTCCAGCTTGGTGTAGCAGGTCATGCACAGGCCGCTGCCTTCTTGGAAGCCGAGTGCCTTGCCCATCTCGTATTCGCGTTCGTCGCCCGCAACCGTGCCGATGAAGGTGGTCGTGGCGGTAAGGCCAAGTTCTTCGGGAGATTGGTCCAGGCCGAGATAGACGGTACAGGCCGAAGTGCCGATGGCTCGCCCGCGTAATTCGGTGAATACCTGAGCCGGCACGTGTTCCTTACCGATGAGGTCGACATAGGTGGTGATCGTGGACGCGTTGGACAGCACGATGGGTGCGGCGATCGACTCGCCGTCTTCGGTGACGACGCCGGTCACCTTGCCGTCCTCGACGACGATGCGGCTGACGCCGCAGTTGTAGCGGACTTCGCCGCCGTTCGCGAGGACGGTGTCGGCGAGGGCGTTGGACAGGGCTTGTGAGCAGCCTTTGACGTGTTGGGGCTTGTATTCGATATAGATCAGGAACATCATCGCCCAGTCGACGAAAGGCATGAGGCGGGCCGGCAGGCCGATGTAGCCCCAGTAGGTCGTGAGCGTGCGCATGAGCCATTCGTCTTTGAAGAAGCCTTCGAGCACCTCCCGGGTGCCTTTGAGCAGGCATTGGTAGGCTCTGGGATACTTCTGGCGGGAGGGCTCGGGGTCGCGCATGAAGAAGAGGCTGACCACCTCCATGAAGAAGGCGCCGAGGAATTCGAAGAAGGCGTCGATTTGCTCCTTTTCGTGTGGGAACTGCCGCTTGAGTTCCGCGATAACGGCTTCTTTGTCCGCGTCGAGGGTAACGTCCATCTTGCCGGGCACGATGGTGCGGTAGAGTTCCTGACCGACGATGAACTCGACCTTGTCGAAGAGGTCAAGTCCTTCGAACATGCGCCAGAGGGGCCCGGGATTCTCGCGGGTGCCCAGCCCGCTCAACTGGTGCAAGGCGGTCTCGAATTCAAATCGCCCGCGGCAGAAGCTGGTCGCGCAGCCGCCGGGGATGTTGTGCCGTTCGAGCAGCAGCACCTTGACGCCGCGCTTGGCAAGGGTCGCCGCGGCCGTGAGCCCGGCGTTCCCGGCACCGACAACCACCACATCGTAGGTTTGCATCCTTCACTCCCTTGTCCGCCGCGTGCAGCGGCGATTCTGCCCTCCCATGAGGCTGAGGGGAACAAAACCCCTTCCTTCCCCAGCCCTTTAGGATGACGATACCCCAAGGAGAATTCAAGCTGCGAAGTGCGCTTGCTCAGTCGTAGAAGCCAAATTCGTAGGCCGCATCGTAGAGCGCCACGATATTCTCCGGCGGCACGCCGGCCTGGATATTGTGCACGTTATTGAACACGTAGCCGCCGCCCGGCTTCCAGGCCGCGAGGTTGTGTTGGACGTGATCGCGGACCTCCTCGGGCGTGGCGGATGGCAGTACATGCTGCGCGTCGATACCGCCGCCCCAGAAGACGAGTTGCGTGCCGAAACGGGCCTTCAGTTCGGCGGGCTCCATGCCGGTGGTGCCGATCTGGACCGGGTTGAGGATGTCGATGCCGTTGTCGAGGAGTGCCGGGATGTAGGTGGTGCAGGCGCCGCAGGTGTGATACCAAATCTTGGCGGTTGTGCGGGACTTGATGTATTGGACCAACTGCTTGTGGCGGGGCTTCACCAATTGCCGGTAGATTGCGGGATCGAAGAGGGGGCCTTGTTGCCCGGTCAGGTCGTCGCCAATCATGATGACATCGACGACATCGCCCACTTCATCCAGGAAGACACGGAACCAATCCATCCAGAAGCGGAGCGTTTGATCGAGCAGCGCTTCGCAGAAAGCGGGGTCGATGATGAGGTCGCAGAGCCACTGTTCGAGGCCGCGCAGGTACCAGCAGATCTCGTAGACTACCCCCGAAATGCCGCTGACAACGGCGTAGGGCGTATCCTGCTTCAAAGCAAGCGCGCGGTCGCGCAGCCCGGCGAAGCGGCCGGGGTCATCGCCCTTGGGGAAGGGATATGCGCGCAGGTCCTCGACGGTGGCCGTGGCCAAGGGGTGATGGGAGATGTCCATGAAGAAGGGTTGATCCTCCGGCATGGACCAGGTCACGCCGAATTCGTCGGTCAGGTCGTGCCAGCGCCTGCCGTTGCGCTCGTTTTGGACGATCCCGCCTTTCCAATCCGCTGCGGCGCCTGCGGCCACGTAGCGGGTGTCGACGTGAAACCGTTCGAGCAGCGCCTCGCAGGGCCGGGCCAATTGCTGTACGGCGTCCATGATTTCGAGTGCATCGCAGATGCCGAGGTGGTCGATCAGTTTGAGATAGGCGTTCTTGTGGATACCGGTCTGATTGCCGCCCAAGTCGATGGGGATGCGGTCCGGTTGTTGATGGTTCAGTGCGCACCGCATCCGTTCCCGTGAGGTCATGCTTTCACGGTGCATGGTTCCTGCTCCTTCAGTCACGTCAGTTGTGCCAAGTAGTTGCCATACCCCACGACAACGGTCGAGGCAATGAGGATCAAGATGCCGGTCAAGATGAGGTGATAGGTCCTGCTGCTCGAGCCGCTCCACTCGCGGAAATAGAGGCCCCAGCAGTTGCTGAACACGATGATAAAGGCCATGTGGATGGTCCAGCTCGAGAAGTCGTATTCTCCCATCTGCGTGGTGCCCATGCCGTAGAAGAAGAACTGGAAGTACCAGATGACGCCCGCCATGGCGGCGAAAAGGTAGTTGAACGCCAGCAGTGCGCCACCGCCGCTGAGGTAGTCTCGGCCGGTGCCGTTGCGCAGGTTGAGGGCGACGCACCAGATGAAGTTGGTGGTGAAACCGCCGGCCAGGGCCACGATGAGCACGGGGTAGTTCTGGAACAGCTCCGGAGTGCCGTTCTTGACCGCCAATGCCGCAATCGGTTTGCCGGCGGCGAATGCGAAGGCCATGCAGGCACTCATGACGCCGGCAAAGACCGCCACCCACAGCCCCTTCACGAAGTTGAATTCCTGGATGGTGGCGGTCTTGTCGTCTGCGGGGACTTCCTTTTCCTTGCGCATGCCGGCCAGGCCGCATACGGCAATGCCGGCCAGGCACACGGCCACGCCCCCCAGGGTTACTTCGGCGGGGCGAACCCCACTACCCGCGCGAGTCAGCAGCGTGTTGATCAGCTGCCCTTGAAACAAGGGCGGGATGATGGTGCCGAAGGCCGCGCAGAAGCCCAGCGACAGCGCGTAGCCCAGGGACATGCCGAGATAGCGCATGGACAGGCCGAAGGTCAGCCCCCCCACGCCCCACAACACGCCGAAGAAGTAACACCACATCCAACTGGAGGCGGGTGCATCGCGCAGCGTCCCGATCACGTCGGGACAGGTCAGCAGCGCGGCCACCCAGGGTGCAATGATCCAACTGAAGAAGCCGCCAACGAGCCAGTAGCTCTCCCACGCCCAGTTCTTGACCCGCTTGAAGGGTATGTAGAAACTGCCGGCGGCCAGCCCGCCGATGGCATGCAGCAAGACACCCAATGCCGGATTGCTCTCCATCCGCGTTTCCTTTTCGGTACGTGGCCCAATCGGTCTCGAAGCGCCCATGCGCCGACCCTTGCGCAATCCGCATGGTATCAAGGGCAGGGTGGCGGGTCAATGCACCGTATAGGGGCGGGAAGTGGAACTCGGATAGCCTATTCCTACATACTGGCGCGTACACCTGCAATGTGGAAGACGCCCGAAATGGAGGAGCGTGCCATATGATGTTGTTTCCATTCTTCTTTGTCTGCCTCGCATTACCGTGGACGGGCGCCGCGGTTGCGCAGGATGCTGGTGCTGATACAGCGCCGCTGCGCTTTGTGGCGACGGGTGTGGCCGAGGAATACCGCTTCGACACGGGCCAGCTTCGCGGGGTGTTTCGCGAGGGGGGGCGCTCGATAGGCTTGCTTCCAGTAGAACACGGTTCTACCGGGACGCCGATGGCGCGGCAACCGGGAATTTTGGGCTACTACCGGATCTTCACCACAAATCACCGCTATGGCGAGAGCGCGCGGGTGCTGCCCAGCACGGCGAAGGCCTTGCCGGGAGGCGGAATCGAGGTGCATTGGGAAGCGGCGGACGACCGGCCTTACGAACTGACCGGCGTCTACCGGTGGACGGCGGCCGACACGCTGGACCTCGATACCGTGGTCACGGCGCATGGAGAACTGCCCGATTTCGAGGTCTTTCTCGCCTCGTACTTGAGTGAGCACTTTCCCGCGACCTCGGTGTATGTGAAGGAACCGCCGTCGGCACCCGGTGCGCCGGGCTTCATGACGGCTGAGGAGGCGAACGGGCACTGGCAGGTGTATCCGCGCGATGCGGCGGCCCTTGCCATCGTGCAGGACGGGCGCTGGACCATTCCGCCGAGTCCGGTGGATTGGGCGGTGATGCCGGTGATGGCAGGGCCATTGGCGTTTCGGCGGGACCCGGAAACGGGGCTGGTGATGGTGTTTATGGCACCGCCGGAGGACTGTTTTGCGGTCTTCACGCCCTGCCGCGGGGACGCGCACTATTCAGTGTACCTCGCACTGTTCGGCCGCACGCTCAAGAATGGCGAGACAGTCCGCGCACGGTCGCGGCTCTTGGTCCGCGACGACATCACGGACGAACAGATTGTGGCACTGTATGACGCATACGTAAGCGGCACGGCGAAATAGCGCCTTATTGCCGTCCTGCGTGGGCCGTGGCGCGTCCAAGAACCCCGAGTGGAGTCAAGCAATGAAAACGATCTCGTTTCAACGCGTATTGTGGGCTGTCGTAGCGCTTTCGGTGTCTTGGTGCTGGGCAATGTGCTCGGACACGGTAGCCCAGGAAGAGTTGCTCACGACAGCAATTGTGGCGGACGACCCCGGTCTTCCCAACGGATACGTGATGGCGGCCTACCTGGATTGCGGTACCCAGGAACGCGGCTCCGGGGAAAGCGGCCTCGCGATCAAGCAAACCGCGGGCACGCCGTATGCTTTCCCGCAGGTGGGTGGAGCGATCGGGACCGCGGCGGTGGACGAGCAGCAGGTGGTATTCGAGGTCACTGGTTTGAAAACGGACCGCGAGTATGTGCTGGGATTCACCTGGTGGGACGCGGACGACAAGGGCCGGGTTCAGTCCGTGCGATTCGGGACAGAGCAAGCGGAAGAATGGGTGACGGTGCTGCCTGCGGGCGCGCCTGCGGCGTTCTACAAGGACGAAAGTACCTGGGCGCGCGTGCTTTTGCCGGTCACGATGCCGTTTCGAAAGGACGGGTGGCTGCGCGTGGCCTTCGTTAACGAAGAGGGCCCCGATGCCGTCGTGAGCGAGTTGTGGCTGCTCGAGCAGCGGACGGCGGTGCAGAAGCGAGTCTTGGTGGTGACGGGCGAGGACTATGGCGGACATCTCTGGCGGGAGACGGCACCCGAGTTGGCGCGGATCCTGCGCGAGGATGCGCGCTTGGAGGTGGCGATCAACGAGGCGCCCGTCATGCTGGGCTCGCCCCTGCTCGACCACTACGATGCCGTGTTGATCCACTTCAAGAACTACGCCGAGCGCATGCCGCTCGGGGCGGCGATTGGGGCCGGACTCGAACGCTATGTGGCGGCGGGCAAGGGCCTGGTGATCTCGCACTTCGGCTGTGGCGCCTTCCAGGAATGGGACGGCTATGTGCAGGTGGTGGGCCGCGTCTGGAATCCCGACATGCGGCCGCACGATCCACGCGGCGAGTTCGACGTCACCATCACGGACCCGGCGCATCCGATCACGCGCGGGATGACGGACTTCCGGGCGGATGACGAGTTGTATACCTGCCTCGACGGCACGCCCCCGATTCATGTGCTCTGTCAGGCGGTCTCGAAGGTCGACAACTTGCCCTACGCTATCGGCTTCACCACCGGTCCGCCCGAGAGCCGCATCTTCCACTGCACCCTCGGCCACGATGTGCAGGCGCTACAACCGGCGAGTGTACGCGAGCTTTTCCGACGTGCGGCGACATGGGCAGCGGGGCTGCCTCCCGTTCCGTGAGGCGAGGCCGTGGCGTGCCCTTTCATCCTCTGTTCTCCGCGTTCCTCAGCGCCCTCTGCAACGCTGCGTTGCGATCAATCCGTCGGGGCCTAGAGACCATCGCAGAGACGCCGAGTACGCGGAGCGGCGCAGAGTTTCTTTTCGATTATTCTTCCCCGGTGTCCCTCATTTGGATGCGGCGTTCGTGCTATCCAGTGTCCGCATCCGGGGATACTTCCGGCGGGCCTCCTCATTCTTCCGCTGCCAATAGGCCAGCTCTTCCTCTTTCGTCATATCCTTCGTTTCATCGTAGATGCGCAAGGCGGCCTCGTGCATCATTTCCACGCAATCAAAGTCCTTCTCAGTCTTCTTCATCGAAAAGCACCTCCGGGGGGGTGTGAATCGCGATCGGGCCGTAACCCTGCATTTGGTTCACCCCATTATACAACGGAATCCGCCTATAATTGACGATGTGTTTGAAATTCCAACTGACGATGGCCCGGCAACCACTCACTGTAGCCGCGGCAACGTGCAGGGCGTCCGCGGCCCATCTCGGGCTCACGACACGCGCGTCGAGATAGGCCCGCCGAAGCGCGTAGGCCGCTTCGTCGATATCCAGGCGCACCAGCACAGGCTGCAATTCCGTGAAAAGGCGATTCACGGGCGCCGGCGCCCGCTCGAGCTCGTCCGACACCAGCGCGGAAACCGCCCCTTCCAAGCTGCCGGTCCGGATCCGCTCAAAGAGCGCCATGGAGTCCTGTTCGAACTTCGCGTCAAAGGCACCGCCGAACACCGATGTGTCAATGTATACGAACATCTCTATGTCCTCAGCCGCTCCTGGGCTTGATGCTTCATCTCGACGCAGTCGAAGGCCTTCTTCTGTTTTCGCAAGGTCTCCAAACGCGAGACGAAGCGGAACTCGGGCGCGTCCGTGTTCTCCTTCAGGATCCGTTCCTGCTCGGCCAGGACTTCCTCATTGCGCCGGCGCCAGTACGCCACCTGATCGGGAACCGCCAAGTCGGACAGACGCTGCCGGGTATGCTCCGCGGCGGCGTCCAGAAAGGCAACACAGTCAAACGTCTTTTTCATGGCATCCCCCGCCCTCTGCTACGCCTATCGTACCATGCGCTACCCCAGCGCGACGACTGCGGAGGAAGACACCCTGGCCCATGGTATGCACCTCCGCTTCAGCACTCCGCCCAGGCGTTGTTCGTCGTTCGTGGTTTGTTGTTCGTGGGGCTTGGCAACGTGGGGGGCGTGCTGGGCCGGGGGGGAAACCGGGATGCCGAGCTTGCAAGGCGCACAATCATTGTGCGCCAACGGGGTTGGCCTCGGCGGCGGGGCCGTCGAGTTCGAGGACGACGATGGTGTCGATGTCTTGGCGTTGGGTTTGCGGGACGGTGATCGCGATGCCTTGGTCGGTCTGTTCGACGGTGACGGGACCGCCGCCAAGGAGGGAACTGGAGAGGATCTTCTTCTGGATGGGCGGCAGGATCACGGTGCGCGGTTTTTGTTCGAGGAGGTGGACGTAGATGGTGTTGCCGGTGTGGGTGCTGCATCCGTAGGCGCCGGGGCGGAAGGGGCCGCCGCGGGTGCCGTAGATGCTGGGGCCGTTGGCTTTGAGCCAGGCGCCCATCTCGCGAAGGCGCTCGACTTGGCGGGGCTCGATGCGGCCGTCGGGCATGGGCCCGACGTTGAACAGGAGGTTGCCGTCGCCGCCTGCGGTTTGTACGAGGGTGTGGATGCATTCTCTGAAGGACTTCATGCGGTCGTCGGGCTTCCAGGCCCATTGGCGGCAGATGGTCATGCAGGTTTCCCAGGGGCGGGAATCGTTGAAGGCACCGACCTCTTGTTCGGGGGTGTCGAAGTCGCCGGGACACAGCGAGCCGGCTTTGGTGACGCCTTCCATGCCGTGGCGGTCTTTGCCGACGCGGTTGTTCACGAGCATTTTCGGGTCGAGCGCGCGGCAGAAGCGGAAGAGCTCGATGCCGCGCTCGACGGTCCAGGGTTTTTCCCATTCGCCGTCAAACCACATCGTGTGCAGGGGGCCGTAGTGCTCGACCAACTCGCGGACGTGGGACTGGATGTAGTCCTGGAAGCGGTCCGTGCTGGGTTCTTGGCCCTCGGGCAGGGCGTAAGCGGGGCCGCCCTGGGAGTCCTCGGTGTTGTAGTCGGGCTGGTACCAGTCAAGGATCGAGTAGTAGGTGCCGAACGCGATGCCGGCTTCCTTGCAGGCCTCGGCGAGTTCCTTGATGACGTCGCGGCCGAAGGGCGAATTCATGACGTTGTAGTCCGTGGTCGCGGTATTCCACATGCAGAAGCCGTCGTGGTGTTTCGAAGTGAAGACCAGGTAGCGCATACCGGCGTCTTTGGCGATCTGCACCCATTCCTTGGCGTCGAATTCGACCGGGTTGAACTGTTTGTAGAGTTGGTCGTATTCCTCGCGGGGGACTTGTTTGCCGCGGGACCAGCCGATTTCGGTGCCTTTCAGGGACACGGGCCCCCAATGGATGAACATGCCGAAGCGCATGGCCTGCCACTTGGCCAGGGATTCCGGGTCCACGGGCAGATCGGTGGCCGCGCCTTCCGCCGCGGGGGCGAGTCCGCTCATGGCCGTCAGGGTGGCGGCCAGCAATACGACTGCAGTGTTCCTCGACATCGTTCGCGTCTCCTTCTGCGTTGTGTTTTGTCTTGCCGATTAAAACCGTTAGCGGTGCAATAGCCTGCCCAACATGGGCGTCGCCACCGTGATGGCGTTTTCCGGGCATAATTCCTGACAACAGTAGCAGCGAATACAGCTTGTGTAGTCGTAGGATGGGGCGTCGACTTTGTCGGCGCCACGGAAGTCGACCGCCTTGGGGGTCGCGGGGCATACTTTGACACAGGTGCCGCAGCGGGTACACTGCGCGGCGTCGATGACAGGCCGGGGCACGGCGTAGTCACGCAGGAGCCGTGCGGCCAAGCGGCCCACGAGGCCCGTGCTGATCTCGTTTTTGCGGTTGGCCTTGTAATCAGGGAGGACAAAGGATTCGAGGGGATCGCCCCGGACCTCGACCTTGCTGTGGGTGCCTAAACCGGTTTCCTGGCCCCAGCGGATGGTGGGCACGAGCAGGGGGTCCAGATCCATCATGCGGCAGGCGGTGGCATCGAGCGCGACGGGGTCGTTCGAGAGCAAGAGCGCTTTCACGGGGCGCGGATCGCCGCCACGGGGGCCGTTGCCTTCCATAGCGACAATGGCGTCCATGACGTAGAGCCGCGGGCGGAGCAAACGGGTGAGGTCGACCAGCATCTGTGCGAAGCGCTCCATATCGGGCAGGCGCGCATGGAACTCACCTTTGAGCAGGCCGGGGATGCAGCCGAATTGGTTCTTGACCGCGCCGGTCATACGGGTGAGGGCGTGGGTCTTGAGTTTGGGCAGGGAGACAAGGCCGTCGGCGCACAGGGCGCCTTGGGCGACAGTGAATTGCTTGATCAGATGGCCTTCCGGGAAAGAGACGGTCTGCCCCGAGACAAAGTCGGCCAATTCGATCCCGAGTTCCGCGGCGGCCTCGCGGATTCTGGCGCGGCGCGCCACACTTTCGGGGCGCCCGAAGCCGGGAGAATCGCCGTAGACGAGTT
>Ga0272442_10009612_pt1 | contig 12060 bp, 12 predicted proteins | sample SSMForm2O_FD_200262 | JGI IMG/M metagenome (GOLD analysis project Ga0272442, IMG submission 200262) | Marine sediment archaeal communities from Little Sippewissett salt marsh, Falmouth, MA, United States - SSM-Form-2O | ecosystem: Environmental > Aquatic > Marine > Wetlands > Sediment ... | reverse complement strand
CCCGGCGGTCGGATCGCCCGTCCCGGCAAAGCCGAACCATGCAGCGATCGTCAGTCCGTCGAACGGCAGCCGAACCTCGATCCGCTGGTCCGCCAGTCCGAACGGCGTCAGCTCGAACTCCGTCTCCGCCGTCACCGTCACGACGCCGAGACGGAGCCCAACGTCAAACCAGAATTGAGCTTCGACGCCCGGCAGAACGGTCGTCGAGGCCCCGAGGTCGACGGTCAACTCACCGTCCTCGAGATCGAGATCGAGGACGCGAACCTCGGCAGCTGCCAGGACGGTCGTATCGAAACCGGGAACGGTGAGATCGGCGTCCGCCCAGACGGAGACGATCCCGTACGACAGGTCGGCACCGAGCGTCCACGTCGTGCCGAACGCGGGGAGGAGATCCACGAGAAGGCTGGCGTCGATTGCGGCGGACAACTCACCCCGCTGTAGGTCCACAAAGTCGACGCCGGCGAACAGGTCGAGGCCGGAGAAGCCGAACGGAACGACATCGATTGCCGTCGTCGCCCGCAAGTCGGCCGGACCGAACGTCGCATCAACCGTCCCGGTCCAGCTCACGCCGAACGCCGGGAAGACATCGAACCATGACAGCATCTCGATGCCCCATCCGCCCATATCCCAGTCGAGGTCGAGCCAAAGGTCGCCGTCGATCGTCGGAAGGAATGCCATCTGTGCCCCGAGGCTCCCCGAGAAGTCCGCCGCCCAACCACCTACTCCCGCGATCGCCGCCGCGAGAACACAGAGAATCGCCACCCTGCGTCGAACCATGCTCTCTCCCCCTCATCCGCGAAGCTGACCGCCATCGTAGGATGCAGGATCGGAGGCTGTCAACCGACGGCAAGTCGTATCCGCCTAGCGATGTCGATAGACGGCCTCGGCTGCGCGGAGGATCTCATCCAGGGAGCAGTCGGCGAGCGATTGGAGGACGAAGTCGGCCGCATCGAACGCGGAGTATCTCGTCACCCGGTTCGGGACTGCAACACAGAAAAGCCCCGCGGCCACGGCAGCCGCGACGCCGTGCGACGAGTCCTCGAACGCGATCGCCTGCTCCGGGCGGACGCCAAGACGCGCGAGCGCCGTCCGATACAGGTCGGGAGCCGGTTTCGTCGTGGTGACATCGTCGGCCGATGCGATCGCCTCGAATCGATCGAGCAGACCCAAGCGCCTGAGGTGCCGGGAAACCCACGAGTTCTCCGAACTCGACGCGATCGCGAGCCGGAGTCCGCGCCGCTGCGCGTCAGCGGTGAGCGCGTCGACACCGGGCATCGCCGGCCGGTCCTTCAGCAGTTCGCGTTCCCGGGCCAAGCGTCGCTCGCGGAGGATTCGTCGGTCGATCGGCCGTGCGAGGTTCCGCTCGAGGTACTCGTACGCCTCCGGAGGATCGGCCGCGCTGCCGACCCACGAAGCCCAAGCGCCCCCGGGGACCGACACGCCGTACTCCGCGTAGATCTCCTCCCACGAGCGTTGGAACGTCGTCTCGGTGTCGAGAATCAGCCCGTCGAAGTCGAAGACCAGAGACTCGATCATCGGGGATGCACCTCCGCGCCGCCGCAGGACCGGCGGGCTGCAAGAATAGCACCCCTTCGGACCGACGCCAATCGGGCGCCTACGTCACGGAGACGATTCGTCGAACGGAACTCATCGCTCCGTCGTCGTCGATCACGTACAGGGTGACCGCGTACGTCCCCGGATCGGCATACGTATGGACGTACACGCCGTCCGTTGCGGGCCCCCCGGCCTGGTAGGCGCCGTCGCCGAAGTCCCACGCGACATGAACGATCGAGCCGTTCGGGCTGGGATCCTCCGACTCGTCGACGAACGCCACGGACGCACCGACGATCGCCACCGCCGGAGAGGCGAACGCCGCAACCGGCTCGCTGTTCTCGACGACAACCGTTCGGGCGAACGCAGCGGATTCCTCGCCATCGTCATCCACGACGACGAGTGTTACGACGTAGCTCCCGTCGTCTTCGTAGGCATGGGTCGGGTTCGCATCGCGAGAGCCGGACCCGTCGCCGAAGTCCCAACGCCACTCGGCGATCGTTCCGTCGAGGTCGCTCGACGCATCGCGAAGCACGACCAGGGCGGTCTCCTGTCCGGTCTCGGTCGCGACAGTGAAACGCGCCTCGGGCACTCGATTCGCCACGACAAGAACGACGCTGTCCGATGTGCCCGTTGCTCCTCGATCATCGGTCACGCGAACCCTGCCAACGGCGAGACCGTCCTCGTCATACGCGCGCGAGACCGTCGGACCGTCCGTCGCCGTCTCGAAGTCGCCGTCCCCGTCGAGGTCCCACTCATGGAGGATCGCCGTGGCACCGCTGGATTCCGCGGCGGTCCATGTGACAACGACGCCCGTCTCCACCTCGTCGTGCGTGGCGCTCAGCGTCACCGTCAATCCAGGAAGCTCGTCCTCGGTGAGTGCCTCGTCGCCGAACGCCACCGAAGCGGCCTCCTCATCCCGTGCCGCGCCGCCTCCGCCTGCAAGCTGCTCGGTGAAGGCGTCAACCTTGGATTCGACACCGCCATAGGCGGCCGCGCCACCCACGAGAAGGATCACGATCAACCATGCGATTCGTTTCATTCCGTCACCGTCCTTGTCACCCACTCGGAGTCTCAGGCAACGATGTGGGCGAGAACGGGCGGATCTGTGACGAGACGATGAAGGATCGGCGAGGTCGAACGTCGCCTACCACACGATGTCGAGTCCCAACGCGATCTCGAAGAGCCCGGCGGTGTCGAAAGAAGTAACGATGTCAAACGAGCATCCGTGTGCCGGTTGGATCGAAACCGAAAGCATCGTCCGATCACAGGCTGCGAGCGTCGCGGGATCGACGGTACAGCGCGTGAGTTCGACCGAGGCTTCCACATCGCATGGACCGCGGATGTCCGCTCCGATGCCGACGATCCGACCGTACGCCTTCTTCCCGGTGACGGTCCCGTTCCGCGCCGGATCGAAGCTCGTCGCGTACTCGAACCAGAAGGCATCCCACTCCCCCTCGACGCATAGGCCGACGATCGCCGGCCCACGGACCGTCATCGGAACGGAGAACAAGACGTCCCCGTACAACTCGAGCGAGAGGCAACCGTCCTTCCAAACTGTTTCCGCCGCGAAGTCAGGTTCGAAGGCAAGGTTCTCCCCGTCCAGCGTCCATCGCCCTTCCACCTCCATCGTCAGCCAGGACAAGGCCTCTGGCAGTGGGACGACCGCTTCGATGTCGATTCGCTCGAATCCTTTCTTGGCGGAGACGCGGCCCTCGACGTCGACCTCGATCCCGCACGTCTCGAACGAGAGCCCGGCATCGGCCCGGTAGAAATCGAAGCTGAGGGACTTCGACGCGCCGAGTCGAACCTCGATGTCGATCTCACAGTCGCCGACTTCGCACCCGATCTCCAAGTCGGTCCAGCACCGCCTCGCATAGAGGTCGAAGCCGACGCCGAGCGCGAAGGGCTCCGGCTCCGCCCAGGCGTCCAGCGAGAGCCTCGAGAACGCGCACTGGGCCGGATCCCACCGGACGGTCGCCTCGACGCCTCCGTCCTCGGATTCGATCGACGCCTCGATCTCCAGCCGGCTCCAGACGGAGTCCTCGACCTCGGTCTCGATCACAACCTCCCATCCATCCTCTTCCGAGAAGGTCAACTCACGCTCCATGACCCAAGCAAGGTCTCGAACGTCGTAGACGAGCTTCGCCTCCAAGCCGCCGGAGACCGTAGCGGACGCTGCGACTGCCACGGCAATGAGGAGGCTGAGGAGAACGAGGCCTATCCATAAGCGGCCGGAGGGCGTAGATAATGACAAAGTCATGCCATATCTGACGCTATCTTATCTTTACGTCTTTGTCAAGCCGTTGTCCGTAGAGTAACGTGCCCCGTTTCGGTTGGGAGGCCTACTCGTCGCGTCGGATCAGCCACTCCCGATGCAGGAAGTCGCATGTACAGTCGGCGACCGCCTCCTCATACGAGATCCGGCCGCCGGCGGCGAGGACCGCTCGAAAGTAGGCGACGCGGTTGTCGATCGCCGCGCGGATCGTCTCCGGATCGTCGAGGACGACACCGTGGCTGAGCAGGAGGGTGCGACCGCTCAGCGACCGGAGCGCCTCCAGCGAGCGAATGTGATCCTCGATCAGGTCGTACGCGGCCCAAGGCAGGATGTCCTGTCCGGTGTCCGCCGTCATGATGTTGTCGGCGACGTGAACGAAGCCGCTGTCAATCAGCGTGTACATGGAGCACGCGGAATGTCCCGGAGCGAGACGGAAGCCGAGATCGAACGGGCCAAACGCCGCCGTCGCGCCATCGGAGACCGGATCGGTCGGCGAGATGGCCCGTCGCTCTGCCTCGTCGGGATACAGGCAAAGCGTCTCTTCGCACCGTGCACTGCCGTAGATTGCCGTTCGCGGCAGCGCCTTCAATCCCATGACGTGATCGGGATGATAGTGCGAGACGACCACGGCGCCCAGCTCGAACCCACGCTCGACCAGATCGGCATGCGCCTCCGCAGCCTGCACCTCGTACGCGGTGTCGATCAGGAGTGCCCGGCTGTTGTCTTGGTCGAGCAGGGCGGTGAGATTGAACCCGTAGTGTTTCCCGGCCTCGGCCCCGAAACGGTACTGGACGATCCCCTCGGCGACCTCCACTCTCTCCACGCGCCATCACCTCGCTGCCGACATTCTAGTCCTCCACGGCCCGTCAAGGCGAAGAGGTCTCAGTAGATGTCGAGATCCCGTCCGAGCGCGACATCGCCGTCGTACCGGTCGCCCATCTCGCGCAATAGGTCTTCCTCCGAGACGCCGTGAAAGAGAACGTGGACGAGAACGAGTCGCCGCGGATTCACGATCGAGGCGACCGCCGCGAGGTCGGCCGTTGTCGTATGGACGGCCGTGTGATAGGCCCGCCACGCCGGGTCTCGACACGCGAGCCCCTTCACCGACTGCACCTCGTGGACGAGCAGATCGCAGCCGGCATACGTCTCTTCCCACCCGTCGAATGGGGCGGTATCTCCGGAGATCACGACGACCCGATCGGTCGTCGTGAACCGGTAGCCGAACGCCGGCCACGACCCGTGATTCACCGCGAACGCCTCGACGCACATCCGCCCATCGTCGTACACGACGCCAGGTTCGACCTCGGTCGGCTCGACATCGTGGCCCGTCCGGTTGGCCGGCTCCAGGCCATCGATGCGCTCCCGCACACCTTCGCGATAGGCATCGAGAACCCGCTCCGTCATGCGACTCAGGCCGGGTGGGCCGAACACGCGAAGCGGGTGCTCGCGTCCGAGAACCCAAGGGCTCAGGATCAAATCCGGATACCCGGCCGTGTGATCGGAGTGCAGGTGCGTCAGGAAAGCGCATTCGAGCCGGGGAGGTGCAAGCGCATCCATCCCCGCAGCACAGGCCGCCGCCGCACGGCGCACGACACCCGGCCCGAAGTCGATCAGGTAGGCTCTCCCATCGGCCACGATACCGATCGCCGGACCGGATCGCTCGGGATCGGCGTTCGGCGTCCCGGTTCCGAGTAGGACGACCTGCATTCCTCGATTCGAGAGCGTAGGCACGACCGCCTCCCGCACCAGTCTACCCCCGACCGGGCGGGAGGACATCCCGCTTCTCGCCGCTTACCCTCCGCGGCGGACCGCTCGCGTCTGCGTAATCTCGATCAGCCCGAACAGCCGCAGCGAAACCCGCGAGACCGGGCATTCAGCCATACGGAGAGCGTTCTCACGCACCGCAGCCTCCCACCGCGCTCCGGCACGGGATCGCTCCGTTCCCGCCACGGGAAGCGAGCGCGGACCTCCCCACGACACGTCCTGCATCAGTTCGTTTCCTACCGTGATCGTCAGCATCTGCTTCCTCCTCAGGCTGTCCTCTCCCCTCGCACGGGGAGTAAGGTCCGCCTTATTCTACATATATGGCGCAAGTAGTCAACCCTATTACGCGAAATAAGGCCGTTAGGACATCCAATGTTACTTGACATGTGGCGTCTGACGCGTAGAATGCTCGGAGGAAAAGGGGTCCTGGAGGGACGACCATGGCAATCAAGGCACGACTCACTCTGATCCTTAAGGCAGACGATGTGACCGTCGCCGAGTCCGACGATCCGAAGATCTGGAAGGCCGCTTTCGAGGCAATCCAGGCCGGGCTCGGCGGTAGCGCGCTTCGCAACTCGGAAGAGGAGCTGTCGGAGTGGGTCCCAGAAGAGGAACGATTGGCGATTCGCTCGTTCGCGGGCGAACTGGGTATCTCGGTGAAGGACGTCCTCGCATCCTGCCACCCGCGGATGATGCCACCCTATCTCTTTCTCAACCGCCGGTATTGGGAGTCATTCAAGCGCCAAACACCGGAGCGGGGGCGCAATGCGGTCAGCAATGCCGTCCTGGCGATGACGTTGCTCCTCCTCTGGGCGGAGCGCATCAACGTCGATCGCGTGTCGCTACGCGACGGGATGGACGTACTCCGCGCCATCTCCGCCGGCGACGAACATGCCAGCCGTGCCGTCGACAACTGCTCCTGGCTGCAGAGATCGACCGGACGGGTCGTGATCAACCCCGACGAGATCTCGAAGGCGATCGCCGTAGCCCGCGCGTTCTGTCTGCAACGGGCGCCCGAGTGGCCCGACGACCGAGCCGTCGAGGAGACAGCCGGCAACTAGCCCTGCACCGGCGAACCTACGGTCCCGACAGCCGCTCGAAGCTCGCGAAGAACTCGAAGACTCGAATCCGGACCGGATCGGTCCAGCCGTGTCCTCCCTCCGACCAGATCAGCTGGACATCAAGCCCCACCGCGAGAAGCGCCTCGGCAAACGATGCCTCGCGTTCGGGCGGGATCGATCCGAAGCACTCGACGTACCGAAGGAGATGGCGCCCCTCGATTCCCTGCTCCTCAGGCGTCATGCGGTTGTACCAGAGGGTCTCGTGGATCGATGTGGTCACGTAGTACGGAATGCCGAGGTAGGTCGGCCAATCGATCGATCCCCGTCCGAGAGACTCGAATCCCGCAAGACCGAGCGGCCAGGGAAGAGGCCCATCGTCCAGCGCCGTGACGGGAATCGTGTACACGTTCCCCGCAACGGGCGCGACGGCACGGATCCGATCCGGATGCAGAAGGGCGAATCGATGGGCCCATTCCGCCCCGCGGTAGACGCCGGTGAGGAAGAGGCGTGCATCGAACCGGATCCCGGCGGTCGACAGGCGCCGCTCGAGATCGCCGATCGACGCCAGCGCCCGAAGGTCCGGGTCGTGGTACGAGGCGTCGAGCGCACCGGGATTCCCAAGCGAGCTCAGAGCATCCGGGAATCCCACGGAGATCCCGGTGCAACTCTCATAGAACGCCACGGCCGGTCTCGGTACAGCAATCGAGAAGAGGATCAGCCCGTGCTCCTCCGGTAGGTCGATCGGCGGCTTCGCCCAGCCGGGCCGGCAGGCGAGGAACTGGGGCAGATCGAACCTCGCCCAGAAGACAGGGTCGTCCGGATCGGTTCCACCGGGGGTCGCATGCCAGACGAGGCCCGCGACCCGCCCGTCGAGAACCGATTCGGGGACGTAGTACCAGTACGCATACGGAACCGCCTCCGATGCCTCGACCAGAGTCAGCCGCCCGACGACGAGGTCGCCGGCCCCGAGTGCTGGAGCCGCCGGGGCCGCGAGGATGATCAGGACGGCGGCGATCGCTCGAGTAGTTCTCCTCTCCACTCGATCGTCCTCTCTTCTTGCGATCCCGGAGTTCGATCACCCGGGAGCGACGTCGGCACTCGGACTCCGAGCGCACCGATGGGCCGACTGTAGACGCATCCGACCGCCAGCGCGCGGCTACTCTCGGAAGATCATCCGCCGGTACAGCCGCAGCTCCTCGATCGACTCCCGGATGTCGTCCGCCGCCCGGTGGCGGATCCCCTTGTCAAGCCGCGCGATCACTCCCGGGTACCACCGGGCCGCCAACTCCTGGATCGCGCTGACGTCGATGTTTCGATGACTGAGGTGCGCGTTCAGGTCGGGCATGTACCGCATCAGGAATCGGCGGTCAAGCAGGATCGAATTGCCGCACAGCGGCGCGACACCGCGGTGGGTGTGCTTGCGGAGGAACGTAAGCGATTGCTGCTCGGCGTCGCGGAGCGAGATGTCCGATGCGCGACATTCCTCGAGAAGACCCGAGAAGCCGTGCTGCTGCTCGCACCATGGATCGATCCGCTCGAGCACCTCGTCCGGCTGATGGACGACGAGGGTCGGCCCCTCCCCCACGACATGGAGATCCTTGTCGGTCACGATGCTAGCGATTTCGAGGATCGCTCGTCTCCCGACGCTTAGGCCCGTCGTCTCGAGGTCGATCCAGACGAGATTGCTGCGGTCCCGCGGCATGAAGTGCCAGCCCCTTCCCGGGTTACCTTACCCGGCACAGGAGCCGTCGGCCAGCTCTGCCGGCTCCCTGTATGATGGGCCGCGGAGGTCGATCGACGATGCGAACCACCGTTCTGGCGGTTCTCGGATGTGTGCTCTGCGCGGGCCTCGCGATGGCGTGCGACCCGCCGTGCGGCGATGGGATCTGCGACGACGTGGAGCGGCAGTCCGGTTTCTGTCCGCAGGATTGCGGTGCGAGCCGTGTCGTCACCACGCACGTGGCATGCACAGAGGTCGGTCGGATCGCCGTGCGCATCGACGTCCCAGCCACACCGCGCTACGGCGCGGCGGCACCGATTGTGGTCGTCGCATCGACCTGGTTCGTCGAGAAATACGATGCCGAGGCAACGCCGTTCCACCTCGTCTACAACCCGGTCGATGTCGGAGCGATCACCGTCTCCCACCTCTGGCCCGGTAAGACCGATCCGGCAAGGGAGATCTCGAGCGACGGCCTCTACGACTACGGCGGCCCGGACTCGCTGGCCGCGCTTCGCGATGCCATCCGGTTCGCCCTGGGGGACCTCCCCGATGTGGACGGAGCATACCTGCACGATCTGATCCACGTGACGCCGCTCTACGACAACGTGGGCTTGTTCGCGTCATCGCACGCCGGCGTCGTCGCAACGAACGTCATGGCAGCCCACGGCGACACGTTTCGCGGCCTGAAATACTACGTCGGGCGCGAGAACCCGACGATGGCCGAGATGTACCCGCTCGAGATCGGGCACTTCGACGAACACCGAGAGCCGCTATTCAACCCTTTCTACGATCCGGACGGAACGACACCAACGAGCATCGCGGTCGACTACTCGACGCTCGGCTGGATCCAGAGCGCAGAGATCCCGGAGGGACGGCCGGTCTTCCGCGTCCCCGAGGGGGAGGACTACGTGCTCGACGACAAGGGGCCGCACATCCAGGGCAGGCGATGGTTCTCGCACGCCTTGACACAGGCGCTGCTCGACAACCACGTGTTCACGGCCGCCACGTGGCCGGCGGACGTCGCCACACCGCGGCAGACGGCCGACTTCTGGCCGAGTCGGATCGCCGTCCACAGCTACGCGTCGATTGGCGAGAACCTGCCGGACCTGAAGGTCCTCCTTTCGTTCGCGACGGTCGACCACGTGCAGCCGGCGCCGGACAAGCCGCACATCCGACAGGCGTACGACGGTTTCCACGTGACCGCCGGCCTGTGGACGCGCCTGAACTGCGACCTGGCGTATGTCCAGGCAGAGATTGACCCGAGCGCGTCGCCCGACGCCGGCTTCCCCGACAACGACGCAAACACCGCACCGGACGATTGGACGACCGAGGCCGAGGCGTGGGGGTTCGCCGCCATGCTGGCGGGGCAGATGACGGCACGGACGGTCCCGCTCGCCGGCATCGCCGAGATGGCGGACCGTGTCCGAGCCGGCGACTGGTCACCGAACCTCGCCGGCGTCCTGCCCCGGCGATGACCCCGCCACGTCCGACGGGTCGGGCCCGGGGAAGCGCGTGTCGGCTCGCGATCGCCTGGGCCATCAGCGTTACCCTCTTCCTGATTGCTCTCGGTGAAGAGACCGCGATCCCTTGGGGCGCGATGTACACCCCCAACGACCACCTCGCCGAGGAAGGAATGACCGGGGCGGTCAAGGCGTATCGCGGCCCGCGGGGGGCGGAGACGCTCCTTGCAGACCTAGTGTTCGCCCGGGAACTCGGCGTACGGCTGATCGTCACGCTCGGCTCCGTCGCGCCCATGACGTACCTCGATTCGGCCGGCCACCTCCAAATGGACAGGGTCCGCGAGGAACTGGAGCCGTTCTTCGTCGTCGCCGGGCAACTCGCTCCGTTCATCGCGGACGGGACGATCTGGGGCATACGGTTCCTCGACGAGCCACACGACCCGGCCGGACTACCACGTGGTTTCGAAGTCGATCCGGACGAGCTCTCGGCGGTATTCGCACTAATCCACGACGCGTTCGGCGACGTCCTCGTCGGTTCGACCGCGCCTCCGACGTACATGGCCCGCGCCGCGGACGCCGGATTCGCCTGCGGTCAGGTCGTCCACACGAAGCTCCCACCCGGACTCGCCGACCCGGTCGAGCTTCACCGCCAGCAGTCGGCCCTGGCACACGATCGCGGCCTCCTGTACGTCGCCTCGGTGAACGCCAACACCAACGCGATCGACAACGCGACGTTCTTCCGCACCTATCGAGCGATGTGCGCAATCGAGACGGTCGACTTCGCGACGGCCTGGCAGTGGCCGCAGGGAAACCATCCGCTCCCGTCGTTCGAGGACCGCCTCCGCGATCCGTCCCCCGCTGTACGGGCGGAGATCGCCGCGATCCCGGCCGCCTGCCGGCGGGACATGGATCCTTGAATTCGGCCGCTCGACGGCAGACGGGTATGATCTCCCCATGGATGTACCGCACTGGCAGCCGGCCCACCGCGCGGTTCGTGCCGTCCTCCGTGTTGTGATTCGGCTTGCGTTTGTCGTGCTCACACGGCTTCACATCGAGGGTGAAGAGAATCTCCCCAACGACGGGCCGCTCCTGGTCGTCGCGAACCACTTCCACTTCGTCGATCCCGTCGCCGTGATTCGGGCGATGCCATGGCCGCTCGAGTTCATCGGAGGGTCGCGGCTGCCGAACGCACCGACCGGGGTCAAGTGGCTGACGACACTGTGGGGAACAACGCGCGTCCGCCGAGGCGGTTCGTCACGGGATGCGCTGCGGGCCGCCGAGGCGGTCCTCTCGTCCGGCGGCATCTTCGGGATCTTCCCCGAGGGCGGAAGCTGGGCTTCCGTCCTCCGACCGGCGCGTCCCGGTGCGGCGTACCTGGCGGCGAAAACCGGGGCGCGGATCCTCCCGATCGGCCTCGACGGGCTGTCCGACGTCTTCCCTTCCCTGCGGCGGTTCCGCCGGGCGCGAGTGACGATTCGGATCGGGGTGCCGTTCGGCCCGTTCGATCCGGCACCGCGAGGGCGCGAGGGTCGGAAGGCACTCGACCGGATCGGCGAGACGATCATGCGCCGAATCGCGGACCTGATTCCTCCGGAGCAACGCGGCGTCTTCTCCGATGATCCGGCGGTGCGCGACGCTGCGCGGGAGGCTGCGGTGTATCCTTGGGATCTCGGGAGGGAGGGGGAATCATGATGGAGGTTGGATCCGACAGGCGAACACGCAGGGCGTGGTACCTCTACGATGCGGGGAACTCGGCGTATGCGGCGGTGGTGTTGCTGGCCGTGTACGCGACCTACTTCAAGGAGACCGTCGTCGGCGGCGCGCTCGGCTCATTCTTCTGGGGTATCGCCGTCACGACGGCGACGGCGATCGTCGCCGTGACGTCGCCGATGCTCGGCGCCATCGCCGACGTTTCCGGCGGGAAGAAGCGCTTCCTGATGCTGTTCACCGTCATCGCCTGCACGTTCACGGCGTCGCTCTTCTTCGTCACCGAGCAGGCGGTCGCGCTCGGGATGGCACTGTTCATCCTCGCCGAGATCGGATACCGGAGCGGGCAGGTCTTTTACAACTCGTTCCTGCCCGAGATCGCGACCGAGGGCGAGATGGGCCGGGTCTCGGGGAACGGCTGGGCGATCGGCTCGGCCGGCGGCGTCCTCTGCCTTCTGATTGTCCTCGCCGCGGTCAAGCTGGTCGGAGGGGCGCTGATCGTGCGGCTCTCGCTGGTCT
>Ga0272442_10009610_pt1 | contig 12061 bp, 9 predicted proteins | sample SSMForm2O_FD_200262 | JGI IMG/M metagenome (GOLD analysis project Ga0272442, IMG submission 200262) | Marine sediment archaeal communities from Little Sippewissett salt marsh, Falmouth, MA, United States - SSM-Form-2O | ecosystem: Environmental > Aquatic > Marine > Wetlands > Sediment ... | reverse complement strand
GGAAATGGGAGAAGGAATATAAAGATATAATCCACCGTTACTCTAACACCCCAGGCATAGATATGTCAGAAAAATTAAGGCAATTGGCAAATAAAATGAATATAAACATAGGTGGAGCAGGGATTCAAGGTACTGTACTTAAAGAAATAATATATATTGATAGTTGTATAAAAGAAGGAATACGTGAAGCAAAGTATTCTTTTTTAGTTTGGGCAGCGATAGCATCAGCCTGCGCATCAATGATAAGTGCAATTGTGGCATTGATAGCTGTCTTAACGAACCCATGATTATTTCCCCACTTTTTTAGGCTTTTAAAAACTTGATTGTCTTGTTATGTATAGCCAAAAGAGACCAATAACAACTTGTAGGACAAGAACACAGAACACAAAAGAAACCATTTCTATAAGTATACTGATGGTGTATTCTTTTATGGGGTCTGGGTGTTTTTTATTCCTTCCATTGGGAATCTCATCAGATGATAACTAATAAGTAAAACGGGTAAGAAACTGATGCCTACATATAAGCACAACCCTTGCCATCCATTGAAGTGCCATCGGAACCTTAATGCTAAAATGGCTACTAAAGCTGCTCCTATGATTGTTTCAATTATCCATGCCTTAAATCCACTGTCGTTTGACCTATACATTTAGATAACCTTATTCCCTTGTAGTTTGAATCCCTGATTTTAAAACATTTATTTTATCCCTTTCTGCGATATTATCAAATCCTTGTATTAAAATTTTGTATTTCGTATTGGCTGTTAAGTCTTTTTTGACAGAAGATGTCCAGACATTCTTAGGACGATTCCAATAAGAGCAATAAACAACAGACTAGTCCAAATTGGTTTATTTTCTTGATATATTACCCATGACTCCAATGTTTCATGTGAACATACTCTATACTTCTCTTCTTTGCTATCGTAAATATAATATAAGAACATCGTCCCATACCCAGCTCCACTACGCTCTCTTTGAATCTCGGCAAATTCTTTACCTTTTAAGTCCTCTCTACGAGTTTTTATTATAGCTGACAAAGCATCAAAACCTGGGTCTTCCTTTTTTATGCTATATATTAATTCTTTTGCAGACAAAGGGCTGAGCAAGAAGTTTTTCCTAACTTGTTGCAATTCCCCATTGCACAGACATTTTTTAATGAAAAAGTCGTTTACAGACTGCACATTATTGAGTAGAGCAATACAGGTGGCAATACCCATTAGCAAAATTCCATAGCCAGTCAACATTCTTGACCAATTTTTCACAGTTTGTATTCTATCTCTTTTTCAGGGATTATCAAAATGGGAATCTTTCAAAATGCAGAATGAGCGAAACGGATTATTTCCTGCGCGGGGATAAACGGTGATAGTATTCTACCCCTTCTTGCGAAATTATCAAATTCAAGGGGAGATATATAGTTTTATTCTTTAAATCTAAGGGGAATTAGGCGGGTATATTTCTAGATAAAATAACAGATATGGGAATATGTATAGTTGTATGATGTTTTGTGATGTATTCGTGTATTATCTCTACGCTTTCTTTTGCTTTTCTTTGTATATAAAGCCTGGTTTCGAATTCTTCTTGTAACTTATTCTGGAAAGACTGCAAGTGAATAATCGTAAATCCTATGGCTTTTCGGGTTTTCGTATCAATATGAGCAATGATATCTTTATCCAAATCTACTGATATCGTAGATTTGTTAGTAGGAGAACCAATGTAAGCCATATCCATTCCCTTGTCTATCTTAAAAATGAGCCGGTTTTTATTAAATTTTGTTTTTAAGGCCATATCTTTTTTGCTCCTTTTTTGCCAATCTGGTTTACATTATACCAACTAGCAATTAAAAATTCACCTTGAATTTGTTTCACTACTACCATTATATAATTTATGTCTATATTTAGTAATTCACAAGTCTCCTCGTCTACTTTATTAAAATAGTACCATACCTTTGATTTCTCTTCTGTATCTCTCCAGATTTCAAGGGGGTTTTTTATAGTATTCCGAGCAGTTTCGTATAAAGCGCAAACATCTGGGTGACAATTTTTGACATGAATATAATTATTATTTCTAAGTTTGATTATTTTTCCGAGAGGATTAATCTCTTCCCATCGAATTTTATCTTTTCTTTTAGGCAAGGTATTATGATTTTAAGTAATTAAGAGAGTAAAATCAATTTGCTTTAAAATAGCCCTAATTGTTTTTCTTTTTTCTGTGTGGTTTCGTTTACGTTTTTATTCTTATATATAGAAGCAAGAGGATTTTCTTTTATCTTTTGGACTTCTTCTTTGGGCGGGGGAGAAATCAAGAATGCATGTAGTTTTTTGAAATCCTCTTCCAACGCATCCATTAACCCGGGCTGGTGCAAAACTGCGGCCGGATGATAAAGAGGAAAGATACTAAGCCCTTCTCCGAGTCTGTTTTCCTTACCCGTTTTAAACGGCTTGCCATGTTCGGAACTTATAAATACTTTCCTTTGCATCATTTCCGCGAAAGAAAATCTGCCCAAAGTGCATATTACTTTTGGTTTTATAATTTTTATTTGTTCAAGCAGATAGGGGATACATGTATTGATTTCGTCGGGTTGCGGGTCGCGATTTCCCGGCGGACGACATTTTATTATATTTGCTATGTAAACGTTTTTCCGTTCCAGCCCTATTTCTCTTAGAAGATTGTCAAGAACTTTTCCCGCTTGCCCGACAAAGGGCCTTCCCTGAATATCTTCATGGTATCCGGGAGCTTCGCCTATGAATATAATTTCCGCTTGTTTATTCCCTTCTCCCGGAACGGCATTTGTCCTGGTTTTGGAAAGATGGCATTTGGTGCAGGCCTTTACTTCTTTTGCGATGTCGTCTAGGTTTTGCATTCTCTTTTTAGAAAAAGGTTAACATAAGTTAATATAGGTTAATAGTAGTTAATAAAGGTTGCTTTAAAAATGTTTTGTAACCCTTGTTAACCTTTATTAACCCTGTCTGCCGACAGGCGAATTTTTAACCATTTTTAACCTTTAATTCCCAATCTTTTAAATATCTTATTTACGTTTTTAAGAAGAGATGAAAAGTCGAAACATATGTCTAATTCTTTTTTACTTAAGAGGCCGGTTATTTCTTTGTCTTTGGAAATTATGGATTTGAAATCTTTTTTAGTGTCGTAACTTTCCAGTGCGTATTTTTGAACTAAGTCATATGCTTTATTCCTATCCAGCCCCTTTTTTATAAGCGCAGTGACGATTTTCTGGGAAAAGACGAGCCCGCCGCTTATTCGTAAATTCTGTTTCATTCTTTCGGGATATACTTTAAGGTTTTTTATTATGAAAATAGATTTCTGCAGTATGTAGTTTGTAAGAATGCAGGAATCAGGAATAATTACTCTTTCTGCCGAGGAATGCGAAATGTCCCTTTCGTGCCAAAGCGGTATATTTTCAAGAGATACTTGCGCATTTGCCTTAATTACTCTTGCCAGGCCGCAAATTCTTTCGCATAAAATCGGATTTTTTTTATGGGGCATTGCGGAAGAACCTTTTTGGGTTTTTGTGAAAGGTTCCTCGACTTCTCTAACTTCCGTTCTTTGCAAATGTCTTATTTCAAGCGCAAATTTTTCGAGCGACGAAGCGATTAGTGCCAAACTCAAAAGATATTCTGCGTGTCTGTCTCTTTGGACAACTTGAGTGGCAATCGGCTCGGGTTTTAATCCTAATTTTTTAAGAGTTGTTTCCTCCAATTGGGGCGAAGTATGGGTAAATGTTCCAACCGCGCCGGAAAGTTTTCCGTAACTTATTGTTTCAACGGCTTTTTCAAATCTTTGTATGTTTCTTTTTATTTCCTCTTGCCATAACGCCATTTTCAGACCGAATGTTATCGGTTGGGCATGTATGCCGTGGGTTCTTCCGATCATTACTGTGTTTTTATGTTTTAATGCCTGTCTTTTTAATATAGACATTAATTTATTTAGATCTTCTTTTGTGATTTTGCTTGCGTCTTTTATCTGAAGGGCAAGGCCGGTATCCATTATATCCGAAGATGTAAGCCCTAAATGTATATATTTTGCTTCATTGCCAACAATTTTTGACAGTGAATCCAGAAAAGCGATAACTTCATGGTTATTGGATTTTTCAAAATTGTGAATCGCCTCGAGATTTATTTTTGCTTTTTTTCTTATTTTTTCGACGGTTCCTTTTGGGATAAGCCCTTCTTTTTGCATTGCTTCACAAACTGCCAGTTCCACGTCCAGCCATTTTTCGTATCTGTTTTTTTCTTCCCAAATGTTTCTCATTTCTTTTAAAGTATATCTTTCAAGCATTTTATTTCTCCACGGTTTTTGGGTTAAACGGAGGGTTAGAACTCCATCCCACGCTAAAGTTCGCATAAAGAATATTATATCCATCCCTGTGAGATTTTGATTTTTCGTAAGCCGCAGTCATATCTACCATTAACCATGTTTGCGCGGGGTTTTGAATGGAATATAAAGTCCTCCCGTTTACTTCGTCATTCCATAAATAAGTCAGACCCAAATCCTTCAGTTTCTGAGGCGCTGTCGGACAGATGAATATTTCGCTCGGCATTCCGTAATCTTTTAGAATAACTTTTATGCTTCTCGGGTCCGTATTCGGATTTTCCGGAAAAAATTTTGCGTTCGGAAGCCTGCCCTGCTCTATTTCGAACATTTGAATTGCCGCGCCGATTTGTTTCAAGTTGTTCATACAACTAATTTCATATGCTTTGTTTTTTACTCCAATGTATGCGGCAGGTGAGACCGCGCCCAATATGGAGGTTACTAACATTAATTCTGTAAGGGTGAATCCCGTTAGAGATAGCCCCCCTGCTTTCTTGCGAAAGCAAGAAGGGGGGCGTAACCTATTGAGGAATATCTCTATCTTATTATTAGTTCTTGCAATCTTGTGTGAAACTGAATTTTTTTGTTGTGGATTAATCTCTAACGGGATAAATCCCGCTTTAGAATGCAGGATTTTTTTGAATCCCCGCCTGCCTATCGGTTGCGGGCAGGTGTGTAATCTTTTATAAATCTGTGTAATCATTTTTATTTATAAAACTTTTTTAATATTTTTTCTATAAGAAGGATAAATTAATTTTTTCTCGGTAATAAAGCAGGTGATTAGTGAGTTAGGCACAACATCGAATGCCGGATTATAAATTTTAATGTCTTCGGGCGCAATTCTTTTTCCGTTAAAATTTTCTATTTCACTTTTGTCTCTTTGTTCTATTATTATATCTTCACCCGTTCGTTTTTTAGGGTCAAAAGTTGAAGTCGGCGCAGCCACATAAAAAGGAATGTTGTGAAAACTTGCTAAAACCGCGAGCGAATAAGTTCCTATTTTATTTGCAGTATCGCCGTTTAAAGCTATTCTATCGGCGCCTACGATAACTCTATTGATTTTATCTTCCCTCATTACTTCGCCGGCCATATTATCGCATATGAGGGTTGTGTCGATTTTTTCCTGCGCTAGTTCCCAGCAGGTAAGTCTCGCTCCCTGCAGTAGCGGCCTTGTTTCGCTTGCATATACTCTTATTTTTTTACCTTGTTCTTTTGCTTTAAATATTACTGCAAGTGCTGTTCCGTAGCCCGATGTTGCAAGAGCGCCGGCATTACAGTAGGTAAGAATACTATCGCCGTCTTTTATTAAATTTGCGCCTTTTTCGCCGATAGCCTGGCATGTTTTCTGGTCTTCCATTTGTATCTTCAAGGTTTCTTCCAAAATTGTGCCTTTTATGGTTTCGATTGGATATTTTTTTAATTGTCCGACTTTATCCTGCAATCTTTCCATGGCCCAAAACAAGTTATATCCTGTAGGACGGCAAGCGCTTAAATATTTAATCAGGTCTTTAAATTTTTTATCGAAACGCTTGAAACTTTTAGTTTTATAATCTTTTATTCCCAAATAGAGCCCGAAGGCCGCGGCTATGCCCAAAGCGGGCGCACCCCTTATTTTTAAACTTTTTATCGCATCGAACATTTCTTCGATGGTTTCGATATGGATATGGCTGAGTTTGTTGGGCAAACAGGTTTGGTCGATTATTTTGACTTTATTGTTTTGCCATTCTATAGGCGTAAAAGGCATATTAATTTACTCCAAACATTCATTTTATCACAAATTTACCCCGTTAGAAATTTGAGAATTTTTAGACTATATTTCGATTGTGTCTTTTATGGACATTTTGATATTATCTAACGAGGCAAGATTTTGTAACATTCTTTCTCTCTCTACCCTCTACTTATTTTGTTTGTTTTTATTTTTCTCTCTACTCTCTACTTTCTACTTACTACTTTATTTAGATGTTGAGGCGGTTTATCAGATATGTTAGCATAACAGTCAAGTCCAATGAAAACCACCTCATTAAACAAATCTATCACCAGATCGGCCGGTATAATAAGTTTTGCGACTTTGATTTCCCGTATATTGGGGTATGTCCGCGATGTTGTCATTGCTGGTTTATCCGGCGTATATGTGTATACTCAAGCTTTTGTGGTTGCTTTTAAAATTCCCAATTTGTTCAGAGATTTTTTAGGCGAGGGCGCTGCTAATTCAGCGATTATTCCCGTATTCAGCGAGTATACCGTAAAACATTCAAAGGAAGAATTTTGGCAGTTGGCAAATGTTGTTTTGAATTTGCTTTTGATATCTTTAACCATAATTACTCTTTTAGGTATAGCCTTGTCTCCGTTGATTGTACGGATTGTCGCGCCCGGTTTTGTTGCTGACCCGCATAAATTACAAACTACCATTACGTTAACACGGTTTTTGTTCCCGTATATTTTATTGGTAGGGTTAGCCGCTTATGCTATGGCTATGCTCAATTCTTTAAAGCACTTTTCAATTCCTGCCTTTGCGCCGTGTTTTTTCAATATATCAATGATTATTTTTATACTTATTTTCGGAGAGGGGGTTAAAGGGCTTTCGTTTGGAGTTATTATCGGCGGTATCTTGCAACTTTTTATCCAAATTCCGATTCTATATAAGAAGGGATTTCGGTTGAAATTTCCTCGTAGTTTAAATCATCCTGCGGCAAAAACTATTGGTAGATTAATGGTGCCGAGGGTTCTGAGTTCAGGAATTTACCAATTGAATAATTTAATAGATACAATATTCGGCTCTTTGGCTTTCATAGTCGGCGAAGGCGGGGTGGCGGCTTTATATTTTGCTTATCGGCTGATTCTTTTTCCGTTAGGCATTTTCAGCACGGCTCTTTCGCAGGCGATTCTTCCTACATTTTCAAGACAGGCTTTAGAAGATAATCAAGACAATTTAAAACATACACTTTCCTTCGGACTCCGTGCAACTTTTTTTGTTATGTTACCGGCATCGGTTGGCTTCTTGATTTTGGCAAAGCCAATTGTTTCTACTATATTCCAACGCGGAAAGTTTGACATTTATGCTACAAATATCACTTCAAACATTTTATTGTTTTATAGTATCGGGTTAGTTGCTTACGGAGCCAAGAGAATACTGCAATCCTGCTTTTTTGCCATGAAAGATACCGTTACCCCCACAAAAATTGCCGCTTTGGCATTATTTATAAATATAGTTCTAAACGCCATTCTTATTTTCCCTTTAAAATTGGGAGGAATAGCTTTGGCCACGTCTATTTCCGGGCTCATTACTTTCTTTATCTTATTTTTTCTGCTTAAAAAGAAAGTGCGCTCTTTCGATATGAGGCCAATAAATTCGTCTTTTTTGCGCATTCTTTCTGCAAGCGTCGGTATGGGAATATTCTGCTATTTCCTGAAGGAACTGAATTTACTTTTAACGATTTCAGCGGGGATAGTCGCTTATGTTGCTTTTTGTTTTATTTTTCAGGTAAAAGAGATGCAGCAATTATGGAATTGGTTTAAAAAAAGAGCTTAGTGATAGGGTAAATGGGTCAACGAGTTAATGGAGGATAATTTATAACCGGTCTACTGGTTAACTGGCTAACGTAAAAAAATGACAATTAAAGAAACAATAGATAGATTGCCTATCTCTAACGGGGTGTATATTTTCAAAGATAAGGCTAACAATTATCTTTACATAGGCAAAGCAGAAAATATAAGAAAAAGAGTCAAATCTCATTTTCAAAAAACTCGTTTCCACGACAAAGATGCTATCTTAACTAACAAAACAGTATCAATAGATTATATTGTTACCCAATCTGCAGTGGAAGCTTTAATACTTGAATGTAATCTTATTAAACAACATAAGCCTAAGTATAATTTGATGTTGAGGGATGACAAGAGCTATCCCTATATAAAAATAGCTTCAGGTGAGAATTTTCCGACTATTTATATAACGCGCGATTTGAATGATAAAAGCGGAAAATATTTCGGGCCATATACAGATGTGAAATCTTTAAGAAGGACTCTGTTATTGCTGCAAAGAATTTTTCTTTTTAAAACATGCAAAAAAACAAAAATAGACGGCAAACCGTGTCTAAACTATCACATTGCAAGATGTATCGGTCCCTGTAGCGGTAGAGTTTCAAAAGAAGATTATATGGAAATAATTCGAAGCGTTTGTCTGTTTCTTGAAGGTAAAACACAGATCTTGCTGTCTTATCTTAATAAGAAAATGGAAGAAGCAAGCGAACTTCAAGATTATGAGAAGGCAAGCAAATTAAGGGACCAAATAGAGTCTATCCAAAAAATATCTTTTACTCAAACGGTTTCTAAATTAACAGGCAGAAATCAGGATTTTATAGCCTATGCGAACTCTAAAAATAAGGCTTTAGTTGTTTTATTTAAGGTAAGAAACGGGAAATTGTCGGCACAGGAAAAATTCAATCTTATAGTAAGAATGAATTTTAAAATAGAAGAAGCAATCGCATCTTTTATAGAGCAATATTATTCGTCAAGCTTTCTTATACCCGATGGAATATTTGTGCAGGTTAATCTGAAAGAAAGAAAGCTTTTGGAACAGTGGCTGAAGAAAACCAAAGGTAAGAACGTAAAAATTTCAGTTCCCCAAAAAGGCGATAAAAGGAAATTGCTTAAAATGGCAAGTGATAATGCGCAATATAGAATACTGGAAACTATTGCTGTGAAATCCAAACAAGTTAATGTTGGTCTAGACTTACAAAAAAGACTAAGCTTACCATCGGCGCCGTTTAGGATAGAAGGAATAGATATTTCTAATATAAAAGGCAAAAGCGCGGTAGGAAGCGTAGTCGTCTTTGATAAAGGCGTTGCCGTAAAAAACGACTGGAGAAAATTTAAGATCAGGAGCATAGATACTTCGGATGATTATATGATGATGAAAGAAGTGCTTGGAAGAAGGTATAAACGGATGCTTATCGAAAATAATTTACCCGATTTGGTCCTTGTTGACGGCGGGAAAGGGCAGGTGAGCATTGCCAAACAAGTCTTAAGCGAATTAGAGATAGAAGGAATTCCTGTTATTGGTATTGCCAAACCCGTTAGACCCGTAAAGAGACATGTCTCTAACGGGTTTAAAAATGGATTTTTAACGAAGTCAAGAGGTGAAAATAAAATTCACTTGTCCTATTCTTCCAAAACGGTAATTCTAAATCCCCGGGTAGAATCGTTCCGTTTTCTTGCACGTATCCGAGACGAAGCACATAGATTTGCCCATTCCTATTATTCAACTCTCAAAAGAAAAGAAATAAGAAAACTTTAAGAGAATCGGTCAGATTCAATACTAAAAGTTCAAAAAGTTATCTAAAAACCTACCCGAAAAATAAATTCACAAAATTGTTCTGCAATGTGCATCTATTCTAAAAGAAATCTAAAAGAAATAAGCTATCGCTGTTTTATGGCATTTATGCAATACGAATGTCCAAATATGAGCATAAAGACTTGACAGAGGAGTTATAATGTCCACGAAAAAAAGAGAGGCAATATGAAGAATTTCTTAATGTCCCAAAATGAACACTATACTTCAGGAGGAATAAAAATGAAGAGAGTGAATTTTTTTGTTTGTTTGGTTGCTGTAGTAACAATATTTTTTGTTAATTTATCCGTGGTAAATGCGGCGAGAAAATTTAAAAATTCAAAGAGGTTCTTTCCTAAGCCACCTAGTACTTTATTGGCTCTACCTCAAAGTTCTGCGGTGGGAGGATTTACGGATTCCGGGATAAATTTTACTGAAGTGCAGAGTGGCTCTCTTGCCTGGGGTGATTATGACAACGACGGAGATTTAGATTTGGTAGTAGCTGGTTTGTCGGATTCAGGGCGAACTTCTAATATCTATAGAAACAACGGCGACAATACATTCACAGATATAAACGCGGCATTGCCAAAGGTAGATAGGAGTTCAGTTGCCTGGGGAGATTATGACAACGACGGCGATTTAGACTTAGTTATATGTGGTTGTGTTACTTTACTGGAAGAATTCACCACAAAAATCTATCGAAATGACGGCAGTGATACATTCACGGATATAGACGCAGGATTGATTGGAGTAGCTTCCGGTACTCTTGGCCTTGCCTGGGGAGATTATGACAACGACGGAGATTTAGACCTGGCATTATGCGGCCACTATATTCCCGATGACCACCACTATGCCGTCACAAAAATTTACAGAAATGATGGCAGTGATACATTCACGGATATAAACGCCGCATTGACCGGATTAGATGGTACGGTTGCCTGGGGAGATTATAACAATGACGGCTATTTAGACTTGGGAATCTCCGGTTGGCTCCATTGTTCCGCGGACTACACCAAAATTTACAAAAATAATGGTAACGGGACATTCACGGATATAGGCGCAGACTTCGGTGATGTAGACGGTGGGTTTCTTGCCTGGGGCGATTATGATAACGACGGAGATTTAGACATTGCAATAAGTATTTTTTATGTTTATCCCGCAGACTACTTCCAAAAAATCTTCAGGAATGACGGTAATAATCAATTCACGGAAATCTTGGAAATCCCCGGAAGCGGTAAAATTGCCTGGGGAGATTATGACAACGACGGCGATTTAGATTTTGCATCGTGCGGCAGGATATCAGGCAATGGATATTATATTACAAGAATCTACAGGAATGACGGCAATGACACATTTACAGATATAGATGCAGGATTGCCCGGGGCAGGCGATTATGTTGCCTGGGGTGATTATGACAACGACGGCGATTTAGATTTGGCGATGATGGGTAAAAATACTAAATGGGGTGGAGGATTCATCACCAAGATATATAGAAACAATCTTAACAATCCTAACGCTATTCCCTTTGCTCCGATAAACCTAACCTGTGAATCCGAAAGCGAAAACAGCGTTCTCCTTAAGTGGGACGCCGGCTATGATGCAGAAACGCCTGAAGAAGGCCTCTACTATAACCTTCAAGTAGGAACAAGCCCGGGTGCCATTGACGTAGTTACCAATATTTACGGTTCTCCGCTTTTTGGTAACTATCTGCGTCCGAAACTATCAGATGGCCAATTGGGTGTAAGATTAAAGAATTTACCTCTCGGCCGATACTACTGGAGCGTTCATACAATAGATACGGGATTAAGAACATCAGCAGCTGATGAGACTAGAGTACCTGACGAATCAACATTTGAGGTTTTACCCTCCATATCAGGCAAGGTAACATTACCGGAAAAAAGTTCAGTTGTCTGGGTAAAAGTGCCTGAAATAAATTCCGAAACTCCCACCACTATCTATATGTATTACGATAGCCCCAGCGCAGAAGACGGCCAAAACATAGAGGGAGTCTGGGATGACAACTTCAAAGGTGTTTGGCATCTAAACAATACACAATGGCAGGACTCAACTTCTAACCAAAACCACGGAACAGCACTTGGAGACGTATCAATTGATGCGGATAGCAAAACAACCAGCGCCGCAAAATTTGACGGAGTCGGCGATGTCATTAAACTATCCAACTCAACTATCGGCAACTGGGATAAAATTACGCTTGTCGCTTGGGTGAAAATGCCGCACTATTCCGGAACCAAATGGCCCGGGTTTATTGGTTCCAGAACAAGCGCAAATTCTAAAAATATAGGTATCGGGATTTGGCAGGGCAGAGGCAACCTCTGGTACGAAGTAGATACCAATATTGGAAATTATCCCAATTACGGGACTCTGACTGTTCCCTGGGACGAATGGTTTCAGG
>Ga0272442_10009609_pt1 | contig 12061 bp, 17 predicted proteins | sample SSMForm2O_FD_200262 | JGI IMG/M metagenome (GOLD analysis project Ga0272442, IMG submission 200262) | Marine sediment archaeal communities from Little Sippewissett salt marsh, Falmouth, MA, United States - SSM-Form-2O | ecosystem: Environmental > Aquatic > Marine > Wetlands > Sediment ... | reverse complement strand
TGGTTACAAAAACAATCATTCGCAAAACTACTGGTAATGTTACAATTGTAGCTATTGATACAGGTGAGGCGTTATCTGAAAAAACCTCCCCATTTGACACATTTATTCAAATTATTGAAGGAAATGCAGAAGTAGTGATTGATTCGAAATCCAGTTTACTGAAAACTGGTGAGGGAATAATTATTCCAGCTCATACTTCCCACAATGTTAAAGCAAACGAACGATTTAAAATGATTTCGACCATTATTAAAAGTGGGTATGAAGAGTTCTAGCTTCTTATTAGTTTACCTTATATTTTTAAACCGGAGATAAAACTCTAAGACTCTTTTAGTTGCTGTCTAAAATTACCCCTAAATCCACCTCGGCAGATTGTAACACTTTTAATTACCACACGCTAAGTCAGTTAATTTACAGTCAATTACATTTACATCTCTTCGCAAAAGTGTGAATGATGTAACTAATAAACATAACTGTGTAACACAGTCTTGGATTTATAGCCTAACCTTTGTAAGGTGAAATTTTATTCACCACTGTATTGCCAGCTGCAACAACTAATATCCAAAACCATGAACAAAACTGAACTAAAAGGAAACTGGAAAGAACATAAAGGTAAACTTAAACAGGCATTTGCCTCCCTTACTGATGATGACCTAATGTTTGCAGAAGGCAAACAAGAAGAAATGTTTGGAAAACTTCAAGTGAAATTGGGTAAAACCAAAGAAGAATTGCACAAAATTATTAATGGCGATTAATAAAACTCTTTGGTCAAACAGCTTAGTAGAATTAATGAAAAATACAAAATCATGAAAAGAACAGAAGGCAAAGTTGTAATAGTAACAGGTGGCGCATTAGGAATCGGACGTGAAACGTGCCTCTTATTAGCAAAAGAAGGCGCAAAAGTAGCCGTTACGGATATTCTTGATGATAAAGGACAAGAACTGATTAAAGAAATAACGAAGACTGGAGGCGTTGCGAAATTCTGGCATCTTGATGTTTCAGACGAAAAAGAAGTTGAAAAAGTATATAATGATGTCGCCAAAGAATTTGGAAGACTCGATACAACCGTAAATAATGCGGGAGTTGCTGGCGTTGACAAACCAACACACGAGTTAACCGAGAAAGAATGGGATGCAGTTATGAATGTGAACGTGAAAGGAGTCTTTTTCTGTACAAAACATGCAATTCCTCATTTGAAAAAAACAGGTGGTGGAAGCATAATAAATCTTTCCTCAATATATGGCTTGGTTGGCGCCGGAGATATTCCAACCTATCATGCGTCCAAAGGTGCAGTAAGATTGATGTCTAAAAATGATGCATTAATCTATGCAAAAGATAATATTAGGGTGAATTCTGTTCATCCGGGATTCATTTGGACTCCACTGGTAGAAGAAATGGGCAAAAATGATAGTGGTTTTAGAAAACATCTTGATAGTCTACATCCTATCGGACACGTTGGTGAAGCTATCGACATTGCCTATGGAATACTATATCTGGTATCAGAAGAATCAAAGTTTGTTACCGGAAGTGAATTGGTTATTGATGGAGGTTACACCTGTAAATAATATACAGCAGTATTTAAAATACGCAATACTTGGCTTTTTCACGAAACATAAATTTTATCATAAACTAAACAAAAAAATAATGAAAAACTCGATTTTATACATAACAAGCATCTTTTTGCTGACTGTAACAATACTTATAAGTTGTCAATCATCAGATAAAAAAGTTAAAAACGCAGAAGAGGAGGTTCAGGAAGCAAATAAGAACTTGGCAGATTCTAAAATGGACTTGTACGAAGTACGATTAGATACGATTAGTAACTATGAGCAATTCAAAATAGAAGCTGAAAAATTAATTGTTGCTCAGGAAAAAAACATAGCCGACTTGAAGGCTAAAATTACCAAAGAAAAAAAAGGTGTTAAACAAGATTATGAAAAAAAGCTGGTAGCGTTGGAGAATAAAAACAACGAACTAAAAAAGAAACTAACCGACTTTAAAGATGATGGAAAAGACAATTGGATTTCTTTTAAAAGTGAATTTAACCACGACATGGATGAATTGGGCAAAGCTTTTAAGGGATTGACTATAAATAACAACCAATAGTAATTGGCTGTATCTGGAAGTAAATTAAAAATAAATCAATTATGGGAAATTTACTGTATATCGTTGCTGTAATCCTATTAATCGCTTGGGCGGTAGGCTTTATCGGATATAATGCCGGAGGTATAATACATATTCTGCTAGTTGTTGCAATAATTGCAGTATTGCTTAGAGTAATTCAAGGGGAAAAAATTTTCTAAGTCCTAAAAAAATCTTACTAAAAAAAATGAAAAATGAAAAACTCAATTATTAAATCGAACAAAATTGTTGTGTTGAGCTGCCTGTTTCTTTTGCTTGCCAGCACCAATATTTATGCACAGCAAACAAAAAACACCGTATTTAAACAAGCTAATTATGCTATGGAAAATGCGAAAGTTTTGCAAGCCGACATTTTATCTCCAATGGAGTATGAAAAAGCCTTAGACAATTATAAAAAGGCGGAAGATAAATTTGACAAACAGAAAGGGATTGAAAAAGTAGAAGAACTTCTGAGGGAATCAGTTAATTATTTCAACAGGGCGGTAGATTTTAGCATTTCGGCTAAAACAATATTCGCAAATTCTTTAAATGCCCGTGAAGATGCATTATCTGCCGGAGCTAATTTATATGCAAAAGAATTGTGGCTTGATGCAGAAAAACAGTTTAGGGAAGCTGCTGAACAACTAGAAAAAGGCGACAGGAACGATTCGTATGAGGAATCTGTAAAAGCTATCGCTATTTACCGGAAAGCAGAGCTGTCAGCCATTAAAACAGATTTACTGGATGAGACAAGGAAGATATTAAAAAAAGCCGATGAAATGGATGTTGCCGATAAAGCTCCTAAAACGCTTAAAAAAGCGAAAAACCTGCTAGCAGAAGCTGAAAAGCAACTCGAAACAAATCGTTATGATATGGATTATCCTCGTACATTAGCCAAACAAGCTAAATATGAAGCCAAACACGCTATCTATTTGTATAAAACTATAAATACAATGGAAGATAATAACCAGGAGCTGGAAGATGTAATTTTAGGAATGGAAAAACCCATTATTACCATTGCAGCGACAAGTGGATTTGTGGCAGAGTTTGACCAGGGTTTTGATAAGCCCAAAGATGAAATAGTAACCTATGTTAAAGACTTGCAGGAAAGAAACTATGTGCTTGGCGCAAAAAACATAGAACAGAACTATATGATAGCGCAAAGAAACGCAAACATCAAAGTTTTGGTTAAAGAAAGAGATGCACTTAACAATGAATTCAAAATGGAGATAGGTAAGCGCACGGCAGAAATGAATAAAAAAATGCAGGAAATAGAAAACGAAAAGTCTGTTCTTACCAATCAGGTAAATTATCAAAACAGCATTAATGAAAGATATATTTTGGTAAATCAATTATTCGAAAGTAAAGATGCATTGGTGTTTCGTTCTGGTAACGATGTTATTATCAGGATGCTGGGCTTTGGATTTGACATTGGTAAATCCAATATTAAACCTGAATACTTTAGCCTTTTAACAAAGGTTCAAAATGCCATTAATACTTTTCCTAACAGCAAAGTTATTGTACAGGGATATACCGATTCCTTTGGAAGTGACGATTCAAACTTGAAATTATCACAGGAGCGTTCCGATGCTGTTACAACCTATTTGAAAGCAAACATGACATCGCTTAACGCTGGAAATATTACTTCTGTAGGATTTGGTGAAAACAATCCAATTGCAAACAATGAAACAATGGAAGGTCGAAGCAAAAACCGCCGTATTGATATTGTCATAAAAAATGATAATTCCTTATTGGCCGGAGTACAATAATAACTCATACAGAAATTTCAAAACAATAGTTGGTTTCTCTTAAAACAGATAGCCAACTGTTGTTTTCTAAAAATTAACAATGGAATGGGTGAATTAGGCAAATCAATAAAAGATTTGACAGTTGGAAACAAAAAAAAGCATTTGACTTTCATTCTTAAATTCAAAAATCATGAAAAATCTACTTTATGTAATAGCTGGTTTATTGGTACTTATTTGGATAATTATTTTTAAGCCCTCTTCAAGTGTTCACTTATGGCTTGCAGCGGCTGGCTTAGTTGTTCTAATCAGAGTAGTATTCGATAAAAAACTATCAAATAGAAAAAAGACTTAAATTATTTAAGATGAAACAAGCAGGTATATTTAATTATCCAAATTTACACTCAGGGGATGATTAAATTTTCATGCGGTTCCCCCGCTTTAAGGCGGGGCAGGCTATGTGACACTTGAAAATCAAATTATAAACACATGAAAATAGCTTTAAAAAGACTAGGTATTTGGCTGGATCATACCAGAGCTCATATAATAGAAGAAAAAAATAGCTCTTATACTTCTTACGCAATGGAATCAATCTCAATACAGGGAGAAAAACAAAACTTTGGCATGGATGAAAGCCTGAAACATAATACTGAGCAAGACCAACTTTCAGATTTTTTTAAAAGGCTAAGTGAGGTTTTAAAGGGCTATACAGAAGTGCTATTATTTGGCCCAACCAATGCCAAAACGGAATTACACAATTTATTAAAAGAAGATAGCCATTTTAATAACATAAAGATTGACGTTGAAACAACTGACAATTTAACGGAAAATCAGATGCATGCATTTGTAAAAGAACATTTTGAAAAAGTTGGTTGACCTCAATAAATATTCTCAAATAACTATATCCAAATTAAAAGTATAATCATGAATAAAAAAATATTAAAACACTTAACAGTTACAGGTTTTGCCAGTAGTTCAGATTTGTCTAATTGTGAAGTATTGGAAAAGGAACTTAATGAGGCAAAAGGCAGACTTAAGCTTTCTAAAAAGGATGTAAAAAATGCCAAGCAGAAATTAGACAAGGCATTGGAAGAGGTCATTATTAAAATAGATGCTAAGAAAAAAGAACTGAAAGAAACTCAGGATAGTTTGGGTGCTGATTCTGAATCATCTTCAGTTTTTAATGTTGAAAACATTAAATCAAAGTATGAAGAAACAATAGTTGCATTAGAATTAGGGAAGAATAAAATAAAGAAGAAGATTGAGGAATATAATGTAGAAGGACCAGAAAAATGGGACTCATTTAAGCAGAAGCTAAATCATGACTTTGAAGAATTAGGCATAGCTTTAAAGGGCTTTGTGACAAAGTCTAGTACTGTACATAAACAATAAAAAAATGGTTTTTGACCCAAACATCAATAAAACTGCCAATCATTCTACTGGCAACCTTACAAATCAGATTAAAATAAGTAATACCGGGGAATCTATCGAAACAGTACAGCAGCAAAACGAAAGGAAATTATTTTTGGATGCAAAAATAACAGCAGTCACCAGTACCATTGAAGATAAGTTTTCTGAACTTTTTCAACTTTTTAGCAAATAAAAACATTTAAAGATACCCACCCTATTTGTTACCACATTGGCAAGTCACACGAGCCAAGCTCCAACCAAAACTTGCCAAAGAGGTAACAAATGCCAGCCCTGTTACCGCCTTTAAGGGCGGTTTGGGGTTTCCCCACCCACAAAAAACAAAATAAATTCGTGCTCCGTTGCAAGGTCAGTGCAGATTGATTAAGATAAAATATTAGATTTGTCAAAACTTGTAACGGGTTGACTTTGAACAATGAACACCAGCTTACAACACGGTATATACAAAATGGGCGAGATTGTGCTAAAATCAAGGGCAGTAGCCCGCTTTAAAATTGTAACGGTTTGATAAGTTTGAAGCCCGCAATCGCCCACATTTGCATATACCCATCCGTTAGGCATAAGCAGATAACTAAGGAATTAGAGACAATAATTTTGAAGCAATTTTAAAATAGATACTTTTACACAAGAATAATTCAATCCAAATTGCGCTTGGAAAATGAAAATCAACACTGAACTCCGGGAACAGATTTTTCAAATAATAGAAAATCAGATTAAAAACAATGATCCACCTGAAACTGCTTTAACCTTCAAACGACTCAAAAAAGAAGGATTTGACGATTTTACTGTTAAGCAACTTATTGGACAATGTGTTGCTGTTGAAATCTACAATGTCATGAAATATAAGAAACCGTTTAATGAAGAACGATATATAAATAACTTAAAGAATCTACCAAAAGAACCATTTGAATAAGCCATGGAAATTTATTTTACTAAAGAGCAATACAAAACACTTTTACAACTCCTTTATTTTGGAGAGTGGGTTGCCAATAGTTATAAAACTAAAGAAGACAAATTATCTGAAAAAAGTGATAGCCTAGAACAACATATTTTTTCTTATGCTTCTCGCTTTGGCTTAGACAATTTGATTGAATACAATGAATCACTGAAGAAATATGGAACAACACTTACAATGGAAGAGAAGTTTCATCCTTTTATTGATAAATATAATCGTAGACAAGTAGAGTTATTAAACGATTAACAATGCCTATGCCTAACAGGTCGGTATAATTAATAAGCTGGTCATGCCTGCCTGTCTGCGCAGTCAGACAGGGTTTTTGCAATTCGCTATTACTTTTAAGATAGATTTGTAAAAAAAATTGACCCAGACCCCCTCTTCTGCTGTTAATAAATTAACAATAAACAACTTAATATCAACCATTTATTACAATTGTACTGCGACACGCGTAATATTAATAAAACTTGTAACCGGATTGCAAAAACCACGCCCTACCCTCTTGCCCACCGTAATCCTTCGCTCTGCTCAGGGCTTCTGTCTAAAGATGATGGACACTGCCCGGATGGGCACCTGCCTGCTGGCAGGCAGGTCGGGTAACGCTTACTAATCATACCGCCAAACGTTATGAGCAACCTTTATATGATAGTTTGTGTTTTTAATAAATTTAAATCTATGAAAACCAAAGCAATAATTATTATTTCGACTATTGCACTTTTTGTAACTATGGAGTTACTTGGACAAGATACCATAGACTATAAAACTGTATTTCCTTCAGGCATTTCAGTAGGATACGGACAAGGTCTATATTCTGTTAAGGATGAATATATTTCAGAAGAGAAATATTCCGGAACAATCCCCTATTTATCAGTTGGTTGGGCTCGAAAGCATAACAAATATTTATACCGACTCGAATTTGAGTATAGAAGTTCTGATGAAATAAAGAATTACAATATTTCGACCAACATTACTCAGGTTACTCTTAATCAAGGATTTCTTTATCCTTTAAAAAAGAGGGAATTATTCAATAAAGATTTGGATTTATGGATAGGTCCTTCAACAGAATTTTTCTTTTTTTATAATAAACCGAATATTGCGGTTTTAGGATTTGATTATTCTCAATCAATTGCAGCTCTTTTTTCAGCCGGAATTAGTATTGCGGGAAACTATTCTTTGAATTCTAAATTCCAGATAGAATCATTAATAAGTACATCAGTTGTATCATTAGGATTCAGAATGGTAGATATGGAGGAAGATGATCAATCACCAGTCAAACTCTTAACATTATTTTCCGGATTAAATTCTTCGTTTGATTTGGGAATACGTTATTATGTATTAAATAACTTATCGATAAAAGCCGGATATAAATTTGAATTATTTCGGATAAGCGCATGGAATCCATTAATCTCTACAAGTGACAATCTGTTGATAGGTTTAACTTATAATTTTTAAAAGGAGGGTGATTATGAAAATAAAGGGAAATATACTTTGGTTTATATTGGTTAATCTAATCCTTTTTAGTTGTGAGGATATAATCATAAAACCCGCAGATTCTAATCGAAATATAGAAGACTTTGAAGCTGCCTGGAACAGGATAAATGATGTTTATCCCTTTTTAGAATTTAAGAATATAAATTGGGACTCAATTTACACCGTTTATCGTCCTCGTGTGGAAGTTGCAAAAGGAGATGAATTTTATTTTATATTAAATAATTTATTAGCTGAGCTTGAAGATGGACATGTTTATTATAAAGTGCCTGGCGGTAGTGAGGTGTATCCTTTTTATCCTCAAAGGCATTATAAAGATCGTCATGCTTATAATCCATTTGTAATTAGATCATATTTTGATAAGGAACTAAATCTTACTTCAAGTGGCAGTGCTGAATATCAAATATTGCCAGAAAACATAGGGTATGTATTTTTAGCTGGTTTTGATGAAAACTATCTAATTAATGAATTTCCAATTATTATGGAGTATTTGAAAAATACAAAAGGCCTAATAATTGATATTAGGCAAAAAAGAGGAGGAAGTAGTAGGAATGTTAATGCAGTTGTTACACGATTTATGACCGAACCACTTGAATGGCCAAACGTGTATTGTTTAGGAGAACTAGTTGAGATTTCACCGTTTCAACCCACAGGGCCATTTTATACAAATCCTGTTGTCATATTAATAAATGGCTCAACATTTAGTGCCGGAGAATTAACCACTGAAATATTAAAACAATTACCAAATGTAACTGCAGTTGGAGATACTACAGGAGGAGGTGGTGGTTCTGGGTCAAGTTGCGCTTCGAGACAATCCATTAGTACTTTTAAGCTACCTAGTGGAAAATTGATTAGTACACCAACTGGATATATTGAGAGCTACGACGGACAACAGATTGAATGGCTGGGTGTACCACCGGATATCCGTATTGAACAAACAGAAGACGATATAAACGCTGGAAGAGATAAGCAATTGGAGTATGCTATAAACATGCTAAAGCAATAATCATGCTGCAAAAATTATAATAATAGAAAAAGGTAGCTCATAACATGCGGTCATGTACAATAAGCTTTGTCACAGTTTTTGCAAACTGCTCCACAGATAGGAAAAAATTAAAACAATATATAACTTAGTATCAATCAAAGTCTGTAAAACCAAACCTAATCAAAGACTGTCATCGGAATGATCGGAAAGTCACCAAAAGATAAGCTATGGCAAAAACCTGTGCCACAACGGACTGTTGCCGTTGCCGCTTACTGTACATACCGCTGACCGTTAGTATTTATTATTTAAAGATCCTGAAAAAAAACAACCATGAATAAACTATCTATTCAAAGATTTTTCGTTTATATATTATTAATATGTTTATTATTTATCCCTAACGTCTTATTAGCCTGCACATCTTTTATTATTCAAGAGGATAATCAGATACTTCTGGCTAAAAATCTTGATTGGGAAATTGATAATGGTTTTATTCTTGTAAATAAAAAGGGAATTCTAAAAACTGCATATACTAATAATCCTCAAAAGCTTACCTGGATCTCTAAATTTGGCAGTGTGACATTCAATCAATTTGGCAAGGAATTTCCTTTAGGAGGCATGAATGAAAAAGGTCTGGTGATTGAAGAGTTAAATTCATGGGGTGAAACCCCAGATTATGAAAATAAATATCAAATGAACGAATTTCAATGGACTCAATATTGCCTTGATAATTTTGCAAATGTAGAAGAGCTAATTAAATCTATAGATAATATTGTGATTGCACCCTTGTTTATTAACTTACATTATTTAATATCTGATAGTTATGGTAATACTGCTATTGTTGAATTTTATAATGGTAGAAGATATTTATATAACGGAGAAAACCTTCCATACCCAATTTTAACCAATAATCATTATGAGAATTCTCTTAAATACCTTAGTAATTTTAAAGGTTTTGGCGGTAATATGGAGGTTAGGTCTGAAAATACATCTAATGAAAGATTTGTAAAAGTAGCCTCTATGTTAAAAATCGGAAAAACGAAAGATACAAGCGAAGAGTTTGCATTTAATATTTTAGATTATGTCAGTCAAAAAGATACTCAATGGAGTATAATTTATAATATCTCGAATAAATCAATTCAATTCAAAACCTTACAAAACAAAACAATTAAAACAATTGATTTAGTCAATATAGACTTTTCATGTAACACTCCAATTTCATTTTATGAAGTTAATAATGGAAACGATTTCAAAGAATTAGAGCCGGTTGATAATGAAAAATTGCTAATGGATGTTTTTAGTAAGTATGAATACCACAATTTAGGAAATGTAAACAAAAAGGAATTCCTTAATCTTATTGATTATGGTAATTCTATTATATGCCAATAACAAATACTAACACACAATATAAAACAGTTGGGGTTCTGTGGTTTACGAGGCTTTGGTTCTCGCACCAGCTTTTTCTTGGGTGGAAACAGCCGCGCTCCGAAAACCCAACCGTTTCATATTGTAAAACGTTAAGTGCAATTTTGTTTTAGTAGGAATGTCTTTCTAATAAAAAATATATGACTATGGAAAAAATACAACACAATTTCAAACCCTCATGTACAAAAAAATGTAACAGAAGGTCATTTATCGTTAAAAGCATTTATACTTCATTAGGTATTGGCTTAAACACAAGTCTGTTAATCGCTGGTTCTACACCATGCTCTTCCGGAAAGAAACAGGATGAAGAGTTATTCAAAGTACTGGATGAACTGGTAGATAAATATTTTCCAATATTTGGCACTTGTTCTCAGACGAGTTTTTACGCATTAAATGAAGCATTCAATTTAAAGGCGGATAAATTTATAAAAGCTCTAGCCTCTTTTCCGGGAATAGCTTTAAGAGGTGAGACATGTGGTGCAGTGTCGGGGTGTTTAACAGGAATTGCACTAGTATACGAAGATGACGATATTTTTAATTATGAAAAACATGGACTATCTCTTAAACCATCTTTTACCTTTTGCTCAAAGTTTGAAATGGAATATGGTTCAACAAGATGTCGCGATGTTATTGAAAATGTAACAGGGAAGAAATATAATGTAGCAAAACCAGATGATTATGATTTACTTCGTCAGGAAGGTGTTTACAGTCATTGTCCGTCCGTGATAAAAAAAGCAGTACATATTGCAGCTGAAATTATATTAGTAAAGTCAAAGTCAATATCTTAACTTATATTAAACAGTATTTGTAACCTATTTCTAATTGTAACAATTAATATTACAAATCTGCACTTAACATTGTGCAAAATCCATTGAAACGGCTTTTGCACCTAACCGTTAGGCAAAATGCAGTGTAATAATTGCAAATGTCGTGTAAATGTCGTGTTTTTGTAGTTGGAATGTAACCCTAATCAGTCCGACATTTGAATAAAAAAGGAAAATGGAAACAGGAAAATTAATAAGAGAACTAAGAATAAAAAAAGGGATGACTCAGGAAGAGTTAGCTGATAAAACTGAAGTAAGTGCAAGAACAATTCAACGAATAGAAAATGGAGAGGTAGATCCTCGAGCTTATACTCTTCAAATGATTGCCAAAGCTCTTGAAGTAGATTATAATCTGTTTGTGGATAGTGAACCAAATGAAGAACAGGAAATTCAACAGATTAATTCCAATAATTGGCTAGGACTCTTACATTTCAGTGGTATTATTCCTCTTATATTCCCTACCGTACTAATATGGAATCATAAAAAGGATATAATAAAAGGAATGTCAGAACATTATCGTGATGTTATTAGCTTTCAGCTTAAAATATGGGTAGCAATTATTGCCGGATTATGGATCTATTGGAATGCAAATCAACCAATACCACTAATTATGGTATTCTTTGTGAACTGCATATTTACGATATTTAATACAATTAAAGTTGTATCAGGAGAATCATATAAGAATTTCCTGTTCTTTAAATCAGTAAGTAAAAATGATAAAACTAAATAAACACTTTGCCTAACACGGACAATAAAATTAATAGGTTTGTCACGCCTGCCTGTCTGCGCAGTCAGACAGGGTTTTTGCAACCGCTCCTGCTTTCTTTTAGAATCAGCAATATAATATGTACCCAGATCCCACCTTCACTCCGCTTCGGTGGGCAAAGCGCGCCAGTACTGCTAATAAAATAACAATAAACAATTAAAATTCAACCATTTATATAAATTGTACCCCGAAACTCGTATACGCCCGACAATTGTACCAAGATGGTAAAAACACCTGCCTACCGGCAGGTAGGCGTGCCATTCCGCACCGGGATAGATTCTGCTTTGAAACTGAAAATTCAAACGGTGCGGAAACACAACCTCCCCATAT
>Ga0272442_10009608_pt1 | contig 12062 bp, 13 predicted proteins | sample SSMForm2O_FD_200262 | JGI IMG/M metagenome (GOLD analysis project Ga0272442, IMG submission 200262) | Marine sediment archaeal communities from Little Sippewissett salt marsh, Falmouth, MA, United States - SSM-Form-2O | ecosystem: Environmental > Aquatic > Marine > Wetlands > Sediment ... | reverse complement strand
ACAAATCCTGATAAATACGATAGAGGTGAAGCATGGTTATATGCTAATGGTCAATGGAATACAGATAATTTTTTTATAAACGATTGGGCCTTTAAAACCTATAAATCCCATTATTCAAATCCCCCGTTACTTCCACAAGTCCCCATGGGTCCCATTTCTGGTTTATCCTGGACTTCTTTATATTATGAAACTGTAGCAATTGATCCTGATGAAGATGATATAAAGTATGGCTGGGATTGGAATGGAGATGATGTGGTCGATGAATGGACACCATTTTATGAGTCTGAAGCTATAGTAAATATCTCCCATTGTTTTCTCAATGCAGGTCATTATTTTATTCAAGTTAAAGCCATGGATGCCTATGGTCTCGAAAGTGCTTTTTCAAATAAATTAGCGGTAAATATCAGTAATAATTCGCCATCAATACCAAGTACACCAAAGGGTCCTGAAATAGTTACAACCACTGAATCAGCAAGTTTTTCAACGAATTCAAGTGATCCAGAAAATCAGTATATAAAATATGGCTGGGATTGGGATGGAGATAATGTAGTTGATGAATGGACGCCATTTCATCAATCAGGTCTCACTGTAAATTATTCACATAAATGGGTTTATTCAGGAACGTATAATGTGAAAGTCAAGGCTATTGATGAGTACGGAGCACAAAGCACATTTTCAGATTCCAGTAGAATTGTTGTATTCAATATTGAAAATGATCCTCCTGAAAAACCGGAGCGACCAATTGGAAAATCGTTAGGGTGGAAAGGTCTTTCTTATTCTTATGGTACCCAAACCCTTGATCCTAATAATGATCTTATCTGGTATAAATGGGATTGGGATGATGGAACCACGTCTGATTGGATTGGACCATATGAATCTGGGCAAAGTTGTAATGTGTCTCACACCTGGCAAACAAGAGGAGAATTTCAAATTAAGGTAAAAGCAAAAGATGAATCAGGAGCAGAAAGTGTTTGGTCAGATTCTCTTCCTATTAGTATGCCAATTACCATTCCGAAAATATTAGTTCTTATCCTTTCTTTTTTAGAAGAAATTCTATCGTTACAAGAATAGATCTAGATGAGTTAATGATATTGAATAAAAAATGCATTAATTTTTACTAGTTTTGTTTAGCATAGAAATATCGAAGAAATTGTTCTTTTGATAATGATTGTAAGAGTTTGATCAGTACCATCATGATGGCTATAGTGAAGAAGACTCGTCCAAATAAAATGCCGATTAATGATCCTCCTAAAGTAATCATAAGGATGGTATCTTCAATCAAACTATGAGAGAGTCCCATGAGACTTACGGAGAGAAATGCATCTTTTTCTGATATAGCACTGGATCGAGCTTGTTTAATGATTAATCCTCCTCCATAAGAGATCCCTAAGGTTAATCCAATGATAGTCAATGGTGCAGCATCTTTGCTCATTCCAAGAAATTCAAGACCTGGTTCTAAAAACGTATTGATTCGGTCTAATAATCCGATTTTTTTTAACATGTTCATTAAAAACAATAAGAGAAAAATAACCATGAAGATCAGGATATAATTCTGTATTTGTCCTCCCATCCAAGATAAGAGAGATGCATTTTTTGCTTCTGGTTGCCATGCAGTCACTGCTGGATTCTGTAATAGTTTCGTGAAGTAGAAAAATTGATGTAAAAGAAATCCGAAGAAAAGTGCTCCACCAATACGAAGAAGTAAGGTAAACCATACCTGTACGCCAGCTTTCTTTGCAATGGTCACCTCAACAAAGAGACTGTGAGCAACAAGAATCATTGAAGTGAGCACGGTTACATCTGCGGTGGTCAATACTAGGTCTTCAGCAACCGTGATAAACACGATTAATCCTCCATAAATATTAGTTATCATCGCTGAAGCCCATACTAAACCCATTTCACCTGGAAGTCCAACCAAATTCATCAAAGGCGAAATAGCGTTTCCAATATGAGTAACAACACCTAAAATATCCAGTAGTTTCACAATGATACTTACTGGAACCATGATTTTAAACAATGGAAGAGCAGTCTCAACGGTATCTTGACCGAGTTGTTTAATAAATGATGCAGTACTTGCTTTGTTTTCATGAGTCATATCAAACGCTCTTTTTACTGGATCTTTTATGTTAAACAGTTTTATTCGTTAATTTGTTGAATTTTGATTCATGTCGGGCAATAAACCATACGCCTATGAGAACTAATATCATTCCAATCAATTGAAACAATGTTACTTCTTCTTGAAGGACAAGTAGTCCAAAAACTGCTGCAAAAAACGGAGCAGTGAGTTCTAAAGCAGATACTTGAGCTGCTTTTAATCGTTTTAATCCCTCATAATAAAGAATAGTACCAATACCGACGACTATTCCTACGATTAATGAATACAGTGAAAATAATCCATCATTCGTAAAAATTAATATCAAACTAAAGATAATGCCTGCGATACCAAATCGATACAGGGTAATGATGCCACTATGAAGATGTGTGAGATATTTTCTCATAACAACAGCAGTAGATGCCCATGCAATTGTCGCACAAAGGACAAGCATGTCCCCGAAGCTTGCGAACCGAAGTGACAAAGCGCGATCTAGTGTTTGCGTCGTTACGAAAAAGGCTGCAATCATCAATACGATTATTCCGATATAATCATTTTTATTTAACCTATCTGAAGTAACGAGTACTACTCCGAAAAGTAGTACGAATAACGGTTGCATATGCCCTAAAATCACCGCGTTAACCACGGGAATCATAGTGAGTGAATACAGGTATAACCCATCGGCAAGTACCGTGCCAACGATTGCAATATAAAATAGAACAGTGAGATCAGATCGATTTACTTTTATTGTTTTTGGATGGCGTATCAATAAATACACAATTGCAACGATAGAAACACCAATTGCTCTTATTGTTGAGGTGAAAAGAACACCACTTTGCTCTTGGAACGCTAATTTTGCTAATACTGGTTCTATCGCCCACATAAAAGCAGCAAATAGTACGATGATGACACCAACAATTTTCTGATTCATACTTTTTCCCAGGTATCTACCTTTTTTAGTTAATTATATCAGGGGTTCATCACAGTTGTGTTTTCAAAATATTCAAAGGAAAATTCAGTTTTGTCCCCAGCGTTCTTTGTTGGTATGGGCATAAGACGAGCAGATAATGGTTTTTGGAGCTTTGAAGATAAAGAAGCAACATCCAACAATATTCCATACAGTGATTTAACGCTAATATCGCCTGGTAGAGGAATAGTATCAAGCCCCGTACCACAAACTGAGGAATATAGTAATAATTTTGTTAGTGAGAGTTTTCCTTCCCGGTTTCTTGTTGCTAATCCACTATCCTCAAGTACAGGTAACATTAATCCAGTGTATCCACAATGAGTAATGGGCAATTGTTGTAAAACTGAAGTTATCAAACGAGCTGCAGTAAGACTTCCAGGTCCGCCAAAATATTCAAGGAATGGCAACTGTTCAACTCCATAAACAAAACTTTCTTTGGGATGTACTGATGGACTAATGGACGCATCAATTCCATAAAATTGGAGATGAGTTTTTTGACTAATTTCCCTAGAGAGTTGCTCAATTTTTTGGTATTTAGTGGTAAGAGTTTTATTTAGTAATTGAAATGCTTCTTGATATGATGAGCTACGTGAACAAACATCATAGATGATATCACTATTTTCAAAACCAATGCCAAATGAAGGTGTACCTTTATGATATGAGGCTGGATAAAAGGGTGTGTTTGCTTTCACATTACTTAATGCTGCAAATCGTAGATTGGTAAATCCTTTATCATCAAAATTAGAAAATTGTTTTACGAGTTCTGCTGTTTTCCACGCAAGATCATGCTGAATTTTATGCTGTTTTAACAAATTTATTGTGCAAAATCCTTGAGGATACGATTTTAAAAAAAGTGGTAATAACGCGATTTGGTCTATTGTTGAGGCAGGACCAATGTTGAAATAATCAATATTATCCGGACATAGTGCTTGTAAAACTGAGCAAACCTGTTCAAGGTCTTGTTGTGTTGTTGCATACTCTTCCCAGGGTTGTGTACTCAATCGAGTAGTTTGAACATGGTAATCATGATCAATAAAAAAATCCTTGATTGTTTTTATATCATTAACGATATCATCAAGCATGTTTTCTGTTTTATTAATTGAAGGATTCAAGAGATTGCATCCTGCGGTGATTGTCCGGATTTTCATATCATACCCCATCGTTTTTACTTTTTTAATTCATGAGCCAAATCATGTTTCTTTATCAATGTTTTAATCGTCCCAGAAGTTGAAATCGTGGTGACAGTAACTTGTTGATCATTTATGTTGGTAATCGATTGTAATAATGTTATTGCTAATTGTTTTTCAGTATGCACACAACGTAAAATTCCCTGTTCACCATTAAATCGAGTGAGATAAAACTTTTTTTCTTTCAACGAACAGTTGAATAACTGCATACAAAAAGATCGTAAGGCTGCAATCATATCATTTCGTGAAATTAGAAACAGTTTGTCATCTGAAGAAATACGAAACAGAATGTATCGTGGACGAAACTCTCGAGTCATAGTAAATCAAAACACTTTAATCCTATTTAATTTTAAAAAAAGAAAGAAGAAAAAATATTAGTAATTTTTTATTCAGATTCAATCCGAGGAGCTAAGAGATAGGTCACATGTCCTTTTTGATTCGCAATAGCAAATTCAACTCGAGTAGGATTGTCATTTCCCAAATAAATAGTCAGTGGTTCATTATTTTTCACTGGTTTGATCATATTACTCAAATAATCAATACTGAATAAACTTTTACAACTCCCATTTGAAGTTAATCCTTCAAGCATGTCTTTTGGTAAGGAAAGATTAACCGTATCTGTGTCCCCTTCAGCATATAATTCAAAACTATCTTTATTCATCGTAAGAGTAAGATGATCAGATATTGCTTCTGAAGCACGTACTCCTCGAATTAGCTCAGATGCTTTCAGGATTACCTTTCCGGGTAAATCAAGTGTGGGCATTTTTGGATCGGGCATCCCCGCAGTATCAATCAAGGCCATTTTGCGCACGAGATTACCAATTTGTATGACCAATCGATTAGCTTTTTCATCATAGGTTAAATTAACCATGTCCCCACTACTCGCAAGACGCATGATTCCTGCGAATTTATCCATGTCTACCCCTAGCTCCATGTCATCCGCGCTAAACTCATCAAAAGCATCTTTCCCAATGGTTAAATCTACCATGGCCACATGAGCTGGATCGACAGCTCGTAAATTAATCCCCTTTTCTGAAACATTGAATTTTACTTCATTAACCAGCGGTGATGTAACATCTATTAAATCTTTAAGTATCTCAGATTTGGCTTTTGCATTGAACATCTTTCCAGCCTCCCCAAACATATCAGACTGAGTGAATCGTTGAAATGCATTCTGTGTTTATAACTTCTCCGGTAAATTTCAAAATGCATTTTGAGAAATAGGTTAAAGCATATCCTAAACAATACAAATAAAACCTAGTCTTCACGCCATTTATGGCCACATTTTGTACACGTATAAAACCTACTTTCAGGTTCATCGCTTCCCCTCATCTGCCGTAAAATCCAGTAGGCTTCACCATTATTACATTTCGGACAGACTTTTTTTGTTTTTGGAAGAACATTCATCTGATCTTTATTCTCAATAACAGTTACTTCTTTCTTACGTTGTTTGGTAACAACAACGGTGGATCCTTTTTTCTCCATGGTGTGTCCGCATTTGTTACATACCAGTTTTTTTTCCTTAGGATACATTAATGATTTACATTTTGGACAGAACATCTTTTCTCCTCCGAATTGCATCTTTTATTATTTTTTCATGATCAAATGAAAGTGATGGTAACGAATCAAGTGAATGAAACGCGGCCTGTGCAGCATCATCACCGCCAAGAACGTCTCCTTTAATTTTTGTTAAGATATAGACAATACTAATGCTATGACCTCTTGGATCCCTTTGTGGATTGGAATACACTCCTAATAACGTGAAGATTTGCGTATCTAATCCTGTTTCCTCATTTACTTCTCGAATGACTGCGTTTTCTGTTGTTTCACCATATTCAACAAAACCACCTGGTAAAGCCCACATTCCTTGGAATGGAGGGTTTTTCCGTTGAATTAGAAGGATGTTATTATCCTTGAAAAGCACTCCATCAACCGTGATTTTTGGTGATTGATAGGTCATGTGCTCTTTGAATAGAACCAGCAGTATTTAACTTTTCAGAATAAAAATTACTTAGATAGTTAGAAAAAATAAGAAAGAATTGAATATAATGACGATGCTATTGCATTGATTGCCAAAAACTTGGCAGATTTTTTTGCAACTCATCTTTCCATAACACAAAAGCTGACTCATCAATTTTGCCATTACGATCAATTGTAAAGATATTTCCTTCTTTCTGGTGCATCCCTATTAACCTTCCTCAACTATTTTTTCCCATATCTCAGAGAGGAAATATACTAATGCATTCTCTTATTAATGAATGTTTTCTTCGGGTATATATGTAGTTAATTATGTAGATACAAACACTATTGCTATATTTTATCAGTAAACCTAAAAAATGAGAACCGTATTCCACCTATAATTCATCGGGCTCGTGGTCTAGTTGGTTATGACGTCGCCTTGACATGGCGGAGGTCGCCGGTTCAAATCCGGCCGGGCCCATATTTATAGACAGTATAATTGTTAAAATTTTTAAAGTATTAAAAAAAATAAAAAAAGAGAGGGTAGGATAAAATATTTATTCCTCAATAATTTTAATTGTTGGTTGTAGAATGTATTTATCACTACCTGTTTTATGTACTGATTCTTGGATATCGAAATCTAAAATCAAGGTTGTAGTATTTTCAGATTTGATAATAAACTGATGGACTAACTTTACAGTTCCTGAAGGAATTTCCAAATCATATTGCACATCATCAATAGTAACTAATGCCTCAGCGATATGAAGCCTTATTTGAGTGTAAATTCCGACATCTAATATGGTTGATCCAAGAATATCGGTGACATTGACAAGTTGAATCAGATCAAATTGTTGTGATTCATTGATTACTGTAACCCATTCAGCACTACTATTATTTCCTCCTGCAGCGATATGAACTTCTACATATGAGATAGTAACGAGTGCTTCGGAAATATTCAAATCCCCTGGAGCATCTGTAATCTTTAAAGTTAATGTCCCTTTTTCGTTGCTAATACAACCAGTGAAAAAAGATGTAGACACCACTAGTATACAAGCTATTATAATTCCAATTTTTTTCATGATAAATTCTCCATTATTTCTTATTTTCTCCTAAATTATTCCCATCCTGAACCATCAGGTACACCGTCTCCGGAATTTGGAGCAGGGGAATTATGTCCAGATCCTGATCCGTCACTATTAGGTCCATTTGGCGGATCGTATCCGCTTCCATCAGGTACACCATCTCCAGAGTTTGGTGAAGAATCTTCATACCCATTGGTGTTTCCATTTGCGATTGAGTTCCCAGCCATTATGACTAAAAGAACTAGGCTTCCAGTTAATATTGCTATTATTTTTTTCTTCATTGTTTCTTTTCACCTCATATTCATTTTTTTTATATCATTTTTCCAATGTCAATTTCAGTTTGTTCTTCTAAAAGGAGATTATTTATTTCTGTTGAGATTTCAACGGTTGGATCTTGTTGGTCATTGCTTTGGTTTGGTGGTTCGTTTTCATTTGTGATTATGTGAAACATAAGGATGGCAGAGAGGATGATGATGAGTGAGATTATTACAGGGGGAAGTGTTTTTTTCACTAGTTTCCGCCCCCTGGTCCTTGATTATTTCCGTTGTCATTGTGTCCATTCTCTCCTCCGTTACCGGGGTCATCTTGTCCGGGTTCACTGTCGCCAGGGTTATCGTTACCTGATCCGTCGTCATTCTGCCCATTTCCATTATCATTGTTATTTCCAGGGTTGTTATTGTTGTCTAGCTTGTCGAGTTTTTGTTGTATTCGTTTGCTGAGTTGCTGATAAAGTGGGTTATCGGTGAGGTTTTCTGATTGTTGTAATCTCTTTTTTAATCGATTTTCTTGTCGTTGTTGAAATCCGTCACTTGCATTTTGGATACTGTTTTGTGTTTGTATTTTATGTTGGATTTTTTTCTGTTTTAATGCTGTGAGTATTTGGTATTGGTGTGTTGTTTTATTTTGTTGTATTCTCTTAGTAAGATTTTGTTTGACTTGGTTTGTTGTTAGGGAACCGTTCTGATATTTGCTGATCCAATCACTTCTGTTTTCTCCAAGGAGTTGATAGAGGTATCGGAATTGATGAGCATTGTATTGTCTAATTTTACTTTGTATTGTATTTGTTACATTCGTGGTTTGATTACTGGTCATGTTTCCTATTCTTTGTTGTAATTGACCTATGGTTGAATTGTTTACTGTTGCTTGTAGGATTTCTCGGAATTCTTTGGTAAGATTTACTGCATCAAGTTTTAAATCGACAAAGGTACTCACGGCATCAGTTGCATTGGGATCTGCAGTTTGCACTTCTTCTTGTAAAAGATAAAATTCTGCTAAGATGACTTGAAGATCTGTAATATTATATTCAGAATCATTGATAATAGTTAGGATTTGTTCTCCTTTTTCAATATTTTTTATAATGGCTTTTTCTAGTTGTAATAATCGTATTTCTGCACCCATTGTGTTCGTATTCATGATTTCTGTTTGTTGTTGGGTTTCTTTATCGATGTATTCATTTTTTGGATTGTTATTTGTGTTGTCTGCGTATGCTATTGGTAGTATTGATCCGATGAGGATGAGTGCTACCAAGATGTTCATTATTTTTTTCATTGTGTTATCCACATCCTTTTCATTTCGACAATTTTTGTTTTTTAACTCTGAAAAATATATTGGATGAAACAACTTATATAATCTCACCGGAACATAGCGGAACAACGTGGAATAAAAAGAGGGAAGGGGGATGTTTTATTGTTTTTTCAGACGAATGAGATTTGACATGCCGATTTGTTCTTTTTCAATGAGTCCTTTTAATTCTAATCTTCTGATATTTCTTGATACGGATGCTTTTGGCATATCTAGTTCACGTTGAATATCTGTTTGTGTCATAGCTATCTTACTTTCTTGTAATAATTTCATGATTTTTTTCTGACGTTCATTTAATCCTCGTAATTGATTTTGAGAAGATTTATGATTATTTTGGGAGAATATTCTAATTTCTTTTTTGTCTATAAACACAAGGAAAATTAGTAAAATAACTAAGAAGATGATACTCATGATTAGTATTATTGAAAATGTATCTAAACTATAAAATCCACTTTTTTCTAAGGTTTTTTCTGTTTGATAGTTAACAGTAATAGATAAGGATTTATTACTTCCATAACCTGTTATCGTGAGATGTCCGTTTTCTTCTCCTATGACTGTTGAACCGGATGATTCAATTGATTGTATTGTTGATTGTTCAGGAAATGTGATAAAAAATAAAAAATCTGAAAACGTTTCATTTTTTAAAATATCAAGTGTCCATAAACTTTGTTGTTTTGAAGTATATTCCTCAGTATTTTCTATAATAAGATTGGGATAATTTGAAATTCCATCAATAGTAACATATCCTCCGGTATCAACAGTTATTTCCAGATCAGCATAAAAATCAATAGCTTGGGTTATTGGTACAAATGATGGATTGATGAAAATAAAAGCAAGCATTAGAAATAATCCAATAGTCCTCATCCTTTTTTTTAATACCATCATCTATTACACGAAAACTTGTATAAAATGTGTATTTAAATAATTTCAATATTTTCAAAAGAGTATCGAAATGATATGAACTATTAAAAATTATGTTGATTAAGATACTATCAAATTAGGGTGTTGAAAAATTAATTGAACCCTCCTGCTTTTCATTTAAAGCGGGATGCAATAAATGACAAAACAAAGGAGGGTGAGCCTCAGAAAGCTGTTATCAAATTTAGACTTTTCTGAAATTGAAGCACATTTGTATAAAACATATCGATATGAAAAAGGAAAACCAGGAAGACCACCACAATCACCAACTGGGTTATTTCTCTGTTTTGTTCTCATGTTCCTCCGCTTGGAATCATACCGTGATTTCCAAGCATTCCTTGAAAAAGAACGTTTTTGGAGACGCTATCTAGGATTCAAGAAAACGCCAGATATTGGAACATTCTCCCATTTTCTTAAAAGAATCGGAGAACCACTCTTTGAAGAATTATTCAATCAAACCGTTCAACAACTCCTCAACCAGCATTTCCTCAGCAGACACTGTATCGCTATTGATGGATCCATCATTGAAGCAAAACCAGATGACACACAAGCCAGCTGGGGATGGGATCATATCAAAGAATGTTATGTCTATGGATACAAAATTCATGTAATCGTCGACACCAAAACAGAGCTTCCCTTAGCATTCTCTTTCACCAAAGCAAATGTGCACGACTCACAAGCATTCAAACCAGTATATCAACAGGTGAGATCATATGATTCACGGTTTCGTATTGTATCATTTCTTGCAGATAAAGGATATGATTCATCAAAGATTAGACAGACACTGCTTCATGATGATGTACAACCGATCATCAAAGTCAGTAAAACAAGGATAAAACCACAGTATCCAGCATGGTTTAAGAAGAAATACTGCAAAAGAACCAGTGTGGAACGGTTCTTCTCCCGGTTAAAAACATATCTCAATCTGAAACGACTGAATGTCAAAGGGATCACACAACTCAAACTTGTTTGTTATCTCATCAGTATTGGCATGCTGCTCATCGCATTTCTCAATAGTAAAACCGGTTGTTCACCACGAAGCATCAAATCATTCATACGAAAATGGATGTAAAAAAACGAAAAGAAGCGGAATTCTCTTCAAAATAGAAGAGTGAAAACTATGAATACATGACAACAAAGGATCAGAGAATGGTGGTTCACCATCATTCCGTGATCTATAAACACAAAAAAATGGCATTGTAATTCAGCAGTAATCACCGCTGAAATGCAATTGAACAATAAGACCAACTATTTTTTCAACAGCCTAAGATACTATCAAATGAATCTAAAATAGATTGCAATTATATGAGCTCAATATCAGCTGGATTAGTTGTTGAAAGGCATTCATTCCATACTCTCCCAATGAAATCAAGGGAAAAAAGATTTTGCAATACATGGATCCAATAATTTCCTCTATCCGTCATGATGATTGTATTGCCAGTATCTTTACAGAATCCTGCAATTTCAAAAATGGAAAATAAGTGACCAAATTCCTGATCAAACTCTTTTTGATATAGATCTTTGAACTCTTGTTTCTGTATTATGGTCTCATAGATTCTCCAATACAGCCAATGGATCATTTCATCTTTTTCACTGAAATCAATGGTTAAGACAACTGGTGGTTTCTTTTTCTTATTAAGTATGTTAATATAATGGTCGATATTAAAAGCATTAAGATAAAATGATTGAGGAATAAGAGATCCTGCACCTGCACCTAACCCGATATAATACGGAATGGTTACAGAACTGTATTTTGGTTTATTCTCTTTGGTAAATGCCCATACTGAAGTTCGCTTTAATCCAGCATCATAACAGAGATGTTCAATTTCCTTAAACATGTGACGACGAAGTAAGATGCCAGGTAACCTTGAATGATACTCCTTAACTCTATGATCTAATTTTGTATGAGGAAAGGTAAAGATGGGATAGGTTGAAATTTGATCGACACCTAGATTTATAGCTGTTTGCACGTCTTCTTTTACATCATTGATACTTTGATTGGGATATCCAAACATGAGATCAATGTTGACACAATTAAAGGAACCATTCATAAGGATTTTCGTTGCTTCTTTTGCTTTCATACTCTGATATGGTCGATTGATAAACCGAAGATGTTTATCATTGAATGACTCAATACCCATGCTCATTTGTTCTATGTTAAGATCATGGAGACGTTTAATCATGGATTGATTAATATCATTTGGATGGGTCTCGGATGATATAGTACATGAACAATTGAATGATTCGTTTATCGATGTGAGGATATCATCTAATCC
>Ga0272442_10009607_pt1 | contig 12063 bp, 10 predicted proteins | sample SSMForm2O_FD_200262 | JGI IMG/M metagenome (GOLD analysis project Ga0272442, IMG submission 200262) | Marine sediment archaeal communities from Little Sippewissett salt marsh, Falmouth, MA, United States - SSM-Form-2O | ecosystem: Environmental > Aquatic > Marine > Wetlands > Sediment ... | reverse complement strand
GCTCACCCCTTCTTTTCACGCCGCAAAGAGATCCCCGCCGCACCCGTGCCCGCCCATGCCGGGAAACGCAAAACTCCCGCCCAGCTCGCTGCACACCAACGGCACAAGCACGGCGGCGTTAGGCAAACCGTTCCTTACACCACCATCTGACACGAGCGTATCAGGAAAGTCAAGCGGCAAGTCCCGGGGAATGTGCCGCGGGAGGTCCCGAGGGAAGGCGCCGCTTCCAACCAGGACTTCTCGTTCCATCATCGCCGCGTCTCTCGGCGAATGAAGGCGCGACAGGTCTCACGGAGGCGTTCGGCGATCTCCGTTACGTCGGGAGGAAGCCCCGGTTCCCAGTCGATTTCTTCCCGCGAGGCCGGAAGCGGTAGAAGCCCCGCGAGTGCGCGGACCCGTCCGTCCGCGCTATATCCGGGCGGGATGAAGATGACTGGAGTGCCGAAGGCGATGCACGGCAGCGCGACGTGGACCCGAGTCGTGATCACAAGACGAGCCATCCGGTAACGGTCAAGCAACGCCCTTGCATGCAGCAGGTTCCGTGCGTCCTTCTCGACCCCATCGGACGTGTAATGCGTCAGGGCGACCGCGTGCCGGCGAAGGTCAGGGGGAATCACGGAGTGATCCCCGATATCCACCACGAGCACCTCGTCGACCCGAGGCCCGACCCACCGTGGGAACGTCAACGTGAGGCAGCGAGACAGGTAGGCATCGATGCCGCGAGACTGGAACCGCTCGAGCGTTCTGCTATCGCGACATCCGATCGGGGAGTGCTTCCTCAGGTGCTCAGTAGCGCTGTCACTGTCCAGCACCCAGTCATGGGCGATGTGGACGGATACGTAGAGCGGATCGAGGTTGTCCGGGTACTGGAGGTGTCCGCCGTGCATGTACCAGCCGTTGGCGATGATCTTGGAGGGAGGCAGATGCGCCGATGCCGCCAGGTCATCCCTATCGACCCAGTAGTCAACACGAGGAAGGAACTGCATCGCAGCGATCGTCTGGATATGGTCGCCGAGGTTCGTGCTGTTCGAGTATCGCAGTGCGCTGAACAGTTCACCCATAGCCCCGGCTCCATGATGGCGTGTATGCGTGTCGGGCAGCCGCGCACGTCCGACAATTGAGAAGATAGAGCGGCTCGGTCGAGACGTCAAGGCAGGTCTGCCCATCAGTGATCCCTCATCCTACGGCTTCGGCAACGCCCGGCCGGGATCTGCCTCGCAGTGGTGTGGGCCGACGTGCCCCATCGGTGACCTCCTCCATGCCCACCGGTGGCCAACTTGGTGCCATATGGTAGCCAGGGCATGTCAGCGGATGTCGCTGCTGTCCGCGGTGGTCATACGCAAGTCCTCGGTACGAAGTCCGCACAGCAAGACAAGTCTAGCCCAAGTTCCGCAGTTATCGCCGTAAGTCCTTTATTTGCGTTCGAAACAGCCCGAAGTCTTCACTACATCCCGTTCGTTTTGTTGTCCGCCAGCGGCAAGTGCGAGGGCAGGTTCAGGCCCAGACGCTGCAGCAGGATTGCTTGATGGTCGTCCGGCCGAGTCACGCAGCGGCGGCGGATCTCCGTGCCGTTGCGCGTCGGAATCACCACGTCCACCAGCTTGATCCGGCCCAGTTCTTCTCCGAAAGAGTTGCCGCGGGTTGGAGGGCATGTGCGATGTACGTGTCTGTGCCTACGGGCCTTCTGTCCTCCAAGGCCGCGTATGCATTCTGGCCATGGCCCGGAGGACGGTCTGGGGCTGCGAGGAGGAGCACAGGCTTCTGCCCGCCAGTTCGCTTCACGCCGTGTCGCACTGGGCGCGTGGGCCCTGGCCTTCGCCTTTGCGGGTCGCCAGAAGCCGCTTCCAGTGCAGCAGATGACCTGTTGAACGCGACCCATGAGGCGGCAAGCCCTTCTGAGTGACTGCGGCCCCCGTTCGGAGCCGACAGTGTGGCAACGGATTGGGAGAAGAACCCGACGTACGATGGCTTGGAGGAATCGAACAGGGCGCCTTGTTGTTGCTTGGACTTCCCCGCCGCCCGGCGCACGCCCCGCCGCGTCGGCTCCTCAACCTGGCCGAGATACGCCACCACCCGCTGCCGCGGCCCGCGCGCCGTGCGATACGACTCGACCAACGCCCAGTACGCATGCCGCTTGCCGTTCTTCCTGCGATAGCACGGCCGAAGAAACATGCCCCCATTGTCCCAGGGCCAGCCGGCCAGGCAACCAGGCAGGTCTTCACTACACGGCCTCCGCGAGCCCCGCGCCCCAGCCCTCCAACGAACCACCGGCACTTACAGCCGGCATTCTCGGAATACCCGGGGCAGAAAAACTGAGAAAAGCGCAGAATGGCTCAGAGCTGCGGAAGTTGGGCTAGGGTGCGATGCAGGCACGAGGCGAACTACGACTGATCGTCCGTTGCTTCCGTTTGCTGAGGACCAGTGCCCCCAGCCATGGGTACACGAGACCCTCGTGTAGCGTATTCGATAGCAGTGGCAGCGCATTCCGCCCGCAATCTGCACCGGGCACCAGGGGCTCCACCTGCCGTCACTCGTGCCGGAAGTCCCAAGCTGCGACGGCGTGCCAGGTGGCGTAGGAGGCTTCGTAACCCCAGGTGCCGGCCTCGGGGAACTCGGTCGGGCGGTCGAGGGTGCCGAAGCGGTCGGCGGATAAGTGCGGGTCGGCGGTCTCGATATGCCAGTCGGTCCGCCAGAGGTTCTGCTTGTCCTGGACCCAGCCCTCACCGAAGTCGTGGAAGGTCTCCTCGTACCACGGCGCCTCCGGCACGAAGAACCACTCCATCGTGGTGAACATGCTCGGGTGCAGGCCGGTGACCTTGCCCCACGGACTGCCGCGCCAGGCGAAGCCGTCGGAGTCGGTCTCCTCGTACGGTCCCCAGCCGGACTCCCACGAGTTAGTCTCCCACCGGAGGGCCCCGCCAACCCACCAGGACCGGCGGAGGATCGCGTCATCGTCCGGGCCCTGGCCGAAGGTGCACTCGTGCCGCGTCTTCTTCAGCAGGCTGATGGCGGCCTGGAGCTCGTTGAAGACCCACGGGCCGATGAAGTCGCCGTGGCGGGCGCGGCCGTAGGTGGAGATGAGGTTCGGCCGGGCGGTCTGGTCGGCGGCGAGCTTCCAGGACGTGCCGTCGTGCTCCATCAGCTTGCCGTTGAGGTTGGCCCAGTCGTCGGTGGTGCGGAGGTGGTCGCGGCCGATGTACATCCGCCACCCTGAGCCCTGGAGGCCGGGATGCACGCGGACGACGGTGCCCTCCGGAGCTTCGAGGAACGTCCAGTCGCCCGGGTCGTCATCCCAACGGGCGACCTTGCCGTCCTGGCCTTCCCAGTCGCCGGTTGCGCCGAAGGCCACGGCGTAGTAGAAGCCGTCCTTGGGGGTGGATGGCGGTTTGATGAAGATGCCATCGACTAGGTAATCCCAGACCTTCCCCCATGCGGCGAACGATCCGTTGTTGTGGTAGGACGGGTACTGGTAGCGGAAGCCCGTCTCTCGCGGCAAGGCGATGTAGGCGGCCTGCGTGCCGGCGATGCGATGAGCCTGGTAGTGCTCGCTGCCTTCGCCGCCGAAGACCCAGTATGTACCATTCCACTGGGCCCGCAGGCCGCCCATGCCCAGCCAGGCGCCGGTGGCGCCGGCGGCGACGAGGTAGATGTCGGTGGTGTTGGGGCTCGCGGGCGGGGCCGTTCGGGGCAGCTCGGCCACGACGATGTATCGCCACCAGTCGTCGGTCACCCGCGACCAGTATCGGGCCTTCTGCCCGGCGGCGCCCGGCGCGCCGATCGCGACGATCTCCCGCGGGAAGCGGCGTGTGAAGCCGGCCGGATAGTTATCCCACCGCCCGGCCTGCATGATGAGCGTGGCCTCGATGTCCCGCATGGGGTAGCTGTTGCCCGGCGGGGTCCACTGGCCGGTAGCGCCGGTGGCGCTGACCTGCACGGTATGTCCCTCGGCCGGCGTCTCGAACTCCCAGTGGTACGTCGCTGGATCGCCCGAGTAGACGTACTCGGCGATCTCGTTGGCGTGGCCGGCCCAGGTGCCTGTTGCGTTCCACAGGACCGCGTATCGTTTGCCGACGTGGTTCCACGGGTCCCAGTGGAAGTCCGGCGGCGAGAAGCCGTAGCCGGTGAGCACCTCGGCCACCGCCCGCAGCCCGGCGGCAGCCCGCAGGATGTTCAGGTCCATCATCGGGATCGACGCCAGGATGCCGTCGATGTCGGCGGCGTCGGGGTAGCCGATCGTGTTGACGTACTTGCCGGCCCCGGCCAGCAACTCAACGTGCGTTTGGAGCATCGGCCAGGTGGTCATGCCGTAGTAGTAGTTGGTGTACGGACTGGCGCTCTGGATCTGCCAGCCCTGCCAACCCGGCGCCTGGCTGTTGTACGTCAGGATCGACTCGCCGTCCGTGCGGATCGTGCAGTAAGGGCCCGGCGTGGCGAAGTCCCACCCACCGGCGGTCTTGGTCGCCAGCGTGTGGCTGTGGCCGGCCCAGTCGCTCTCGGGGTCGGCGGCGAGGACGGCGAACGTGTCGCCTTCCTGGGCGTCGTCGGGCGGCCTGCGGGCGGCGGCCTTCACGTCGTGGGACGCGACGACCACGCGGTACCAGTGCCCACCCTCGCGCCACTCGCCGCTTGATAGCCAGATGATCCGCCCGTCGGGCAGTTCGTAGCCGCCGTAGTTGTACCCGTCGAAGTACCACTGGCCGGGGTCACCGGCGTACCAAGTCGCCAGCGTGTTGGGGTTGCCGGCCCACGCCCCAGTGGGGTTGTCGGCGGTGGCGTACTGAGCGCCGTCGGCGGGGCTGCCCGGCGGATCATTCTGCCAGCCGGCCAGCCAGCCGTTGGCGGCGTAGGGGTTGTCGAGGTAGTCCCGCCAGGTCTTCTCGCGCCCGAACGCGGCCCTGTACCGCTCGTCCAGCGCATCGGCGAACTGGCGGATGAAGTCGATGTGCGACCAGTCGGTCGTGGCGTCGGCAGGCAGGCCCGTCCATCCCATCGTCCGCGTCCTCCCTACGACGGCGGGTTGCCGTGCATCCGCACGAAGTCCCACACCTCGCGGACGCCCTCTCCGGTGCCCTGGGACTGGAGCACTTCGTACTCGGCCGGGTCGCCGGGCCGCGACGGCGCCACGCCCAGCAGCACGACCGCCCACTTCTCGCCGACGCCGGGCTGCTTCCACAGCACCTTGGCGGCGCCGTGCTGGCGGCTGGCGAGCTTGGCGTACGACCCGTCGAGCACGTCGGCGTAGGTATGGGTCTCGTCGGTGACCTCGACCTTGACGGGCGTCAGGCCCTGGATGAACGCCCGGCCGATCCGGTTGACGTTCACCGGCTCGGCCAGGACGACGAACTTGCCTTGATGGTCCTCGTCGTCCGGCCTGGCGCCCTCGAAGGCGAACGGCTCGCGGAGGAACGCGGCCTCATCGTCGGTCGGATCGAACAATACATCCTCGATGCCGAGGACCTCGAAGCGGGCTCGGTGGCTCGGGCTGACATTCTTTACCGGCACGGTGACCGCACTGGCCGGGAAGCGAAGCTCCCCTGCAGCCTGGCCGAACTGGCGGGCCAGGTGGGCGTTGGCGGCCTCGGCGAAGCTGTTCCAGTGCTCGGCCCGGAAGGTGATCTTCTGGCCGCGTTTGACCTTGGGCACTCTTTGACAGTTCGCCATCGTCTACTCTCCCGGCGCCGCCGGCGGTTCGAGGTCCGCGAAGTCGCCCGCCTCGTACACCTGCTCGACATGCACGGCCGTGGGGCGCTTGACCAGCCGCTTGGGGCTGGCCGTCTCATCCACCTCCTCGGCGTACTCGACCCAGAGGTACTCCCAGCCCTTCTTGTCGATGCCGGTGATGTCGCCGACCGACAGGCCGGTGGCGTTCGGGCTGGCGGCGAAGTTGAAGGTGATCTCCCAGTCGCCCCGGCCGCGCTTGGAACCGCTGGCGCCGAGGAAGAGCACTTCGCCCAGTGAAAAACCGCCCCAGGCGGCGGTGTTGGTCTTGCCGGTCAGGCGGAAGAGCTTGCCCTTGTACTCGTTGGTCACCCGGTCGTCGGCGATGACGCTCGTCTGGCTGAAGCGGTAGACGGGCACGGTGACGTCCACGCCCTCGATGCCATCGGCCGTGACGCCAATTGCCCCCTTGTAGTCGGCGGCCGTCTGCCCGGACGGCGCGAAGCTGGCGACGTGGGCCTTGGCCTGCGTGATGTGTTGACTGCCGCCGCCGGTGTCGAAGCTGTAGGAGGACTCGCCCTCCTCCAACTCCTCATCCGGCGGGCGGTACTGGACGGTCGCCTCCCAGTGCCACGGCCCGGCCGGCTCCAGGCCGATCTCGCCACGCTCCAGGCCGTTGTGCGTCGTCGGCGCCTGCTGGCGCACGGCCTGGGCTGCGAGCAGCTCCTCGTCGGTGCCCTTGACGAGGAAGTGGCGCTCGACGGACAGGAGTTCCTGCTCCGAGTCGCCCTGGCCCGAGTCCTTCGTCGGCCGGCTGAGGTACTTCTCCTCGACGGTGATGGGCATCCGTGCCTCTCCCTCGCGTTACTCGAACGTGTCTTCGGCGTCTGCCAGCAGACGCTTCACGTCGCGGGTGTTCTTCGCCGTCTGCTCGGCGGCGACGGCGGTGCGTTCCATCGCCGAGCCGGCGCCGAAGCCCGACAACCCGGCCGCGACGTTGAACGTGCCACGGACTGAACGCTTGAGCTGGTCGCCCAGGCCACCTGACGCCGCTCGGATGCGGGCCAACAGGTCCTCGGGCCCCGCGAGTTTGCCCGGGCCGGCGTCGGCGCCTTCCTTGGCCTGTCGCTTGGTGTGGGCGTCCGCCAGGGCCTGCTTCCATTCATCCCGCGCCGCGCCCAACTCGTCCTCGGCCGCCTTCATGCGGTCGCGGTACTCGTCGGCCATCGCGTCGCGTTTGGCTTGGTGAGCCTGGCCGATCCCCAGCAGGCGGGCTTGGTGGCGCTTCTCCTCGGCCTCGCGCTTCTGGCGGCGCTGGTCCTCGCGCTGGGCGATGGCGGCGGCCTGGTCGGAGCCGATCTTCGCGATGGCGTCGGCCTTGGCCTTATCGATCCGGCCGTACTCGGCCTCGACGTTCACCGAGTCGTCGAACAGACTCTTGATCCACGTCCAGGCCTTCTGCGCTGCCGCCGACATCGTGTGCCAGGTCCGCTGGAAGAAGCCCACGAACCGGCTCCACGTCTTCGACAGGAAGCTGGTGGTCTCGATCCAGCCGATCTCCAGGCCGTGCCAGATCAGTTCGCCCAGCGCGAGCGCACCGTACCACGTTCCGTATACCAGCTTCAGGAACCCGTGCTTGAAGCCCAGCCAGACGTCGAGCAAGGCATTCACGCCGCGCTTCCATTCCATCTTCAGCGTGAGCCAGAGGATCTTCGCCGCCAGGGCCAGGTCGCCGGCCGCCATCGCGTCGCCGATGCCCTGCCAGGCACCGAGCGCATCGTCCTTGAGCACGCTGAACTTCCCGCCCAGCCAGTCCAGGGCCTTTCCGCCGGCCTGGGTAGAAGTCAGCATGTACGCCCCGAGCGCCCCGACGGCTGCGATGACCATGCCGATGGGGCTCAGCAGCAGCGGGAGCACCGTCGCGGCCACGCCGATCAGGCTGGAGAACAGCGTGATCGCCTTGCCCACGCCGATCATCGCCGCGCCGGCCGCGACGACGCCAACGGCAAGTTGGGCCAGCGAGACGAGCAGGCCCTGGTTCTGCTTGACCCACGAGATGGCCGACGACGCCCAGGAGGCCATGCGTTCGCCCACGTCGGTCAACGCGGGCGCCAGGGCCGCGCCGACCTGGAAGACGACCATCTTGAGCACCTTCCAGAGCTTGTCGAAGGCGTCGGTCAAGTCCTCGGCCGCCTTGGCGTCTTGTCCACTCATGGTCAGGCCCAGCCTCCGTGCCTCCGCCTGCATGGCCTCGATGCCTTTGGCGCCCTGAGCGAACATCGGCAGCAGGTTCGTGCCCGTCCGGCCGAACAGCGACATGGCGATGGCCGCCTTCTTCGTGGGATCGTCAATCCGTGAGATGGCCTCGGCCAGCAACTTGAACTGCTGTTCGGGCGACAGACCGTCGAGGTCCTTGAACTCCAGGCCCAGGTCGGCCAGGGCATCGACGGCCGTGGACAGGCCGCGCCCGGCGTCGTAGATCGATCGCTGCATCTTGCGGAAGGCCATCTCCAGCGACTCGAATTCCGTGCCCGTTTGGCTGGCGACGAAGCGAAGTTCCGACAGCGTCTCGACCGACAGGCCGGTCCGCTTGGCCATCTTGGCGACCTGGTCGCCCATCGAGGCAAACGCCTTCGCCGCGACGACGGCCGGGGCGGCGAGCGCACTGCCGACGGCGAAGATCCGCGTGCCCCATTGGGTCACACCCGCACCGAACGCTCTCAGCCTCGCCTGGGCGCGCTTGAGCCCGGCGGTGAGCTTGTCGCCCACCCCAAGCTCCACGTACGCCCGTCCGGCCTTGATGCCCGTCGTGTTGGCCATGGCCTACTCCACGTACTGGACGTTGATGTTCTCGCGGTCGACTGCCTCGATGAAGCGCCACAGGGCGCGCCGGGCGCTGGCCTTGCGGGTGTAGGCCTCTCCGCCGTCGGCGACGATGCGGCCGTTGGCCCGCACGGCACGCCAGCGCCAGCCGTCCCGGGCCCGGTAGATGCGGAAGGTGGTTGTCGTCATCTTGTGGAGTCCTTTCCTGTCACTTGACCGAGTTCGCCCAGAGCTTCGGGAACTTCGGAGCCTCTTTGGCCAGGGCTGGCCCCATGAACGGGCGTGCCCTGATCCGCACGCGGCGCCTTCGCCGACGGCGACGCAGGCCCTCGATTACCACGGTCGATCCGCCGTGCTCCAACGCGGCCGGCGCGGTGCCTGCCTTCTGGTTCAGCCGCATAGGCCCGACCACGACCGTCTGCCGACCACGGTCGAAGCCAAAGAAGATGAACCGCTTCAGCAGGCCCGTGTGCGAACTGGGAGGCGAGCCGGGCGCCGAAGCGCCCTTCCGTCTCCGGATGCTGCTCCGCGCCGTTGTGCGGATGAAGGCACCCGCCTTGGACAGGTTCCTCCGGTTGGCCTTGCCGGCAGCATCGACCACCTTCTTCCGGTCGAAGAACATGTCCAGGCTGACCGTCTTCATCCGCAGCATTGTGGACAGGTTCTCCGCTTTGGATAGAATCGCTTCCATGGGATCAACAAGACCGACCGGTGCATGCAAGCTTTGCGGAACCCATGGGCCTCTGTGCAGGTCCCACATCGTTCCCGAGTTGGCGTATCAACCCTTGAAGAACGACAAGGGACAGATGTACTCGTTGGGGCATGACACAAGGGTCACTCAGAAGGGGCGGTGGGAGTACCTTCTCTGTGAAGCTTGCGAGAAGCGACTCAATGACTCCTATGAGACACCGTTCAAGAAGATCTGGATGGACACGATCCCGCCAGACTTCACTATGCTTGATGTCAAAGCCAGTCGGCCCGCCGTTACAGTCTCGTTGCCCGACTTTGCCGCCTTCAAGCTGTTCCACCTCTCTGTTCTCTGGCGAGCGGCCGTATCGGGTTTCACAAATGATCCTGCGATATCCCTTGGGAAGTACCAAGATGAGCTTCGTGCATTGGTCCTGAGTGGCGATCCAGGAGAACCGGGTCACTTCCCAATCATCGCAGCTCTCTCGATTGACGCCAACAAACGGCCCGTGGGAACGGTGGCTCCACTCGCACATGGGACGGGCAGGTTCGAGGGCCACCACTACTACATGATGAGCTATGCGTACTGTGACTGGATCTTCATCATCGCTCGCCCCGGACCAGCGTGGCTGACCGAGATTGAGGTCAAGTGTAGAGTCCACGGCGAGTTCCCAGTTCTGGTCATTTCGCACACGCAGTCGAAGTCCTTCCATCTCTGGGTCGATACGCTTCGGCGACTCAGAGCGTAGATCTCCGACGGATGTTCTTGTGGCCATCTGCTGCTGCGCTTCGCAATCAGCCCACCCCGGCCTCCCGCTTGGCGGCTGAGATCGTGTCCTTGATCGCGGCCGGGTTGCCGCTGGCGGTCGCGGCACTGCCGATGGAATCCTTGACGGCGGCCTGGGCCTCGGCGGGGGCGGCCTCCACGCCGCGCACCACGGCCGACAGGGTCGTCTGCGTGCTGGCGAGGGCAGCCTTGGCCTTCTCGGCGAACTTCGCGTCGAGGACGAACCACACGCCCAGGGCGACCAGGACGCCGAGGGCAACAAGCGGCAGCCACGGGTAGGCGTCCAGCAGGAAGGCCGTGGCGATCAGCCCGCCGCCGCCTGCCGCGACGCCGAGGCCGAGCTTGACGTTGCCAGCCCAGATCACCAGGGCGATCCCGCCGAGAACGGCCAGGCAACCGATCACGAACATCACACCGGTCCCCGAGCGGGCCACGACCGCGGCACCCGAGAACCCGCCGCCGGTGAAGCCCCCGCCGGTCGTCTCACCGAGATGCATGCCGCCGGAGCCGGCGCTGTAGGACGGCAGCTTGTCGCCGCGGTCCTCCATCGGGGAGATGTCCTTGAAGTTGGCGGCCGGGTTCGGACCCCAGACCGGGCCCATCGCGTCGATGTTCCGGCTGTAGGAGCCGCCGCGGGCGCGGTACTGGCCGTTCGGGTCGCCGGCAGACCGGGGCGCGCGTGGTGAAAAACTCTCCAGACGTACCGGGCCGTCGAGTGTGACGGTCGGCACCCGCGCGCCCCTCTCGCCAGTGGCGCCCTTCGGCCCGCTGGGGCCCTGCGCTCCCTCGGGCGTGGTCTCGTCCACACGAACGTAGACCGGCTGGCGGTGCGTTCGGCCGGTGCTGTCGGTCCAAGTCGCCACGCCGATGCGGGTGTACAGGTTGCCGGGGCCGTCGCACGACGGCGCCGCCGTCGGGGCCTGCACGGCCGGGCCCTGGCGGGTCTCGTGCCACCGCGCGTACTGGCACCCGCCCGCGAGGACCAGCGCCGCCACCATCACGATCACCACTGCCTGTGCGAAGTACCTCATGAGATTCCCTTCTCCTTCCTTTGGCCCGCCGTTCTGGCGGGCTTGTCCACGAAGACGGTCTTCAGGATGCCGATGTTGCCCGCCGTCAGCGGGATGCCCTTCTTGCGTTTGCCGCCGCGCTCGTAAGGGTGCAGCCGCGCGGGGTCGATCATCTTGTCGCGGAAGCTGCTCAGCGCCGCGGCCGCGATGGTGGCCGAGTGGTCCCACAGCCGCCGGTTGCGGCCCTCGGCCATCCACAGCAGTTCGCGGATGGTCAGGGGTCCGGGGTCGGTTCCGACGAAGCCGGCGAGTTCCCAGACGAGCTGCCAAGGGCCGACAACGCGGCGTCCGCCGCCCTTGCCAGTTCCCCGTCGGCCTTGGCGTCCAGCACGTCCTGGGCCCGGTCGATCAGCTTCCACGTCGCGTCGATCACCTTGCGTGCCCGCGCCCGGTCGCGCGGGCTCGGGGTAAAATCCGCGAGCTCCTCCAGGAGGGCCCGCGTCGCGGCGTCGATGGCGTCGCCGGCCATGGCCCGGCCGAACTGCTCGTCGGTGACGCTGGCGCCGTCGGCCTGCTCCTTGCAGACGACATACAGGACGTCCACCAGGAGCACCGGGTCGGCGATCAGGCGGTACAGCAGGCTGTTGCCATCCTTGGCGTCGCCGCTGTCAGAAAGGTCGAGCAGGTCGACGTCCAACAGGTCGCGAACCTTCTTGACGGTGTAGACGTTCAGCGTCAGCGTCCACGTCCGGTCGGCGTTGTCCTTGAAGTTCCTCATGGCTTAGCTCCCCGGCACCGTGTACCAGGCCGTGAAGCTGGAGGGCTTGAGCGTCACGTTGACGGTGACGGCCTCCTCCAGCGGCTCGTTGCGGGTGAAGCTGGTCACCGAGCAGTTGCTCGCCAGCCCCTGGTTGCCGGCCGTCTCGATGTCGCCATCCAAAGCCGCGATGGCGATCTCGCCGGCCGCCAGCCAGGCAGCCAGGATCGCCGCGAACGCCGCGTCCGAGGGCTTCCAGAGCATCTCGAACTCGATGGTCGCCTCCTTCAGCGTCGCGGCCGTGGCCCGCCAGCCGTTGTTGGCGCGAGTCGTGACGTCGG
>Ga0272442_10009605_pt1 | contig 12065 bp, 4 predicted proteins | sample SSMForm2O_FD_200262 | JGI IMG/M metagenome (GOLD analysis project Ga0272442, IMG submission 200262) | Marine sediment archaeal communities from Little Sippewissett salt marsh, Falmouth, MA, United States - SSM-Form-2O | ecosystem: Environmental > Aquatic > Marine > Wetlands > Sediment ... | reverse complement strand
CACGTTCCCTGTCGGAGACGAGGTAAACCGCGGCATAACACAGGCGGCGATCCGTCCGGCCGGTGGCGTTTTTGAAAAATTCCCTCGAGCGGCCCGTCACATCCACGTAATCGCCGGTATGAAAGATCCGCCACACGTGCCCCCCGGTTCCATCCCCCTCCCTGGGGATCAGCCCGGCATCCGGAGAATCGAAATAGGAGTGCCGCAACATCCGGCGGACCGGGGCGTTCCATGCCACGATCCTCCTGCCGTCGAAATACTCGCTCCAGATCAGCCAGTCACTCACGCGATCCTGGCCGATGCTGAAATACACGGCGGCATCGCGAAGTTGGGAGGCGTTCCCATCGCGATCCACGGCCTCTGCCATCACGGCGTGAACGCCGGGGGGAAAGGTGTCGTTCACGAACCATTCCCTTTCATATTCCTCCGGTGTGAGATCGAGGAATAATTCCGCAAACACATCCTCCCTTTCATACCGGGGATCCACCTTGTAACACTGGTGCAGTTTCCAGTCGAGGAACAGGTTGACATGGCTCAGGCCGCTGGGATTTTTATCGAGATTGTCCCCAGCCGAGAAGGAGACCCGGATCCGTTTTTCCCCGGGATCCCAATCGGCCCGGAGATCCTTCACCCGAGGGGGGGAAAAATCGCTGAATTCCTTTTCCGGATTGAAGAACCAGTTTCGATCCAGGCTCGGTAGCTGGAGGGGATTGATCGTCGTACGGGCCCCGAACAGGGGGAGTTTCTTCGAGGAACGCGGGTACAGATCCTCCCATACAAGCTCCCTTTCGGGAAAAACCGCTGCGAAAAACGGACGGTACCCGTTGTACATGAGGTTGAAATCGCCAAAGGTGTCCGCCTCCGGGCTGTAGCTGAGCCGGAGGCATCGATCGAGCCCGAATGCGCTTCCCAGGGCCTGGGCCATCGCCCCCATCTGAACAGAGGCGTATTCCCACACCCGGATGTTCTGAGGATGAGGCAGTTCCCCCTCCCTCCAGGAATCCGGCTCCCCGCCCCTGGCATAAGGGGGACCCAGCTCGATGGTATTGGTGAATCGCACGTCCCGGAAAATCTCCGATTGCTCCTTCCGGTTTCTTCCGATGGCGTGAAAGACAAGCGGGGGAAATTCGCCTGGGATCTCGAGATCGTTCCCGAAAATGTGATCGCTGAAATAGACGTATCCGGTTTCCCCGGGTCCCGGGCGAGGGCTCCCGGAGCAGGCTGCCGAGGCAATCATGTGATCCTCGTCGATTTCCGCCATATCCACGATGGTGACAACCAGGGCATCCCCGGCGAAATCCGGGGGAAGGTGATCCCTGAAATCGCGTCCCACTGCTTCTCCCAGATTACTGCGGTAAAGGGCGGTCGTTTTCAGTTCATCGGGATGATTCCCATCTGGGCCGTGATCCAGCAGCTGAACCTTGAGACGGCCCCCAGAGTCCTCCTCCAACTGGAAGGTTTTCCCCTCACCCGGGGAGTCGAGGTACCCCCCCGCCTCCATCTGCCGCCGGAAAAAATCCCTGATCATGTGAAAGAGGCAATCGAGTCTCTCCCCGTAATCCTCGTGTGGGTTCCTGTCCGATGGAACCACGTAAACCACTTTGACAACGGGCGGTTTTGAGGGGATCCGGCTCGGTGGGTCCAGGATGCGGGAAGGGGGACGCTCCCCGGCCACGGAAAAGTGAAAACCGGCAAGGAGGATAAACAGGGCGAGCAGCATGGTCAAAACCCCCTCGGCAAGACCCATCCTTGCCGGGGTCTTCATGCCTCCCTGGAGTATGGCCGCGATCCTTTTTCCAATGCGTGTTCGAGTGGCGAAAAGCCCCTCCGCACCCCGTGCCTGCCGGTCCTCCCGGATTCTCTTGATCAGGAGGTAAAGCGTTTCCGCATAATGATCGGCCTGTTCCCCGGTTTTGATCATCACCCGGTCGCAGGCCTGTTCCATGGTTTCCTCCCATTTTTTCGAAGCGTACCATGCCATGGGGTGGAAGAAGAACAAGGTCAGGGTCAATCTTCTGAAAAACAGCCAGAGGGGGTCTTTCCCGGAAAGATGCGACAGCTCGTGCCTCAGAACCCAACCGATTTTTTCTTCATCTCCCTCTTCGTCCAGCCAGGAGGGAATCATGATCACGGGCCGGAGGAAACCGACCAGGGCGGGTGAGGTGATCTCGACCGATACACGAACGAGGGGGGGCGGGGTAATCCGGAGCAGTTCGCAATGCTCCTCGAGCAGCTGGCCGATCCGGGGAGTTCGAAATGGACCCGCCCTCTCCACGATCCCCCTCAACTTCCGTTGCCCTCTGATAAAGATCACCAGGAAAGATAAAACCCCGAAGGACCATAGATAAAAAATCAAACGGGAAAAAGGCGGAAGCCTGAACAGGGTAACGCTTCCCCCGGAAGAAAGGGGCTTTGTTTCACCCGTTATTCCCCGGCCGGACTCCTCGGGTTCGATCCGGTAAACAGGATCCGTATTTCCAACCGGTGATTTCGATGTTTCCGGATCTCTTCCATCCGGGGAATCGGAAGCGGGCCGGGAATATGACGGATCCCTTCCCGTATCTTTTCTCAGGATAAGCCGTTTCGAAAAAAGATCCGGTCTCCGGATGTTGCTGATATTCACCGGGGTTCCAACCAGGAGGGTAAAAAGCGGCTTGATCAGGACGATCATCCATACCAGGCAATGGAAACGGAAAGATCGCCTCCCCGCGATACGGAGAAACGCCATGACGAAAACCGTAACCACGGCCAGTTCCAGGCTCGCACGAACCAGCCGATCCAGGAAGATGTCGAACATGTCCATATCAGTACATTCCCGCTTTCAAACAGGCGTTTGGGGGTCAATCCCTGTTTCTCATTCATAAAAGAGCCACGAATCCCGCCGCACCCCGGTTGGCCGCTGCTCGAGATCCACGGCCATAAAACGGGAGTGGAACCCGGTCAAATCCTTGAAGAGATCCGGACCTGTTCCCACCCCCAGGGTGGAACTCGATATCACCCGACGATTCCCACTGGATGGATCCACCTCGAAAACGGCCTCGAGACCGATATCCCATACGATGAGTTTTCCGTCGCTATTCACCCTCAGGCAATCGGGGTCGGAAAAATTTTGGCCGGTTCCGGTTCCCGAACCGGAAAGAATCGTGCGAACACCGGTATCCGGATTTACCCGGAGAACATTCGAGCTCCCGTTGGTGAAGGCATAATCTCCATCCGGAAGCACGGCTACATTTTTCGGCGATCCCACAGGCTCGCCCGATCCGGTCTCATAATCGGCGATTGTGATCCTTCCTCCACCCGGGGCGTTTACCCGGATGACGCCGTAACCCGGACCGGCCATCACCAGATCCCCGTCCGCCTCGAAGTCCAGGTCGTTTACGAAAAGGCCCATAATATAACCCGTCATCAACACATCGTGGGAACCATCGCCGGGATCGAGGCGAACCACGCCCCTCACCTGGTCGAGGATCACGTAAGTGCCGGCGGTTTCCCTTCGGATCACCACGGCCTCGACAAAGTAATCCCCGAGACCCGGCAGGATCTCCCGGTCGCCGGTCAGCCGATCCACGTGAACGATCTTCACCCCGTCGGAATAGGTGACCGCCACCAGGTTTTCCCCGTCCTCGAGATCGAACCCTCCATAGTTGAGATCGATCCCCCCTCCACGTGTGGAACCGGCGATGAGCTGCCTCTCCCCCGTCGATGGATCGACCATCATAACGGCCTCTCCGATCCCGACATAGACGGCGCTATCCGGGATGACCGGATTCGAAACAGCCTCTTTCTCGAGCTGTCGTTGCAGAGCCCCTGCCATGTTGCAGCAGAACACGACTGCCATAAAAACTAAAGTCAAAACCGCGTTTCGTTTCTTACACCACCCCATCCTGTTCATATCTTTCTCCCTTCAATTGTTATCTCCGGTTTTTTTGCTTTTTCCTTTCCCCGATCATGCGTTCGATCCGGGCCAGTTCCGCATCGTCGATTTTTTCTTCCTTCAGGAGTTGGGCCACGAGGGATGCCGCAGATCCCTTGAAGAAGGAATCGAGGAGGGTTTTCATTTTTCTCCCCCCCACGGATTCCCGGGGAAATGCGGGCTTGAAAACGATCCGGCGTCCCAGGTGAGGCGTCTCTTTGATGTATCCCTTCTTCCGGAGCCGGGAAAGTATCGTGAGCACGGTTGTCAGGGCCAGGGGCCTTTCCGGTTCGAGTTCTTCCCGGATCTCGTTCGAAGTTGCTTTTCCCTTTTCCCAGATCAGCTCCATGACGACCGTCTCCAGGTTGGAGAGTTCCTTTAACGGCTTTTTTTTCATGGGACTTTACCCCTTCACGGAAAACTTTTTCTTTTCCCTGTCATCTCACACGAACATATTCTACTAATTGTAGAATTATTTTATCTCCGGTCAAGAGAAAAATGCGGGAAGGCGGGAAAATTTTAATAACGTGTCATGCCTTTGGCACTTAACGGTTTTTGAGGCAGGCGAGGCAGATGCGGATGGTTTCGTAATCCATTTCCCCCGTTAAAAACCCGAAAATCGGCTTCAGGCGGGCGTCCCCCACGTAAGAGACCGCCTGTTCCACCCGCTCCAGGTTTCTCTCATCGGCCCATGGGGCGGGATTGGTAATCCCTTTCTGTTCGATGTATTTCAAAAGATGCCTCAGGATCGTCCCGGGTTTGCGTTGAAGGGCGGCGGCCGCTTCCTCGATGCCGCAACCCTGTTCGAAGAGGGAGAAAGCGATTGTTCCCCTGTTCCGGCGGGAATCTCTTCTTTCGATTGTTTCCGCACTCTCGACCCCCACATCCATCTCGAGGCCATGGGAGATGCAGTATCCGGTTATGGCTCTCAGGAAAAATCTCCCATAGTATTGTTCTTTTTTCTTTCCGACTCCGAGCACCTGGAGGAAAGTCTCCCTCGAGGAGGGCCGTTTCAGAGCCATGTCTCGAAGGGTTGCGTCGTTGAACACAACATAGGCGGGAATGCCCATCTTGCGGGATAAGGCGAGCCGGAGCTCCCGGAGGGCCTCGAAGAGATCTTTGTCCACGCCCTCCCATTCCTTCTTCTTTTCCGGGGCTTTTGTTTTCTTTTTTTTCGCGGTGCGAAGCAGCCGGGGGCTTTCCTCTCCCCGAATCGCCCCCCAGCCGGTATCCGTCACCTTGAGGACACTCATCTCGCCCTCTTTTTTCAGGAAACCCTGCCCGATCAGCTGATCGATCCATCCCCGGATCTCTCGAATGGGAGTATCCGAGAGGAGTCCATACGTGCTTAAGGTATCGTGCCCGATCTGGAGGATCCGGCTGATCCGGGAACCGGCGAGGACCTGTGCGGTATACACGGCTCCAAAGCTTTCCCGGAGCCGAATCACGCAGGAGAGGATCTTCTGGGAGATGGTAAGGGAATCCTCCATTTGTTCGAGATGCCCGAGGCAAAGGTCGCATGCGGCGCAATTCGCTTTGTCGAGATTCTGTCCGAAATATTCGAGTATGGCCCTGTGACGGCATCTCACGCTCATACAGTAATTATACATGCCGCTGAGTTTATCGAGCGCGATCCTGCGAAGATCCGGCTCCATTTCCTCGAGATCCAGGATGTATTTCCACAAGGCGTAGTCCTTGCCCGAGTAAAAAAGAGAGCACTCCGCCTCGAGGCCGTCGCGGCCGGCACGGCCGGTCTCCTGCTGGTAGTGCTCCAGGGATTTCGGCATGCCCGTGTGAACCACGTACCTCACATCCGATTTGTCGATCCCCATACCGAAGGCGATGGTGGCCACGATGGTTTGCACCCTGTCGGCGATAAAATCATCCTGGCTGTTCTTGCGTTCCAGGGGATCCATACCCGCATGATATGGGGCCGCGTTATAACCGAGCTCGAGGAGGTCATCCGTCAGCTCATCCACGTCGGCCCGCCTGATGCAGTAAACGATGCCGGATTCCCCCTTGTGCCGATCCAGTACGGAACGCACCTGTCCAAGGCGGTTCCCCCGGAGCTCCACCCTGTACACCAGGTTGGGCCGGTCGAAGGATCCCACCAGGATTTCCGGGTTGTCGAGCCGGAGCTGTTCCACGATATCCCGCCTGACCCGCTCGGTTGCGGTTGCGGTGAAGGCATGAACGGCCACCTCAGGGAAGATCTCCTTGAGCTGTCCCAGCATGCGGTATTCCGGCCTGAAATCGTGCCCCCACATGCTGATGCAGTGAGCCTCGTCAATGGCCAGAAAAGAGATCCGGCTTTTTTTCAGAAAAGAGAGGAAGCGTTCCATCATCAGGCGTTCCGGGGAAACATAAAGGATCTTGAGTTTTTCGTTCCGTACGAGCCGGGCGACGTGATCCTTTTCCCCTGGAGACAGGGTGCTGTCGATCCGGGCGGCCGGCACCCCGCACTGCCTCAGGGCGTCCACCTGGTCCTTCATCAGGGAAAGCAGGGGCGAGACAACGAGGGCCATCCCGGGCCTGACCACGGCGGGCGCCTGGAAGCAGAGTGATTTCCCGCCTCCGGTGGGGAGAACAACGAGGGAATCCCGACCGGAGGCCACGCTCGCCATGGCCTCCTTCTGGAGGGGCAGGAAAGTATCGTATCCCCAGTACGAGTTCAGTGCTTTTTTGATGTTTGTGACCATCCGGAAAGCGTCCCCTTTGATTACAACACTAACGATACTGGTATCCGGATCGCTCCTGTTCTTTCAATGCGAAAATGAGGGGGGAGCCCTAATCCAACAATAGCCCCGGCCGCTCCGAACAGTCAGACCAGTCTGACCTGTCCGACTGGTCTGACTGTTCCATGGAAAAAATCCCGGGTTGATTTTTGAAATCCGATCTACGACACTCTCTCATAAAACCAAAGGGAGGGAAAAACGATGAAAAGATTCATCCTCGGGGTGACGGTTCTGATCCTGCTTGCGGGATGCGTACACCAAAGATGCGGGAATTGCTCCTGTAAGGAGATGTGGAATCAATCCCCGGAGGAGTTCTTCATCAACCCCCGCGAGGTGGAACTCAAGATTACATACCACATCCAGGGCATCCAGCCGGGTAATTCAAAGCTGGTGACCATGCAGGAATTTTCCGAGGAACCGGTTTCCTGGAACATGGAGAAAGAGGTGAAAGAACCCGTGCTCCTCCTTTACGTGGCCCGCCAGCGGGAGTTTCCGAACCAGAGGAACGTGGAATATATCTCCATAGAACCGGAGCCCGACGAAATCGTATCCAGAGATCTCGACGGCAACATTATCGAGTTCTGGGACCTCTCGGACCGGATCACCGACAGTGGGGATATCACGATTACCAGACATTTCCGGTTCGAGGCCCGGGAGACCGCCTTCCTGGTCAAACCGGAAAAAATAAAGCCGTACAACACGTCCGATCCCCTGTACCGCTACCACACCCGAACCCAGGAGTATGTCGAGCTCACACCCTCGGTCGTGAATCTCTCCCGGGAGATCGTGGGGGAGGAAACCAATCCCTATCTCAAGGCCCGTGCGATTTACGACTGGTGCGTGAACGAAATCGATTACCTTTATCCCCCGAACCGGGGACTCCGGTTCTGCATCCCGAGACGAACGGGGGACTGCGGTTCCTACGGTCTGATTTTCACGGGACTGTGCAGGGCCGCGGGCATTCCTGCCCGGATGGCGAACGGGCACTGGTGTTGCGGGCAGAAAAAGAACTACCATGTATGGGCGGAATTTTTCCTCCCCGGTTACGGCTGGCTTCCCGCGGATCCCACGGATGGACGCATCACCCGGGACGAACCGGGGAAACTCTCCGGACAGGGGGATGCGTTTTACTTTTTCGGGGGGCTGGACAGCGGGCGTTTTATCTCGAGCAAGGGAACCTCCATCCAGCTGTATCCCTCGCCCCCATGGCATCGTTGGGGTCTGGCCGATACGAACAACAACCCGATCTTTTTCCAGACCGCGGCTTCGGTTTTTTCCGGAATTGAAATCGAGAAACAGACCATCACCATGGAGATCATCAAGGGCGACGACCTGCTCTGGTAAAGATTCCCCTATCGTTTTTTAAGGAGATACACGGAACCGGTGGAATCGGTGCCGCCGTCGCAACGCACCATCACGCTGAGTTTATAGGGTGCTCCGGGATGAAAGGGGTCGAGCCGGAGGCGGTAAATATTACCCAGATCCGTAATGCCCGTCCACCCTATGTGGGTGTCCTGATACAAAACCTTCCCCCCCTCGGAGATGGACACCCAGTCGATCGCCAATCCGTGGTAGCCCTTTTCGTATTCCAGAATCGCCTCGTAATCGCCCGCTTCTTTCAGGACGCCGGAGAGATTGTAATCGAGCACGATGAAGGATTCCGACATCTGTTCCGGGGTCCATCCCCCGACCCTGACGGGCTTCGAGTCCTCCAGGAGAATGGCCAGGATATTATCTCCCCCGGGGACAACCGGGGTCCAGTCCGATTCTCCGTTCCACAGGCCGTCTTCCGAGCGATAGAGGGCCTTGTATTCCCCCGGGGGCACACTGGACATTTTACTGGTCTGGCTGTGTTGGGATTCCCAGAATACGCGGTTCCGAACGCGACCCCCAAACCGCTGGGAGATCTCCACGATGCCCTTCCGGAACGCCTCTCCCTGCGGGGTTTCCACAACCAGCTCCATGTCCGTGAGTTTCACATCGAGGTCGACGATCTGCTCCTTCGTTTCGGAGGGAACAGAGATCGAGCGGGAGATCCCGCCCCGGATATCCTCGAGAAAAAAGCGTTGAAACGCGCCTGGGCCTTTGGTTCCCACACACAGATCGTATTTTCCCGGTATCACCCTCGCCTTGTAGTATCCGGGATTCTGCAGTTCGAGAAAGGTCATTTTTCCGCCGTCCACCGGGAGGAGCGTGAGAATGACCTGCCTGGTCCAATCCCTTCCATTCACAATGGCCTGCCCCTCGAGTCGCACAATCTCCGAGTAATCGAAGTCCTGCCGCTTTTCCTCTCCAGCCTCCACATTTACAAAGGTATTCTTGTATGGGAGCCTGTTTTCGGGATTCTCGTGACCGATCCAGTGCCGCCCGACCTGAAGCCCGGAGAACCGGTACATGCCCTCATCGTCCGTCAGTACGGTGACCTTCTCGTCACCGAACCACTCCCGGTAATCCTTGTGATAGACATCCAGCCGGGGCATCGGGTTTCCCTCTTCATCGATGACTTGCCCCCAAACAACGCATCCCTCTCCCAGAACGATGGTCAGGGGGGGAGGTTTCTGCCCTTCTCTAACTTCCACTTCCACGGGTTTATCGGGTTTGAGCTCGCCTTTTTCCACGATCAGGGTGTAGTTTCCCGGGGATACATTTGCGATTTCGAAGTTTCCATCCGTGTCGGTAACGGTTCCCTTCGGATCGAAAACAGGACTTTTCTGAATCCTCCTCACGCTCATGGGATGGCGGTACATCTCGAAATCCACGGATACACCCTCTACGGGCGGTCCCTCCTCGCCTTTTACAACCTTGCCCGTGATGGTCTCGCCCGGTCCCACACGGACCTCGATTTTCTCTTTCTCCTGGCCGGATTCGATGGTAAAAAAGGCGGTGCCTCTTCGTTCGAGGTATCCCTCGTTTTGATCTCTTTCCACAACGTCCACGCGATATTTTCCCATGGTGATCCTTCCCAGATCCACACGCCCCTCGGTGTTTTCCACCATCACGTTCTGGTGGTTTCCCACCTTGTCCGTGCTCCAGCCGTTCCAGGATTCCCGGAGCAGGCGATAGGCATAAGATGTGACCGGTTTCCCGCTCCCGGCGTCAACGGCCTCGAGGACGATTTTCGCCATGGGGCGAAGTGTGAAATTCTGGGGCCCGTCGTAGGGGTTGATGTTCTCTCTCGACTCGGGATCATAATCGGAGTGGCTGGCCTGCATATAGTTCACGCACTCCCCGAGAGGAAGACCGCCCAGCTCGTAATGTCCCTCCTCGTCCGTTACAGCGGAACGGGAGATATACTCCCCCTTGTACTTCAGGTAAGCCATCACCATGGCGCCTGGTATGGGGTTCTTTTTTTCGCTCGTGACCACGCCCTGGAGGATATCCCCCTCGACAAGGACAATATCCACGCCTTCCACATTTTCCCCCGGATCGATATGAACCGTGAGAGGATCTGGTGATATATATCCCATATCGGCTGGGATCCGCGCCTGGATTTGGATCTGGCCGGGCATGACATTTTTCAGGGTATAAGAACCGTCAAGGCCCGAATTTGCCCCCCCGCCCCGGGTGTTTGATTCATCGCCGTCCGATTCGACCTTCCACCGGAGCGAAATTCCGGAAACCGGTTCCCCCTTCCCATTCAGGATATGCCCGGTCACTTTGGAATAATCCTGGAGAACAAGCAGGATTTCTTTCTGGAGAAGCTCCTCCGATACCGTAATTATTTTCTCCACATAAGAGGAGGAGGTCTGTGCGATGAGCTCAAGATCTCCACCGGTAAAGACGTTCAGGGAGAACCGGCCGTCTTTTTCCGTGTTGGAGAGAGAAATCTGGCGGCCCTTATCCCGGATGCTTACCATGACGCCCACGGCCGGGGTGGTCTCATCGGAATGAACGACCCGACCTTGCAGGATCCGGCCTTTTGTCAGGCGGATCTCCACTTCGTGGGGACTGGTCGGGGAACAATTGCGACAGATGTGCATCCCCCCGAGGTCGTTCCGGATTCGATTCACGGTAAACCAGCCGGAGGGCGGGGAGTAAAGAAAAACAGCGCTCTGGTCGGGTTGGATGCGGATCTTCATGGAAAAATAACCGTCTTTGCCGGACAGGACTCCCTCATCGACGCCTGATCGATCCCCCCAGATATTCCTCTCGTCCGGGGGAGCCACACGGACCCCGGAGATCCCCGATCCCGTTTCATGATCCACGAATCGCCCCTTGACGGTCACCACGCCCTCGAGTCGAAGGATGAGATTCACGGTTTCTCCCTCAGGAAGTGAAACCGTGGATTTGGCCTCCTGATACCCCCCCTCGTGAGCGGAAAACGGGGCAACGGCCCGAACGATCTGACGACCGTAGATCACTTCAGGGAAGTCAAAGATTCCCTTTTCATCCGTCATTCCCGCCGCTCCATACGTTAATGTCTCCAAGAGATCATTCCGTCTCTGATCCTGGGAAATGGTAAAAACAAATGCCCCGGGAACCGGTTTGTCATCGTATTCCACCACCCCACCACTGATGCGGGAACGGGCCGGTTCCAAAACCAGCCGGACGCCCGTGGTTCCCTCCCGTATTTCCTCCGAGAGAAGGGGGAGATAAGCTCCGGCCCGAACCGGGATGCGAAGTTTGCCTCCTACCGGAACGCCGTCAAGAGAGAAGGCCCCCTCCCCGTCCGTTCTGGTCATATATGCAGGAAACTGCGTTACTTTCTCTTCCTCCAGGGAATCCGGTTTACCGATAAAGGGGAATCCCACGGTCGCCCCGCAGATCGGTTGATCGCTGGAATCCACCACGTGACCCGAGATGCGTCCCCCCTTATCGAGGGAAAAGTCGATCCTGTATTCAGCCCTGTTCTCGACCAGACGGTCCGGAAAAAGGGCAAAGCGGCATTCGTACCCTTCCGCATCGACATGGATGACCTGGCCCCGGAACACGTTCGTTCCGGTTCGTGGATCGGCATACATCCGGTACATCCCTTCTTCATCTGTGAGAACCGATGTTTCCTTTTCTTCGGATAAAAAGGGCCGCAGGAAGGGATCCAGCTTCAACAAGCTGACCCTGGCGTCGGGGATCGGTTTTTCCTTATCGGAGGAAACGATCCGCCCGAACCAGGTAAACGAACCGGAAGGCGCCTGTTTTTCCCCTCCCTTAACGAGTACGGAGGAAGCCCCCTTCCCGGGGGATTCATCGCTTCCCCGGGCCCTATCGGTTGCCCTATCGGAATCCATGGATGGATCGGAAGGGAGTTTTTCATGCCGGGAAAAAGGGACGCCGGTCCGTCCGGGACCGGCGTCCTTATTGAGGAAGAGAGAAGAACGTATCGACGGAATAACAAACAAAAGAGCCGCTCCCGCAGCGACAAGGGCCGTGACGGCGGCGATTTTCACTCCAACGGATGTTGTGCCCCCGGACATGACTGC
>Ga0272442_10009604_pt1 | contig 12068 bp, 8 predicted proteins | sample SSMForm2O_FD_200262 | JGI IMG/M metagenome (GOLD analysis project Ga0272442, IMG submission 200262) | Marine sediment archaeal communities from Little Sippewissett salt marsh, Falmouth, MA, United States - SSM-Form-2O | ecosystem: Environmental > Aquatic > Marine > Wetlands > Sediment ... | reverse complement strand
GACCGGATGGTCGATCTGGCGGACGATTTGGGCGCGCTGCCGGCAGGGTCGCGAGATTTCCGTTGAGGCGGGTGCGGCGACTGCTTGCAGAGGGCAGCGCGGGTGCAGACACTAATCGGTCGGGTTGCGGCTGGGGCACAAACAACGAAGTGCGTCGGGACTGGTCGGGCGGACGAACCTATTGAGAAGCTCACGATCGATGGGATACAGCCTGTGGCGACGCAAGTGGATCAGGTAGAGCGATTCGTAAGCCAGGCAGGCAGGCGCCATGTGTTGGTGCTTGGGGGCGCCGACACGGGCAAGTCGTACCTGGTCGATACGTTGGCTGAACGGTTGGCGGGTCGAGGGCCTGCGGTTGCGGTGATCGACGCCGATCCGGGCCAATCACGGATCGGGCCCCCGAGTACGGTTGGGTTACAGCAGCCTCGCCGGCGGTCTGCGGGCGCGGACGCGTTGAGTTTCGTGGGGTCGATCAGTCCTTCGGGGCACCTGCTGGCGATGCTGTGCGGGGTGGTGCGGATGGTCGATCGGGCGGAGCGTGAGGGCGGCGACTTGGTAGTGATTGACACGCCGGGGTTTGTGGCCGGTCCGGCGGCTGAGGCGCTCTGGCGGGGTGTGATCGATGTCCTGCGGCCGGCCGTTGTGTTCGTCGGGCGGGGCGATCCGGTTGCTCGGTGGCGGTTGGCGGGTGCGGAGCCGATGCTGGAAGTTGCGGCGAGTGACGCGGTGGTGGCTCGCGGGTCGGCGCAACGCCGCGCCTACCGGGCCGCGGCATGGGGGCGGTACTTCGGCGGTGCCTCGGAACGGTTTCTGGACGCCAAGCAGGTGCCGGTGTGGCAGATGGGCGGGGCGGATCGCCCGCTGACGCCGGGTCAACTGGTGAGCCTGCGCGATGCGGAAGGGTCGGACATCGCTTTGGGCGTAGTGCTGGCGAGCGAGGGCGGCGGACTACGACTGGGCACACCGATCGCGCACGAGCAACGAGTCACGTTGGTGGTAGGTGGCCGATTACGACTGGACGTAACGACCTGGCGCGAGCACTCGCTCTGGTAGCCGCTCGCCGACGGCGTTTCTACGCGGCGCGGCTTGGGTGCTTGCGACGGCCGCCACGGCTGGTGCGGCGGTGGGCCGCAGCCTCGGCCAGATCAGCCGCCGTGGTCTTTTCGAGCAAGGCGAGCACCTGAGCCCGCAGCTTTGCCCAACTGCGGAGTTTGGGGGGCGCGTCTTCATCACGCCAGTCACCCAGTCCGACAATTGAGCGGTTGAGCCGTTCGGTGCCGTCGATGGCCTTGACGATGTCGATCAGGCGGATTTTCTTAGGGTCTTTGCCCAGTCGATAGCCGCCTGTTCGACCTTTGAGCGACTGCACCATGCCTGCCAGCACGAGCCGTTGCAGCAGCTTGCCGAGGTAGGGTCCGGCAAGGTTCGTGCCCGAGGCCACGGAGCGGAGCAGAACATATTGCTTATCCGGCCAGTGGCGGGCAAGTTCCGCAACGGCGCGGATGGCGTATTCACATCCGGCGGAATAGACCATGATCCAATCTCCTGTTGAAAAGAGTACGTCAGTATCAACTCCGGCCCACAAAAACCGGGACAACCCGGCTTCTGACCCCATGCTCGCAACCGATGTGAACATTTTATTATCCCCATGTCAAGTGCGATAGGCAAATATCAAATTTTTGTGGGTGGCGGGGTCGGGCCGAGGGGCGGCCCTTGAGGGCGGCGGGAGGGTGGCGTAGACTCGGCCGGGATGCCTGTGGCGTTATAGGTGGGAAGCCTGAGGAGCGAAGGGATTATGGCGAATCACGCCTTGTTGACGGCGATGGGTCGGGACCGGCCGGGGATTGTGGCGGCCGTTTCGGGGGTGCTGTATGGGTGCGGGTGCAACATCGAGGACTCGACGATGGCCCGTCTGGGAGGCGATTTTGCGATCATGCTGATGGTGAGTCTGCCGGAGGGGGTTACGCGCGAGGCGTTGTCGGACCGTCTCGATCCGGTACGGCGGGAGATGGACCTGACGCTTCAGCTGACGGCCATCGGCGAGGAGGAAGCGGCCGGTCGGGGTGCGGAGGCGGCAGGCTATGTGATTCACGTGTACGGGGCCGATCGGAAGGGGATTGTGTCGCGGGTAACGGGCCATCTGGCGGGGCGGCGGATCAATATTGCGAATTTGACGACGCACATTATCGCTCATGAGGACCCTCTCTATGTGATGATGATCGATGTGGTGCTGCCGGGGGGTGTGGATTCGGGGCAGTTGGCGGAGGAGTTGAGCGGGATCGGTCGGGATCTCGGCGTTCAGATCACGGTGCGGCCCAAGGACGACGCGCGGTTCTAGGCTCTGTCTGAGAAGACGGTCTTTTTGGGATGTGCGTGTGCCTACGGCACTGGCGGGCAAGCCGTTCGGCTGAGCAGTTCGGCTCTGAGTTCACTGCCGAAGGGCTCACGGCCGAAGCCGTTAGTAGTACCCCTAAGAACCAGGTCGCAAACATCAGACACGACCCGGGATGACGGGGGTCGCCGGGGGGGTAATCCCTGTGACACGGGGATCAGTTCTGGAAGTACCTGGCGACCAACGGTCCCAGCCGCTTGACCACGGCTGGGTCGATGCTGCTTTTGTCGGACCAGATGGCCAGTTCAAGGGCGTTGTGGGCGGGGCTTGGCGGGGGGGGATTGTTTCGAATTCTGCGCAGGGCGGCCCGAATCAACTGCATGGCATTTTCGGTTGCGGCCTGGAGGTTGCCGATGATCTCGGCGAGCAGTTCCTGCTTGGAGGCACCGGGCTGGTGGGCGCGCCAGCAGTCGTAGTCGGTGGGTAGGGCGACGAGGGCGTAGGCGATTTCGGCTTCTCGTGCGAGCTTGGCTTCGGGCATGCAGGTCATGCCGATGAGGTCTCCGCCCCATTGGCGGTGCATGTGCGATTCGGCGCGGGAAGAGAACTGGGGACCTTCCATGCAGACATAGGTGCCGCGGTCGTGGACGGTGGCTTCGGTGTCGGCGGCTGCGTCGATGAGGACCTGCCTGAGCACGGGGCAGAAGGGCTCGGCGAACTCGACGTGCGCGACGAGGCCCGCATCGAAGAAGGTGCTATCGCGGCGCGAGGTTTTGTCGATGACCTGATCGGGGATGACCAGGTCGCGTGGGCAGATGTCGTCACGGAGGCTTCCGACGGCGCCGCTGGCGATGATGTGGGTGGCGCCGAGGCTTTTGAGGGCGTAGATGTTGGCACGATAGGGGACGGCTGAGGGATTGAAGCGGTGCCCCTCGCCGTGTCGGGCCAGCAGGGCCAGCTCGACGTCTTCCCAGCGTGTTTGGAGGATGGGGCTGCTGGGTGGGCCGAAGGGTGTTTCGATGTCGACAGGTTGGGCACCTTGTTGGCCGCTAAGGGCCTGGCCGAGCCCGGAGCCTCCGATGATGCCGACTTTCATATCTGCCACTGCACAGACTCCTTAGTCTTGGTCGGCGTTGCGTCCGGATCGCCGCAGCGTTTGGCGGGCGGCACGGTATTCACCGGGCGGTTGCCTGCCTTTGCCGGACGATTTTGGAAAAGGCGACGAGATAGTCGATTCCGGCGAGGACGGTAACGGACGTCACGACGGCCATTGCCCACCAGATGATGTTCCTGACGGGCAGCTCGATCCACTGGGCGGCTTGGGCGGCAATCAGTCCGGTGGCCGAGACGGTGACGATTCCCTGACAGATGGCCTTGATTTTCCCGGTGGTGCGTGCGGCCAGTACGACCTCGTGGGCGGCTGCGCCGACGCGAATGTATGAGACCATGGCGTCGCGATAGAAGATGATGGCGATCATCCATACGGGCACGTAGTCGCGAGCGAGCAGGCAGAGGAAGACGCTGAAGCGGGAGATGCTGTCGGCGAGTGGATCGATCAGCTTTCCGATGCCGGTGACCTCGTCTCTCGAGCGAGCGAGGTATCCGTCGAGCAGGTCGGTGATTTCGAAGAGGCAGGCTATGATAAAGGCGGCGAATTTACTGGCGGCGCCGTCGGCCATGAAGCAGATGATGAAGACGGGCGCGAGGACAATTCTCGAGGCCGTCAGCGCGTTTGCGTAGGTCCATATCTGCATGAATTCAGACCGCCATTCCTGGGGCGGACGAGTCTACTTTGGCGTTGACGATGGGTCAATGGCGGTTGGCGCACGTGCGGAACATGGGTGAGGGTGCTGCGAACGGAGGGTCATGCCTTAGTGTGCGGGCAGCAGTTCGATCAACTGATCGATCTGCTCGGGAGTGTTGTAGACATGGGGGCTGGCGCGGAGTCGTCCCTGGCGACAGGAGATGATGACGCGGTGCTGTTGGCGAAGCTGGCGGCGGATTTGGGACTGATCGTGCCGGTCGGAAGTGAAGGCGACGATGCTGCTGGCGTGGGTTTTGCTGCGGTCGCTGATGACGCGGTACCCTTTGGCGGTCACCCCGTCGGTAAGTCGGTCGGTGAGGTCGAGCACGCGGTGGGCGATGCGGTCGACGCCGAGTTCGAGCCATAGTTCGAGCGAGCCGCCGAGTCCGAGGATTCCGACGATGTTGTACGAGCCGGAGTCGAACCGGCGGGCATCGGAGCGGAATTCGAGCCGGTATTGGCCGTAATCGTCTGCGTCGACCATGCAGACCCAACCCGGGGCACTGGGGCGGAGTTGGGCGAGCAGCTCGCGTCGACAGTAGAAGATGCCGGCCCCCTCGGGTCCGCAGAGCCATTTGTGGCCGTCGGCGGAGAGGAAGTCGATCTGCATGGTCTGCACGTCGACGGGCAGGACACCGAGAGCCTGTATGGCATCGACGCAGAAGAGCACGCCTTTGGCGCGGCAGGCATGGCCGAGGGCGGCCAGGTCGGTTCGAAAGCCGCTGGCGAACTGGACGGCGGAGATGGTGACGAGTCGCGTGTGGGAGTCGATCGCGTCGATGATTTGCTCGAGGGGTATGCGTCCGTCGTGTTCGGGCACCATTTTGAGTCGCACGCCGTGTGATTCGAGGTTCATCCAGGGGTAGATGTTTGCCGGGAATTCGACGGCCGAGGTGACGACGTTGTCGCCGCGGCTCCAGGACAAACCGTTGGCGACGAAGGTGAGGCCTTCGCTGGTGTTTTTGGTGAAGGTAATTTCCTCGGCCGAGGCGTTGAGCAGTTGAGCGGCTAGTTCGCGAACGCGATGGGCTTGGTTGTACCACTCGTTGTCGACGGGGCCGCTTTGCTCGGCCTGCTCGACGTAGCGGCGCATGGCCCGGGCAGCGCGGTGGGAGATGGGGGCGACGGCGGCGTTGTCCTGGAAGTTGAATTTGCGTGTGATCGGGAACTCGTCACTGAGGTCGTGGATGTTCATGGTTGGTCGGCGCCCCTTCCTGGCTTCGCGCGGGCATGTCGGCGCGATGGACGAGAAGCTACACCGGGCGCTGCAAGAAGTCCATGCGTGGGGCGTGCTCGACCTGTATGAAGGAGGCGGATATGATGCGGATGATCTGCTGAGTTTGGGGCGACAGTCGTTGGGGTGTGCGAGCGATCATGTCGGTACGCTTCGTGTTGGGACGTTCGGGTAGTGGCAAGACGTGGCGATGTCTGGAGGCGGTGTGTGGTGCGCTTCGGGCGGATCCTCGCGACGGACCGCTGCTGGTTCTGCTGGTTCCGGAGCAGGCGAGCTTGCAGGTGGAGCGTTCGCTGCTGTCCGAGGGTGATCTGGCGGGGTTCACGCGGTGCGAGGTGCTGAGTTTCCGTCGGTTGGCGTATCGTTTGCTATCCGAGGCGGGGGGTGACGTGCGAAGGGTGATTAGTCCGCTGGGTCGGCAGATGACGCTGCGCTATGTTCTGAGCGAGCATTCCGACCGGCTGCGGTTTTTCAGCCGTGTCCGCGGGTTGGCGGGTTTGCCGGATCGGCTGGGGCAGACCGTAAACGAGCTGATGGAACAGGAAGTGTCGCCGGACGAGTTGGAGCGTGTCGTCGGGGGGCTGGGGAGCGGCAGTGCGATGCTGGCGGCGAAGCTGGCGGACATTGCGTTGCTGTACCGGGAATATCTACGTGAGCTTGGGGCGGACCGGGCGGACCCGTCGGAGCAGTTGACGGTGGCACGACGGCAGCTTGACCGGTGCGAGTGGCTGCAAGGCGCGCGGGTGTGGGTGGACGGATTTGCGGGTTTCACGGCGCAGCAGCGGGAGTTTCTGGTTGCACTGGCCGGCTGCGTATCGGAGATGGAGATTGCGCTGTTGATGGATCCGACGGTTCGGCTGGTAGACCGTCCGCACGAGGCGGCGGCCGACCCATTCGATCTGTTTGCCCGAACCGAGCGTACCTATGGGCGATTGCTGGGTCGATTGCGAGATGAGGGACTTGCGGTTGAGCCTGCGCATCGCCTGAGTGGCAAGCCGCAGCCGCGGTTTGCGCGGTCGCCGGCGCTGGGGTTGCTGGAGCGATCGCTGTTTGGCGGGTCGGCGGCGGGGGTAGGGCTGGCCGGCGTGGAGGGCGAGTTACGTCTGATCGAGGCGCCCAACCGTCGCAGCGAAGTGGCGGCGGCGGTGCGGCAGGTGGTGCGCTTGACGCGTCTGGCGAAGCAGCCGCTGCGCTATCGTGAGGTGGCCATCATTTTGCGGGACGTGGAGCCATATTACGAACTGCTGGAAGCCGCGCTATCGTCGCATGATGTGCCGTACTTCGTGGATCGTCGGGAGCCGGTGGCCCATCACCCGGCTGTGGAGTTGGTGCGGGCGGCGCTGGAGCTGCTGGCTGATGATTTCTCGGTGCGGGCGGTGGGGCGGTTCTTGAAGACGGGCCTGACGCCGCTTGACGACGAACGGGCGGACGAGTTGGAGAATTACGTTCTCGCCCAGGGCATACGGGGAAGGGAAGTTTGGTACGGCGAGGATTGGTCGTATGAGCGGTCGCTGGAGCGCCGGGGTCGGCAGGAGGAAGGGGGGAAGCTGCGCGAGGCTGTGCTGAAACGGATCAATGAGTCGCGTCGGGCATTTCTGGAGGCACTGGGGGACTGGCCGGCGATGGCGAGTCGCCAGGCCGATGCGACCGTCCGTGAATGGGCGGGGGCTTTGTTCTCGCTGATGGTGCGTCTGGGGGTGGCTGACAGGCTCGGGCAGTGGCACGTTCAGCAGTGCGAGGCAGGTCGGCTGGATCGCGCGCAGGAGCATCGGCAGGTCTGGCAGGATTTGGTTGATTTGCTTGACGATCTGGTGGAGTCGCTGGGGGAGCGGCCGATGGCGGTTGATGTGGTTCGCGAGGTGGTGGAAAGCGGTTTGGCGGGGATGAAATTGGCGCTGGTGCCGCCGCGGTTGGATCAGGTGCTGGTGGGCTCGATCGAGCGGAGCCGGCATCCCGAGATCAAGGCGGTGTTGCTTTTGGGGTTGTCGGACCGGTCGTTCCCGATGGTGGCGGCGGAAGACAATGTGCTGAACGATGAGGATCGCGAGGCTTTGGAGGCAGCGGGGGTGGAGTTGGCGGTGACCAGTCGCCAGCGGCTGCTGGACGAAAGGCTGTTGGGCTACATCGCGATGACGCGAGCGGCTGAGTCGTTGTGGCTGAGTTGGCCTGTGGCGGACGAACAGGGCCGGGGGTTGCAGCCGTCGCCGTTTCTGGGGCAGGTGCGACGTGCATTGGGTGAGTTGCCGGTGGCGAGGCTGGAGGATCCGGCGGTGCGGCCGGCGATCGAGGATGTGACGAGGCGGGGTAATCTGGCGGGGTATTTGGCCACGGTGATGCGGCAGCATCGGGCCGGGCAGATCGATGCCGAGCAGTTGGAGCCATGGCTGGCGTTGTATGGGTGGGCGCGGTGCGAGGAGGCGGCAGGTGAGGCGCTTCGGCGGACGCTGGGATCGCTGACGTATGACATCGAGGCGTCGCTGGACAAACGTGCGGTGGCGCGGCTGTACGGGGACGGGCGGGTGCTGCGGACGAGCGTCTCGCGTTTAGAGAGGCATTCGGAGTGCCCGTTCGAGCATTTTGCGGCGTATGTTCTGGGGTTGGAGGAGCGTCAGCTTTTCAAGCTGGCGGCTGTGGATTTGGGGCGGTTGTACCACACGATTCTGGAGCGGTTCGCGGCGAGGTTGATCGAGCGGCAGGTGACGCTGGCGGAGTTGGACGAAGCGGCGATCAGCGAAGCGTTGGGCGAGATCAGCCGGGCGGCGGTAGAGCAGTTGCACGACGAGTTGATGGTGTCGGACCCGGCGATGGGTTTCAAGCTGCGTCAGAGCGAGCGTCAGATGGGCAGGGCGCTGTGGGCGCAGCGGTTCTTCGGGCGGGGTTCGTCGTTTCGACCGAGGGGGACGGAGCTGCTATTCGACGACGCGCGAGAGGCGGCGCTTCCGCCGTTGCGTGTGGTGACGCCGAAGGGGCGGACGGCGTTGGTGCGGGGTCGGATCGATCGTGTGGACGTCGGGCAAGTGGGGCGCAATCTGGCGGCGGTTGTGTTGGACTACAAGAGCAGTCGGGGGCGCAGGCTGGACCTGGCGGAGGTGCTGCACGGGCTGGCGCTGCAACTGCTGAGCTACCTGCTGGTGCTTCGGGAGTACGGGGAGAGTTGGGCGGGCGAGCCGCTGCTGCCGGTGGGGGTGTTCTACTCGCCGGTGTTGGGGAGTATGCAATCGGTAGCGCGGGTTGAGCCGAAGCATGAGGAGGAAGCGTTCCAGGCGGGTCCGTTCAAACCGCGGGGGGTGTTTGACGCGGGCTTTCTGAAGCAACTGGACGGGGAGGCGGTTGGTGGGCGGTCGCAGCGGTATGCTGCGTTTGTCAAGAAAGACGGGTCGATGGGGCACATCGACACAACGGACGTGGCGAGCCGAGAGCAGCTTGAGCGGCTGCTCGATCACACCCGCCGGCAGATTGGTCGTCTGGCGGACAGCATTTTGGATGGCGAGATCGGTGTGCATCCGGTGCGTTTGGGCGATTGGACGCCCTGCCGGTGGTGCCCGTACGGGGCGGTGTGTCGCATCGAGCCGCTGATGGGCAACGTGCGGGAGTTGGTGAAGCTGACGCGGACTGATGTTCTGGATGAGCTTGCCGCGTCCGGCAAGGGGGTGGGCGATGGGTGAGCGGCAAGTGCCGTGGACCGAGGCCCAGCGCGAGGCAATCGAGGCGCGGGGGGTTGGGCTTTTGGTGTCGGCGTCGGCGGGTACGGGCAAGACGGCTGTCTTGGCTGAACGCTGTGTGAGCCTGGTGTCGGAGGGCCGGCGTCCTTGCCGGATCGACCAGTTGCTGGTGGTGACGTTCACGGATGCGGCGGCGGCGGAGATGCGTGGGCGGATCGCGCAGGCGTTGGCAGATCGGTTGGCCGATCGCCCGACGGACCGGCGGCTGGCGCAGCAGTTGGCGTCGATCGACGGGGCCCATATCAGCACGATCCACGCGTTCTGCCTGGAGGTTTTGCGGAAGCACTTCTGTCAGGCGGGTCTGGATCCTACGTTCGCGGTGCTCGACGCGGATGAGGCCGAACTACTGAAGCAGGAGACGCTGGAGGCGCTGTTTGCGGAACTGTATGCGGCACAGACGGATTTGGGAGAACGGTTCCGCCGGTTGGTGGAGTTGTATGGCGACGGAGCGGACGAGCCGGTAGGGCGGTTCGTTCTGGGTCTTGAGGGCCTGCTGGGCAGCTTGGTATTGCCTCAGCAGTGGCTCGACGAGGCGGCAGCGGTTGCCAAGCCCGGGTCAGCGGCTCTTGACGAACTGTTGGCGTCGCAACTGATCGACGAGCTATCGATGCAGGTGGCGTGGTGCGAGGCGGAGGCGTCGTTTATCCGCAGTCAGTTGTCGGCGTGGTCGGTGTATGCAGAGGGTATCGAGGAGTATGGCGGGCAGGTGGCTCGGTGGCTGGCGGGGGTGCGTGCAGGGGAAGGGAGGCTGGCGGAGGTACTGGCGGAGATCGGTCAATACAAGTTTCCCTTGCTGCCGCGAAAACGCGCGGGGAAGGGCGAGTCGAATGAGGATCGCTCGCGGGCGGCGGACGTTTTCAAGCTGGTGCGAGAACGGTATTTCGGGCAGCGGTTGCAGGAGGGGTATGCGTTTGTTTCGCTGGAGGACGCGGCTGGGCAGCTTGGCGAGACGGCGGCCTTTGTGGAGTCATTATGTCAGATTGTGGGTCGGTTCGTTCAGGATTATGTGCGGGCGAAGGACCGCTTGGCGGTGGTGGACTTCGACGATCTTCAGCAGCGGTGCCTGGACCTGTTGACAATCGACCGGCAGACGCTGGCGCCGAGTGAGGTAGCGGGGGAACTCCAACGGCATTTTGCGCACGTGCTGGTAGACGAATACCAGGACATCAATCCGGTGCAGGATGCGATTCTGCGTCTTGTCAGCCGCGAGCAGCGGGAGGACGAGCCGAGCAATCTGTTTGCGGTGGGAGACGTCAAGCAGAGCATTTACCGCTTTCGTCTGGCCGAGCCGGAGATCTTCCTGGCGAGGCAGGCTGTGTCGGGCAGATCGGCGGGGTCGCGGGTGCGCGAGGTGGCGTTGCGGGAGAATTTCCGCAGCCGTGCGTCTGTGCTGGACATGGTGAACATGGTCTTTGGTCGTTTGATGGCGGGCGGGACTGCTCGCATCGAATATGACGAGAGGGCCCGGTTGACGGCGGGCTTGGACTATCCCGACGCGCGGGCGGAGGGCGTGCTGGACCGTCCGGCCGCGGAACTGCACGTGTTGCCGCGGGCGAGGCGGTCGGTTTTGGAGGAGCAGGAGCAGGCGGAAGAGGAAGCGGCGCCTTTGGAGGCGGTGGAGCGTGAGGCCTACGTGGTGGGTCGGCGAATCCTGGAGTTGATGGGGCGCAAGGGGGGCGAGCCGGCGGGGATTTGGTGTCGGCAGGACGGCGAGTGGCGGGTTCGGCCGTTGCGCTATCGCGACTTTGTGGTGTTGCTTCGGACGGTGAGGCATCAGGCGAACCACTTTGCGGCCGTGCTGCGTCGCATGGGGATTCCGGTATTTGCGGAACAGGCGGGTGGTTATTTCGAGAGTATGGAGGTGCGCGACGTTTTGGGGCTGCTGTCGCTGCTGGACAACCAGCAGCAGGACATTCCGCTGGCGGGGGTGATGCGCGGTCCATTGCTGGAGAGGGCGTTCAGTGATTCGGAGTTGGTAGCGATACGGAGCGTGGATGGGCGGGTGCCGTTTCACGAGGCGGTTCGGGTCTACGCGAAACGGGGCGACGATTCCGTTCTGCGGGAACGGGTGGTGGAGTTTCTGTCGATGCTGGCACGCTGGCGCGGGATTTCGCGTCAGCGACCGGTAGCCGAACTTCTGTGGCAGTTGTATGAGGATACGGGCTACCTGGAATACGTGGGGGGGATGCCGGACGGGGCGCAGCGTCGTGCCAATCTTCTGGGTTTGTATGAACGGGCGAGGCAGTTCGGGCAGTTCGCCAAGCAGGGGCTGTTTCGGTTTCTGCGGTTTATCGATCAGTTGGCAGAGCGGGATCGGGTGGTCGAATCGCCCACGCCGCTGTCCGAGGCGGAGGACGTGGTTCGGGTGATGAGTATCCACCGGAGCAAGGGTTTGGAGTTTCCGGTGGTGATCGTGCCGCAATTGGGCAAGCGGTTCAACTTCAGTGATGCCCGAGGGTCGATGATTGCGGATCGCCGGGCTCACGTCGGGCTGAAGGTGATCGACGAGGAGCGGGGGATCAGTTATCCGACACTGGGGCACCGTCTGGTGAGCCGCCAGATGGCGAACCAGACGCGAGCGGAAGAGCTTCGGGTGTTATATGTGGCCCTGACGCGTGCGCAGCAGCGGTTGATTCTGATCGGGACGGCGGAGGGTGGCTTGGCAGACCCGCGTCTGCGTTGGGCGGGACAGGAGGGGGCACTGCCTGAGGCGGTGGTGGCGACGGCGAGTTGCCCGCTGGACTGGCTGGTTCCTGCGCTGGGTTGCGAGTCGGGCGAGCGTGTGGTGTGGGGCGAACGCGAGGAGGCGGAGAGAGGGGGCGGGTCGCTGGTGCGGGTGGAAAGCTATGCGGTGGAGGAGGTGGCCGGTTGGCGGATGGCGGAAGAAGGCGGACGGGGGACGGTGCGGGGTGTGGTGGAGAGAGTGGCTGCACTGGAGCCGCTGGCTGGGGGGGGCAGGCCCGATGGGCGGGTCGC
>Ga0272442_10009602_pt1 | contig 12069 bp, 10 predicted proteins | sample SSMForm2O_FD_200262 | JGI IMG/M metagenome (GOLD analysis project Ga0272442, IMG submission 200262) | Marine sediment archaeal communities from Little Sippewissett salt marsh, Falmouth, MA, United States - SSM-Form-2O | ecosystem: Environmental > Aquatic > Marine > Wetlands > Sediment ... | reverse complement strand
CGTACGCACGTACGGCGCGATGAAGGCGTGGAACCTCTCACGCCAGGCCAGCCACCGGCCGTCCGGTGACACCCGATACTCCTGGGCCCGGCTCGATTCGGCCTCCGTCCTCTCGTCACTTCCGTCCAGATCGATACTGACGAGCTGAGTCTTCTGGTCGACGTCGGAACCAGACCAGCGCTGGACGTAGACACGGCTTGGGTCCGCTCCGAAATGCGGGCGGGCGCCGTCTTCGGCAACCAGGACCGGCTCCCCGCCGCCAAACGGCAGGGCGTAGACCCCCGTGTCCCTGGACCACATCGGCGACGTCATTCCACCACCCGAGATCCGGCGATACACCACCGTTTCTCCGTCGGGGCTGAACGCCGGCTCGATGTAGTGACCCGGCTTCGTGGTCAAGACCCGGCCGCCACCCCCTTCCGCGGACACCACGCGCACCGCTCCGAGCGCCTCGTCGTCCCAGCTCACGTAGGCGATCCACTGACCATCGCGCGACCAGGTCGGATAGAGCTCGAAGTGATCGTCCTGTCGGGTAAGGCGCACGGGCCGCCCGTCCGGCAGGTCCTTCACGTAGATGTGTCCGAGCGCCTGGAACACCACCCGATCCCCGCGGGGGGACACCTCAACCCAGCGGAGCATTCTCGGGCGGAACGTCTCCGGCGCCACCTCGACAGGGGCCCGGACCACCTCCAGTGCGGGCAGCGTCGTGCTGACCCGGAACGGGATTTCGACCGCGTCGCCCGTGGAAATATCCAGCCGCCGGATCTTGCCGGCGGACCAGAAGACCAGCGATTCCGAATCCGGAGTCCAGGCGATACCCGGATATACGCCGTGGACGGCCCAGGTCTCCTGCAGGTCGCGCTCGAGCTCCTGGTAGATCGGCCACTCGTCTCCCGACTCCATGTCGTACAGAAACAGCATGCTCTGGAATCGGACTCGCCGGATGTAGGCCATGTACTTGCCGTCCGGCGACGGCGTCGGGCGGATGGCCCCGCCCGGACCACCCAGGAACCGATCCGAGTCTCCCGTCTCACGATCTACGCGGAAGATCGCATAGATCCCCGCGTTGGAGTCCTTGTCGTACTCGAAATAGTCCCCGGGGGTGGCGTCGCGACTGTAGTACAGGTACTGGCCATCGGGAGAGAACGCGGGCTCGCCGACGTCTTTCTGCTGGTTCGGGCGCTCGGTCATCTGCAGCCCGTCCCCCCCGGTGCGGTGGTACAGCCAGATTTCGCCTGCCCCGAGGGAACGCGTGGACGTGAAGTGCTTGCGCGCCGCGATGAACTCCGAATCGGGAGTCCACGCCGGGCTGTTCAGCAGTCGGAAATCCTCGCTGCTCACCTGTTTGGGATCCGACCCGTCCCGGTTCATGATCCAGATGTTGTCGCCGCCGGCGCGGTCGCTGGTGAAGGCGATGAACCGCCCGTCCGGGCTGTACCTGGGCTGCATGTCCCAGGCAAAGCCCGAGGTCAGGGCACGCGCCTCACCACCCTCGATAGGGATGACGTACAGGTCGCCGAGGAGATCGAACACCACCTCCCGCCCGTCCGGGCTGACGTCCACGCTCATCCAGGTGCCTTCGTCGGTGTCGATCGGGATGTCGAACCTTGGCCCTGGCGGGTCGGTCACATCCCAGCCGTCTCCTCCCTCACCCGTGTCGTCCTGGGCGATCGCCGGCGCGGCAAGCAGCAGAACGGGCAGCAGGGACAGCAGGAAGCGGCCCACGTAGGCGGACGTTGAGAGCATGGTTCCTCCGGCGGGTGTTTGACTGTCAGTTCGTCTCGCAGCGGCATGATAGTCGGCCGCGCTACGCGCGGCTATTATGCCGCGCGCTCAGCCCGCTCGCGCCGGCCCCGTCCTGACATGGAGGAACGTTGAAGTCATTTCGCATCTCGGTCGACAGGTACATCAAAGCGGTAACCCGGCTCGCGTGCGGTTGTCTGGCTGTCCTGGTGGTCGCGTCTTCGGCCATCGGTCAGGCAGAGGACAAGTCGGATCGGGAGCAGGCCACGCCCTCGATCGAAGAGAAGACGGAATCCATGGATCGCATCGACGGCTTCGTTCCGTTGTACTGGGACGCGGCGAAAGGGCGGTTGTGGATGGAGATAGGACGCTTCGACACCGAGATCCTGCACTATGTATCCCTTCCCGCCGGAATCGGATCGAACGACCTGGGCCTGGATCGGGGACAGCTGGGGCCGCAAGCCATCGTGGAATTCCGACGCGTGGGGCCCCGAATCCTCATGGTGCAGCCCAACTACGAGTACCGGGCCCTCAGCGAGAATCCCGCCGAGAGGCGGGCGGTCCGTGACGCATTCGCCGAGTCGGTACTGTGGGGGTTCGAGGTGGCGGCCGAAACCGAGGGCCGTGTGCTGGTCGATGCCACGGATTTCGTGATACGCGACGCGCACGGGGTGGCGCGTGGCCTCAAGGGCGCGGACCAGGGCACCTACGCGCTGAGCACTTCGCGAAGCGCACTCTACCTGCCGCGTACGAAGGGGTTTCCGAAGAACACCGAGATCGAAGTCACTCTGACGTTCACGTCCGAGGCTCCGGAGGGCTCCTGGGTACGATCGGTGACCCCGCGGGCCGACGCGGTAACCGTTCGGCAGCACTTCTCGTTCGTGGAGCTTCCGGAGCCCGGTTTCGAGCCCAGGGAAGCGCTCCCCGGCGCCGGGTTCTTCGGACCGGACTTCGTGGACTACGCATCGCCGCTGGGCGAGCCCCTCGTGACCCGGCTGATCGCACGACACCGGCTCGAGAAGCGCGACCCCGATGCAGAGGTAAGCGAGCCAGTCGATCCGATTGTCTACTATCTCGATCCCGGGACACCCGAGCCGGTTCGCTCGGCGCTGCTCGAGGGAGCCAGGTGGTGGGACCAGGCGTTCGAGACGGCCGGTTACCGGGGCGCCTTCCGGGTCGAGATGCTGCCCGAGGACGCTGACCCGATGGACCTTCGGTACAACATGATCCAGTGGGTGCACCGTTCGACGCGCGGCTGGAGCTACGGAATGACGGTATCCGATCCGCGAACGGGAGAGATCCTCAAGGGACACGTCAGCCTCGGATCCCTACGGGTGCGGCAGGATTACCTGATCGCCGAGGCGCTGTTGGCACCCTATGAAGACGGAGACGAAGTGTCGGCCGAGGTGGAGGCGATGGCGCTGGCCCGAATTCGACAGCTCTCCGCTCACGAGGTCGGGCACACTCTCGGCCTGACCCACAACTACATCGCCAGCACCCAGGGACGGGCGTCCGTCATGGACTATCCTCACCCTCGCGTGTGGCTGGACGAGGACGGGGCGCCCGACGTCACGGATGCGTACGCAACCGGAATCGGGGCGTGGGACAAGGTCGCGATCGCTTACGGATACCAGGACTTCCCGCCGGGCGTGGACGAGGACGCCGGGCTGAAGGCGATCCTGAGCGAGGCTCGGGCGGAGGGCATCACGTTCCTGGCCGACCAGGACGCCAGGCCAACAGGCAGCGCCCATCCTGAGGTGCACCTGTGGGACAACGGATCCGACGCCGTCGCGGAGCTGGGCCGGGTGATGGAAGTGCGGCGGGCGGCGTTGGCCCGATTCGGTGCCCGGGTCATCCGGGAAGGCCAACCACTGGCTACGATCGAAGAGGCCCTGGTACCGCTGTTCCTGTATCACCGCTACCAGGTGGAGGCCGCAATCAAGGTCGTCGGAGGCGTTCGCTACGACTACGCCATGCGCGGTGACGGACTCCCGGCACCGCAACCGGTGGGCGGAGGCGAACAGCGCCGGGCCCTGGAGACCGTCCTGCACACTCTGGACATGGAAGAACTGGCCGTTCCGGAGGAGATCCGGAGAACGCTGCCTCCGCGGCCGTTTCGCTATCCCGCACACCGGGAGTTGTTCGACCGGTACACCGGTTCGACGTTTGACGTGATCTCGCCGGCGGTGGCGGCGACGGAGCACGTGACCCGGCTGCTCCTGGACGAAGAACGGGCGGCTCGCCTGGTAGAGCAGGCGGCTCTGGACGCGGCGCTCCCGGATCTGTCAGAGGTCCTGGACGCGCTTCGCGGGCAGGTCTTCGCCGGGGCGCCGGAAGATCCCTATCTGGCCGAGATCCAGCGGGCCGTTCAGCGGGTGGTACTGGACCGTTTGCTCGACCTCGCCGTGAGCGCGGACATGCCGCAGGTCAGGGCCGTGGTGGAATGGGAGCTGGTTGGCCTGCATGACTTGATGGCTGAAGCCCAGGAGGACGCCGCGAAACGGGAGGACACTGGTGCGGCGGCCCACTACAGAGCCCTGGCCACCGACATCGGCCGTTACCTGGACCGACGGGTTGAGCCAGCCGAAGTCCCCGAGCAGCTGCGGGTTCCGCCGGGCAGCCCTATCGGTTGAAGGTGGGCCGCAACAGAAACCCCCGTCGTCGGCCGAAGCGACGTCGGGGGCTCAGTGTGATCGAAGCGCCCGTGCGGCGCACAGCCTACATCGCGATCGTCAGACCCGCCTGCACGTCTCCCTGCCAGAAGCCCCACCCGCTGAGGCCGACGCCGCATCCTCCGGTGCCACACCAGAAGCCGCTGCCGGAACTGAGGATCGTGCTGTACAGGTGGCCTGCGAGCCGAATGCCGATGCGCTCCGAGGGGAAGATCTTCACGCCGCCGCCGAACACCATCGAGAAGAACGTCTCGCTGGACAACTGCGGAGCGTCAGCGTCCAGCTGATCGCCCACACCGTAGTACGTGAAGCCGAGAGTCCCGGAAACGAACGGCCGCACCGTCTCCGTCGGATTGAACCGGTACTGCCCACCGAACTGCCACACGTTCACCGAGGTCGAGTAGATGGGTCGTTTGCCGACCTGCCACTCGTCATACACGAGCTCCGTGTCCATCCGGGTATAGGACGCTTCGAGTTCCGTGTTGCGGTTCATCACGAAGTCCAGCACCAGGCCGTAGTTCATGTCGTCCTTAACGCTCATGCTTCCGTTCCGGACGTTCACCTCGCCACCGAACATGTAGCCCACGAACGGGGTGAGTTCTACTTTGTGCGTCTGGGCGCTCGCCGGAACTGCGAACGCGGTCAAAGCCACCCACGTGCCAGCCAGAGCGACCCACCGGTTCCTCATCCTCATCCCCTGCTCCTTCGAAGCGCGGTCCACAGACCGCGAAGAACGTTCTGGTTAGATTTGGTCGCCGAAGATACGTTGGCCCCGGAAGTGAAGCGAGTCTCAGGCTTACGAGCCGCGAACGCCGAGGAACCCCATGGCTCTGAATCCCGTGCCGACTGAAGTAACCACGGCCGCAACCGACGCCATACTCGCGCTGCTGGCCCTTTACTGCATCCGCTGGGTGGGCGCCCGGCGTTCGGCCGACCCGGCCAAGGTCACCCTCTGGATTCTGGTTCTCGCTCTCCTGGCCGTGGCCTCGGTACTGGGAGCGGTGGCTCACGGGTTCAGCCTTTCCTCGGACACCGTGTACCTGCTGTGGCAGCCCCTCTTTCTGTCCCTCGGCCTGGTGGTGGCCCTTTTCGTGGTCGCCGCCAGCTACGACGGACTGGGGCCGGACGCCGCGCGGCGTCTGATGATCCCGGCCCTGGTGGTCGGGGCGTGCTTCTACCTCGTGACGCTCCTGTTCCCGGGCACCTTCTTCGTATTCGTCCTCTACGAGGCGGTGGCCATGCTGCTGGCCCTGGGCCTGTATGTCAGGCTCGCTCTCCGGACTGGCAGAGGTTGGGCACGGCTGATGGTGCTGGGCATCGCCCTCAACATCGCGGCGGCCGGGATTCAGGCCTCGGGTACGGTCAGGCTGAACCTCGGCGTACCGCTGGACCACAACGGGGTGTTTCACCTGGTGCAGATGGTGGCGATCGTGGTGCTCATGGCTGGAGTCGGGAAGAGCTTGAACGAAACAGATTCACCTTCAACGGAGTCGTGACCGATGCGCTACAAGCTGCTGGGCAGAAGTGGACTCAGGGTGTCGGAACTGGCCCTGGGCACCATGACGTTCGGGCCCGAGTGGGGCTGGGGCGCATCGAAGGACGAGAGCCGCCGCATGTTCGACGCGTACGCCGAGGCTGGAGGCAACTTTCTCGATACGGCCAACCGGTATACGGAAGGCACGAGCGAGAAGTACGTGGGCGAGTTCATCGCGTCCGACCGGGATCACTGGGTCGTGGCGACCAAGTACACGCTCTGGATGCGGCGGGATAACCCCAACTTCAGCGGGAACCACCGCAAGAACATGGTGCAGGCCCTGGACGCCAGCCTGAAACGACTGGGCACCGACTACATCGACGTGTACTGGGTGCATGCATGGGACTTCACGACTCCCGCCTCGGAGGTCATGCGGGCGCTCGATGACATGGTACGCGCCGGCAAGGTCCTTCATGTTGGCGTCTCCGACACTCCGGCGTGGATCGTCTCACGCGCCAACACGCTGGCGGAACTTCGCGGCTGGAGCCCGTTCGTCGCCCTCCAGCTGCGCTACAGCCTGATCGACCGGACCGCTGAACGGGACCTGATCCCCATGGCCCGGGCTATGGACTTGGCCATCACGCCGTGGAGCATTCTCGGGGCCGGGACCCTGACCGGGAAATACAGCCGCGGGGCGACTCCGGCGGAGGGTCGTGCGAAGGAAGGGGCGGCGACGGACGTGCGGAACCTGGGCATCGCCGACGCGGTCGTCGGCATCGCGGATGAGATCGGGTGCACCCCCTCCCAGGTCGCGGTGAACTGGGTTCGGCAACAGCACGGCGTCATCGTGCCGCTCGTGGGGGCCCGCAACCTGGAGCAGCTGGAGGACAACCTCGGAGCGCTCGATGTCACGCTGGACGAAGATCACCTGGCGCGCCTGGACGAGGTGAGCCGGATCGAGCCAGGCTTCCCGCACGACTTTCTGGCTTCGGATCCGATCCGGGACATCGTATTTGGCGGCACGTTTGATCAGATCGACAACCACCGGGCCGGGCACTCCGGGGCCTGACGCGAAGCGATCAGCTCGCGGGCAGAGCCTCGAGCGCTTCTACGTTGGCGCGCATCGCATCCAGGTAGTCTCCCGATGCGGGACGGTTGCCGGTCGGGGCGAAGACCACGCTCCCGATGCCGAAATCGCCGGCAAGCCGCGCGCTCGTCTCGTCCAGCGGTCGACCTTCCCACAGCATCCAGTCGGCGGAGTGGCCCTGCATGAGTGCAGCCAGGTCGCGCCACGCACCCGCGGGCGGCGCCTCGTCCGGCTCGAAGTGCACGCTCTTGAGATTCAGCTCGTAGCGACGGGCCATGTACTGATACACGGGGTGCGAGGCGAGCAATGCCTGCCCCGCCAATCCCGCGGCCCACGCCTCGAGTCGACCGTCAATCTCCGTGAGATCGACCTCCAGCGCCTCGAACCCTGCCTGCAACTCGGCTTCCGCCCCGGGCAACTGCTCGGCGAGCACGTCGCGGATCGCACGGGCATGCTCGATCGCGAGCTGCGGATCGAGCCAGGTCGTGAACGCCACGTTCTCGTGCTCGTGCTCGCCCTCGGGACCATGCGTATGAAGGACGGCGTCCTCGGCTACCACGTACAACTCCTCGAAACCGGCGGACGTGTTCACAAGCTTCGATTCCGGCAGCGATGTCTTCGGCACCCAGCCCTCGTAGCCCGCCCCGTTGAGGAGAATCAGGTCCGCACCCTGGTAGGCTGAAATCACCTCGGCGGACGGGGTCCAGAAGGCCGGATCGACTTCGGGCGGGGCAGGAAACTCGACACGCACGCGGGCTCCCCCGATTCGGCCGGCGAAATAGGCCAGAGGGTAGTTCGTGGTATAGACAACCAGCGCATCCGCCGCCTCCGGCGCCGCTGCGACCGGGGCCTCGGAACCTGAATCGGCATCGCTCTCGGGGGCGGAACCCCCGCATGCCGCAATGCCGAACGTCAACGCCACCGCAGCTGCTCTTGCTCTCGACATCATGGTCTCATCCTCCTTCGGCTCATCGGATCAGGGCCCGGATGATCACGTCTCCGTACCGTTGCGTCAGGAACGTCAACAGGAGGGCCAGCAGCACGCCTGCGGCCAGCACCGCTACGATCTCCGAAGTCATGACCGTCGCCACGGCGGCGCGTGACCCTCCGATCTTGAACAGCGTCTCGCGCTCGCGCCGGCGCAGCCGCAGCGACAGTGCGAACACGAGGAATGTGGTCGCGAGGGTGGCCAGGCCGACCGTGACGGCCCCGGCAATCACGAACTTCTCAACGGTGAGGATCGTTCCCAGGAGCTCGCCCATCACCTCGGAGGGACTGACGACCTGGCTCAGCTCTGCGGTCTGGTAGCGCCCCTGGAGCAGGGCCGACGAGCGCTGGTCCGGCGGCACCACGACCACTGCCGTCAGGGGAAAATCAGACAGGTCCCCGTGGAAGTGGAAGCTGTCGATGTTGTCCGCGGTGATCTCGTTGAACTGCATAACGGAGGCGTTTCCCACGACCACGTTCCCCTCGCGCCGCAGTACCCCCGCCGCGGCCTCGGGACGCGAAAGGTCCTGGTGCCCGTGACCCAGGCCCTCGATCACCCAGGCCGTCTTCACATCTACGAACACGGCATCGTCGTCAGCGCTGTCGGAAAATTCGAGTACCCCGACGACGGGCATGCGCAGCGGATAAACGCCTGCGATGTCAAACACGCTCTCGGGCGATGAAATCACGTGGTCGCCCGGCCCAACACCGAGCGCCTCCGCGGCCCGAGACCCCAGGACGGCTTCGCCCAGCACGGCGATCTGTCGTCCTTCAGCCAGTCTCAGCCCGCGGAACCCGAAGTACTCGAGGGTAGTGCCCACGATCGGCTGACCGCGGACACGGAACCGCACGTACATCGGAATCGCCTGGGCCAGGTCGGTATCGGCGACCTCCGAAACAGCCGCATACGTGGTCCGAGCTGGCACGTCCGAGCTGAAGTAGAGCGTGTTGAGCGTCAGTTCGGTGGGACTTCCCCTGGCCCCGATCACCAGGGGAGTCGCTTCCGCGCGAGCCGTGAGCTGGCGCGAACTCTGGTCTACGATCACCCGGAGTCCCACGGGCAGAAAAACGATCAGCGTGATCGCCGCAACCAGGATCGCCGTCTTCACGCGGTGAAAGGCCAGGTAGCGCCAGGCGAGGTAGAGCGTGTCCATCAGGACTCCCCACCCTCGCCGGACGAATGGAAGTCCCTGAAGTCCACGACCCTGCCGAACCGCGGTAGGATCTCGTGATCATGAGTCACGCTCACCAGGGTCGTGCCGCTCTCTCTCACGTAGTCGAAGAGGATGTCCAGCACGCGCTCCCGATTCACGGGATCCAGGTTCCCCGTCGGCTCATCGGTGAGAAGGAGCGGTGGATCCGTGAGCACGGCCCGGCACACGGCCACACGTTGTCGTTCGCCCTGCGACAGCCTCCGCGGTGGACGGCTCAGCTTGTCGGCAATGCCTACCCGTTCAGCCAGGTCCCGGGCTCGATCACGGACCGTCGCATCGAGGTCGAGGGCCGCGTGGATCCGGTACGGGAGGAGGATGTTGTCCAGGACCGACAGGTACTCGAGAAGCTCGAATTCCTGGAACACCAACCCCACGGTAGTGATGCGGAATCGCCTGCGCTCCGCGTCCGACAACACAGAGACTTCCACGTTCCGGGTCTCGACGCGTCCCGTCTCCGGGCGAATGATCCCCGCGATCAGGTTGAGCAGAGTGGTCTTTCCCGACCCGGAGGGCCCGATGAAGGCCGTCGTCGTGCCGGCTTCGACCGAGAGCTCCGGAATCCGAAGCGCGAAGTCTCCTTCTCCATAATGGAAGCGGAGACCTTCGATCCGGATCATCTACATACCGCCCGTCGGGGGATGCGGAGAGGCACGCGTGCGACCCGGATTACAGGCCCACCGAAAAGGCGAGGCCGTACACGTACGTTACGCCAGATGCGGTGATGTCCGTGTTGAACTCAGGAACGAGGGCGGTCCTGGATCCGAGGTGAAAGGCATAGGCAAACGTCAGGCGGAGCAGCGCCTCGTCCTCCGTGATCGTGTGCGTCTCACCGTGTCCGACCTCCTCCTTTTCGGCTCGCTCGACTCCGAGACTCAAGCTAAACTCGACCCGCTCCACCGGCTCGAACAGGACACCGGGCAGAAGGACGAGGTCTCGCTCGAGCCGGCTGCTCGCGTATTCAAGCTTCAACCCTACCGCCCACTTGTGGGAGAGAAAGTACCCGTACGACAGCCCTATGGCCCCACCCGTGTCGTTATCCTCTGTATGCGTGGCCGCACCCGCGGACAGGGTGACGGCGTGCCGGTAGGTCAGCTCCTCGGAGTGCTCCGGGTGCTCGCCTTCGGCCACATGCTCGGCGTCCTGGGCGTACGCGGCCGGCGCGGCCAGGAGAACCGCGCCGGCAAACAGAATGAATCGAGACAAACTGTGGTTACGGACGGGCGTCCCGCCCGTCATTCTCATCGATGCCAAGTGCATCCTCGAACCAGGTTGAGTTCTCAGGCCGGCGCGGACTCAATTGCCTTCTTCAGACGGCGCAGTTTGATGCCCAGCATCAGCTTCAGGATGCCGCTTATGAACGCGTAGATCGCGATCAGCCATACCATGGCGAGCGCGCCAGCGCCGGGCCGCGCCAGCACGAAGATCCCGAACAGGACGGAGATCACTCCGCTGAGCGCGATCGCCCATTCGCCCTCGACTTCCTTGCGGATCTGGATCGCGGCCACGATCTCGCCGATGCCCTTGACCAGGGCCCAGATTCCGATCAACCACAGCAACGCCAGGGCCGTAGCGCCGGGCCGTAACATCGCGAACACACCGGCGGCGACGCTGACCAGGCCCAGAAGAATGTACGCGGGTCGCTTCTTCCCGCCGAAGCCCATCACGAGCGCCGTCACCCCGTCGACAAGCACGAAGATCCCAAAGAAGATGACCAGAACGAAGACCGTAAGAGCCGGATACGATAGCGCCCCGATACCGAACAGGAGCGCGATCACCCCGCGCACGGCGAACGTCCACCACGAGTCAGCCAATCCCTTGAGCACAGGCCTCTCCTTCTCACCGGTTTCAGAGTCGCCGCCCTTACCCGCCCCCGCACGCGAGAATTGTCAATCTATCATTCACTTGCCGCGGGTGCCGCTCACCGGTCGGCCTCTCAGAAAGCCCTCACTTCGGCCACGATATCGAGAGGACCGGCTGTCTCCAGAAGTAGAGTGATCTCGACCGTATCGCCCTCCACCAGCGATCCCACCCCCATCAGCATGACGTGGAAGCCTCCTGGTTCCAGCTGTGCCGTGCCTCCGGCGGGGAGATCGAGACCGTCGACTTCGCCCATCCGCGCGAGTCCGTCCTCATCGATCGTGGTTCGATGAAGCCCGGTCATTCGAGCGATCTCGGAACGGGCCCCGGTCAGCCGATCCGGGGCACTTCCCTTGTTTTGCAGCGTCATGTACGCGGCCGTGTTCACATCGGGACCGACCACGGCCCGAACCCACGCTTCCTCCACCTGGATGTTCGGCCGCGGTGGAGCCGACTCCGCGCACGCCGACAGGAACAGCATTCCGATCAACCCCGCCGTGAGCACGCATCTCCCGGTCCAGCCAGTCATCAAAACGCCTCCCCGATGCTCAGATAGAAACCTGACGACCCTTCACCGAATGCGAAGTCGGCCCTGATGTTCAGTCCCTCCCGCCTGGCCAGCAAGAACCGCAGGCCTGCTCCTCCAGCGACCCAGAATCGGTCCAGGCCGAAGCCCCCGATATCCGGCGCCACCTGCCCGATACTGGCAAAGCCAGCCAGGCCGAACCTCCAGTACAGCGGCAGGCGGTACTCGCCCTGGAAGGCCAGCAGGCTGCGATCTCTGTAGCGTCCCTGGAAGTAGCCGCGCAGAAGTGATTCTCCGCCAAGCTGGGGGTACAGGTCGAACGGCGGCTCTCCACTGGTCGCGATCCCAAGCGCCTGGAGCGCCACGACGTGCGTTCGGGCCACCGGGAAGTACCTGCGCAGATCGAGCGTGTACACGCCGAATCCGTTGTCCCCGAACCACACGTCGGCGAACAGGTCCACGAGGAGCTTGTGGTAGGAGCCGCGCCTCGGGTAGACCCGGTTGTCCCG
>Ga0272442_10009599_pt1 | contig 12074 bp, 10 predicted proteins | sample SSMForm2O_FD_200262 | JGI IMG/M metagenome (GOLD analysis project Ga0272442, IMG submission 200262) | Marine sediment archaeal communities from Little Sippewissett salt marsh, Falmouth, MA, United States - SSM-Form-2O | ecosystem: Environmental > Aquatic > Marine > Wetlands > Sediment ... | reverse complement strand
GTCCCGGGATATCGAACTGGCTATCATGGCCGCGGGCGAAGCATTGACCAGCAGCGGCCTTATTACAAAGGGCATCGACCCGGAAAACATCAACGTCAATCCTGAGCGTATGGCAATCAATCTGGGTGCGGGTCTTATAAGCTGCGACCTGGTTGAACTGGCTCCAGCGGTAGCTGCAAGTATAACCGACCATAAATTTGACATCCATAAATGGGGCAAAGAAGGTCTTGAAATGGTAACGCCTTTATGGTTGTTGAAATATCTTCCCAACATGCTCGCCTGCCATGTAGGCATCATTCATGATATTCAGGGACCGAGCAACTCTATTACCTGTGCAGAAACCTCCGCGCATCTGGCAATAGCAGAAGCAGCACAGATTATCGCCCGCGGTGCCAGTGACATCGCTCTTGCCGGCGGCACTGAGGCGAAGGTTAACCCGATAGTTATGATTCGCCAGTGCCTGCTTAAAAGAGCTACCGATCAAAACAATGACAAGCCCGCTTCTGCCTGCAGACCTTTTGACGCTGATGCCAAAGGCTCCGTTTTCGGCGAAGCCGCCGGTATAGTCATATTGGAAAACCTGGAAAATGCAGAAAAGCGAGGTGCAAAGATTTTAGCCGAAGTTGTTGGAATCGGCCAGAGCAATAATATTAATCCCCAATACGAACATCTTGAGCCGGACGGCAAAGGCATTGAAATTGCAATAAAAAAAGCGATGGCTGATGCTCAGATAGGGCCTGAGGAGTTAGACTTGATTATACCTCACGGCACGGGAATACCGGCCGATGATTTGGCGGAGGCAAGAGCTATCCGGGCGGCTCTCGGAGAAGCGGCGAGCCGAGCGAGTGTCTGGCCGACCAAGAGTATGCTAAGCAATACAGGCGCCGCAAGCGGAGCAGTTGATGTTATCGCCGCCGTATGTGCTATGTCCGAAGGTAAGATACCCCCTGCGAAAAACTGCGAAACACGAGCCGACGGATGTGATTTGAATATTGTTAGTAAACTTCAGGAAAAAAAGATTCGTTATGCGCTATCCTGCAGCTATACATACGGCGGACAAACAGCCGCGGTGATTTTGAAAAATGTTGATGGCGAAATGGTTAAATAAATGGCAGAACAAGGCACAACTGAGCGAGTTGTAATAACCGGAATGGGCACGGTTTGTCCTTTGGGTCACAGTGTAGAATCTCTCTGGCAGGCAATATTGACGGGCAAGAGCGGCGTAGCTAAAAACACTATTTTCGATGCCTCGACGTTTCCTACTACATTCGATGCCGAGGTCAAAGATTACGATTTTGCACAATACACGAATAATCCGAAACTGCATAAGCACGGCAATCGCGGCTCCGGCTTTGTAATCGGCGCTGCTGCCCAGGCCTGCAAACAGGCCGGGATTGATGTTGAAACAATAGAGCCGACCGACTCAATAGAGCGGGACAGGTTAGGCATTTATCTGGGGGCGGGCGAAGGATCTGTTGATAATGATGTATTTTTCGCTGCGATTGTTGAAGCGTGGGACCCGGATAAAAACGAAATGGACTGGAGCAAATGGGCACAGGTCGCTTTCACAAGAATGGATCCGATGCGTGAGCTTGAGCAGGAGCCGAATATGCCCGCTGCTCATATCGCTATGCTCACAGGTGCTCGCGGGCCGACAAGAAGCTGTCTGACCGCCTGTGCAGCCAGCACTCAGGCTGCCGGTGAGGCGACAATGCTAATCCGCAGAGGCGATGCGGATATAATGATAGCAGGGGGTGCACATTCGATGATACATCCTCTCGGCCTTATGGGTTTTAATCGTCTTACCGCCCTATCGACGAGAAATGACAGTCCCCAGACGGCATCGAGGCCGTTCTCCGCGTCCAGAGATGGCTTCATCCTCGGCGAAGGCGCAGCGATACTCATTCTCGAATCTCTAAGCTCGGCGAAGAAAAGAGGCGTTGAAATATTAGCTGAGGTCATAGGTTACGGCAGCAGTTCGGATGCTTTCAGGATAACCGATATGCACGAAGAGGGTAGAGGTGCCGCACAAGCTATGAAGGCTGCACTTGCAGATGCGGGTATCAGCTATAAAGACATAGATTACATAAGCACGCACGGCACAAGCACGGCGGAAAATGATTCTGTAGAGACCAAAGCCATAAAAGCTGTTTTCAAAGAAGAAGCGAAAAACACACCTGCCAGCAGTGTCAAGAGTATGCTTGGTCACCTGATCGGGGCGGCTGGTGCAGCCGAATTGATTACCTGTGTACTTGCAATAAGAGACAATATCCTGCCGCCGACAATGAACCTGACGGATCCTGATCCTGAGCTTGATTTGGATTACGTACCTAATAAACCCCGGAAGTGCCAGGTTGATATAGCAATGAATGAGTCGTTCGGCTTCGGCGGGCAAAATAACGTTGTTATCATAAAAAGATACAAATAATCTGATAACCTAATCCTGCATTCGAATTTCAATTGACGCTGGCTGCACGACAAGGTACACTTCGCAATATCCGATAAGCCGGGTGTTTCGGTTTTATAATCAGCAGGACAACGGAGAACTAAAAGGAGTTAAAATATGAAAAAATCAGTTATTTTAATCTTGAGTTTGCTTGTTTTTGCAGCGGTTTTTTGTGGGTGTCAGACTACCGTCGTTGAGGGACCTTCCGATAAGCAGCTCATCAATACTACGATGACTGAGTGGAAAGCTGCTTTTGAGGCCAAGAATTTGGACAGGCTAATGGTGTTGTTTTCTGATAATTATCTCTCTTCCAGCGGCAGCAGTAAGGTTGCTATGCGTGAGAGCATGGCAGGTGCAATCGAGCGGGGCTCATTAGATAACATTAAAATCAAAATCGAAAACGCCCAATTAACGCTTGTCGGCGATACGGCAACGTTTGGGCCTGTTGAAATTACTTCCAACCGAGGTACGCTGACAATAGAATACACCCTGCAGAAAGAATACGATAAATGGCTAATCGTAGGTTCTAAACGCTATGAAAACAGCTTTAGAGTACAACCACTGAACTACGCACGGTTTTGAATGAGCTGTTATTAGATAGTCTGCTACGTGATGTTCTGACAACCTAAATTAGTAACATCAAAATACCATGATTGATATTAAACAAATACGCGAAAATCCTGAGAAATTTAAGAAAGCCGCCAAAGATAAACACTTCGACGTCGATATCGACAGATTGCTCAAAGCCGATTCGACGCTGAGAGTCTCTAAAAATAAACTGCAGGATATTTCCACCGAGAAAAACCGTATTGGTAAATCAATCCCGCAACTATCAGGCGACCAAAAAGAATCCGCGATTAAAAAACTTTCCGAATTAAAGGCTGATGAGGTTCTTCATAACGATAGCGTTAAAAAGTTTCAGCCCGAATTTGACGAACTGATGCAGCAGGTTCCCCAGCCAACCGATGAAGACGTACCTCTCGGTAAAGATGACAGTGAAAATGTTGAGATAAGAAAAGAAGGCAAAATCCGCGAATTTGATTTTGAGCCGAAAGACCACGTCCAGCTGGGACTCGATCTTGATATTATAGATATCGAGCGAGGCGTCAAATTAGCAGGAACGCGAAACTATTTTCTAAAGGGTGACGGCGCTTTATTACATTGGGCAGTTCTGCGTTTTTCGATGGACTTTATGGTCGGCAAAGGTTATGTGCCGCTCTCTGTGCCGCTGCTTGCAAAGGACGAAGTAATGAGAGGTACCGGCTATTTTCCCGGCTCAGAAGACCAGACCTACCAGATGGAAAAAGACAACCTGAGCCTTGTCGGAACCGCTGAGGTGCCGCTGACCGCCTATCATATGGGTGAGATATTAAGCGAAGAAGAGCTGCCGTTAAAATATGTATCGCTTTCAAGCTGTTTCAGGCGTGAAGCAGGCGCAGCAGGCAAGGATACGCACGGCCTATACAGAATCCATCAGTTCGACAAGGTTGAGCAGGTAATCATCTCTAAAAACGACCCCGAAAAAAGCAGGGAATATCACAGCGAGATTTTAGCCAATGCCGAATACATATGCCGGGCTCTGGAATTGCCATACCGTGTTGTAAATGTCTGCACCGGCGACCTCGGCAGAGGACAAGCCAAAAAATTCGATATCGAAACCTGGATGCCTTCGAGAAACAGCTACTGCGAAACCCACAGCGCAAGCAAATTCTATGACTTCCAGGCCAGGCGAATGAACCTCCGCTACAAAGACAAATCCGGCAGCGGCGGCACTCAATTTTGCCACACGCTAAATAACACCGTAATTGCCAGCCCAAGAATACTAATTCCTATTCTGGAGCTTTACCAAAACGCTGACGGCTCAATAACAATACCCAAAGTCATCCAGCCATATATGAGCGGAAAAGAAAAAATAACTTGATAGCATAGGAAATTGTATTTGTGGATAAGCCCTATATTATTTGTGCTTGCATAAATGTTTATTGTCCCCGATAATCGCAGTACAATTGTGCAGGGTTTTAATTATGAAGATAGCTTATTTCGATTGTTTTGCCGGTGCAGGCGGCGATATGATTACTGCCGCAATGCTCGACGCAGGCCTTGATGCTGAATTCTTAAAAGCTCAGATGGCAACACTCAAGCTAAAAGGCCTCGATATAAAAATAGCTGAAACCACACGGGCAGGCTTAAGGGCTGTCAGTTTTGTACCTTCGGCACCAAAGCACCAGGAGCATCGAAATCTCGGGCAGATAACCGGTATCATTGACCAGAGCGGTATAAGCCAACAAGCCAGGAAAACAGCGATTACCATATTTAATAAGCTCGCTGAAGCTGAAGGCTCTGTTCACAAAAAAGACCTCAATCAGATTCGCTTTCACGAAGTTGGCGCCGTCGATTCAATTGTCGACATTGTTTCCGCCTCCGTCGGTCTGGAGGCCTTGGGAGTTGACAGAGTATATTGCTCAACCATAAGCGTTGGCGGCGGGACCATTCAATGCGCTCATGGCCTTTTGCCGGTGCCGGCACCGGCAACGGTTGAACTGCTGAAAGGTATTCCGATTACCACTGGGCCGATACAGGCTGAGTTGCTCACTCCTACTGCAGCGGCGATTTTGACAACTATCGTTGATGAATTTTGTCCGCTGCCGCCAATGAAAATCGAAACGGTCGGCTATGGGGCAGGCTCGCTGCAATCCGAAAAATCTCCTAATATCCTTCGGCTAATTTTGGGCCAAACTGCCGGCAACGAGGAAAACGCCGACTCGGTCTGTTTACTGGAAACCAATGTCGATGATATAAGCGGCGAATTGATTGGCTTTATAACCGATAGCCTGTTTGAAGATGGAGCTTTGGATGTTTTCACCACGCCTATCTATATGAAGCACGGCCGGCCCGCTGTGCAAATCTCAGTTATCTGTAGAATTGCAGATGTTCAAAAAATCGAACAGGCCCTTTTCAAACAGGGCCTTACATTTGGAATCAGAAGGCAGGTTTTACAAAGAAGCAAATTGGCCAGTGATTTCGTTGCCGTCTCAACAAAATTCGGCAGGATACGAATAAAAATCGGCTCGGCAAATGGTAAAATCGTAAATGCCAAGCCGGAATTTGCGGATTGCTGTTCAGTTGCCAAAAAACACAATGTGGCGGTAAAAACCGTTTTAGAAGCTGCCCTAACCGCCTATAAAAATAACTGACCATCGGCCAGCTTGAGTAAATAATCATTAATCAATAATGACCCATTCTGATGCTTGAAATGCTCCATTTGCTATAATTACAATTCAACTATTTTGTCACTCCACTTACCACGTGTAAAAAAATTCCCTACTATACCTCTTTTAGTATACCCTAAAAATGGTAGATACACCTGCGTAAATTAAGCTCAAAAGGCTTATCCCGGAAAGGAAAGATTAAACTTTTTTACATAAATCATTATTTTTTTAGGACTTTTTGCTTGACCAAAGGAGCCCATTGTCCTATAATTATTAGAACTTGTTTTTGATGCTTGAATTACAGTGGGTGAGGAGGGAACCTTCACCGGCAGTTTAGAGTGCATCTTCTTAAAGAAGATGTCGTGGATTGTTTGGTTGCTCTATATCGGGGTTTCAGCAATGAAGTTAGGTGAAGGTAATAGGTTTTTTCGGCTTGGCAAACTGTTGTGCTTGACGTTCCTGTTGTTTGCTGCCTCGGCTGCAAACGCTTCTCCCACAGTAACACGCCGTGGCGCTGAGTTGCCCGACAGCTTATCTCTTACAAATACCCAGACCACAACATCCGATTCTATTAACACTGTTGTCAAACCTGTTCGCGCTGAACTGGCTAATCTCGCAAAAGAGTTCCTGCAGCCGCCGGAAAACTCCTCTGGTTTACTTGATGCCCATAACAATTCCATAAGATCTTTACCTGCTGTACCTGCAACAGTACTCATGCTTTTGTCAGGTTTCTTATGTGTTTCACTGTATAGAGACCGAAAGGTTTGGCTTATGGTTCTGATGGGTCTATTATGGGCAGGACAGGCTGGAATTCAAACCCTTCCACGCTTAGCCCATCATTTCAGCCATAAAAATCACACTAAGCAACAAATACGTGCACAGCTTACTTATCCGCATTACCTGGAAAATTCCCGCCGATTGTGCAGTGATGTCAAAGATACACGATACGTAGGCCTGCTTCGTCATCTCGGTGGAATACCTGATAACAAAAGTACGGCAAATTTACACACAACCCAACCTGCTATTATCTTCCAGCCCGACACTCTATCTGTGCAGTTTCACTGCTTGGCGCCTAAAGCTATGCAGTTTATCTGTTTTTTACCAGCATTTATTTTTGAAACGATACCCCGCGGTCCGCCCGAGCTTGTCTAAATAATGTTTTGAAAAATTTTGGAAAATGTTTTCGCGAGGCATTTCCTGAGATTTTTGTTGTAGTATTTATTGGGAAAATTTCCCGTTTTAGCGAAAAAGTGTTTTGAGGAGAATAATTATGAAAAAGCTAGTTTTAACAACAATAATAATGTTCTGTTTTATAACCTCGCCTGTTTTTGCTGCGCCGACCATCAGCTTCTCGCAGAGCACGGGCAGCTTCGATTATGATACGTTAACATCAACATTTACATTTAATCCAATAGTCGATATCACCCATGGTCTTGGCAGCCCTACTGATCCCCTAGCTGATGACTTAGTTTCAACAGCTTTTATTGTCATCCCGGATTTGACAGTCTCTGGTTTAACTGTCTCGCCGTCAAGCTCCGCTACTATCAAGATTACTGATGGGGCAACCGATTTCTTGACGGGGACTCTTGGCACCGGCAGCCTTATCGATGGAGGTTCAGGTGTACTGCTTTACACCACCACAATTAGTGAAATTACTGCCGTCAGTATCATTCAAACTACCCCGTCCTCACCTGCTCTAACAAAGATCCAGGATTTCCTGAATGATGGCGGTACCGCACTTGATATTGCTATCAGCCTTAGCGATGCAGGTAACAATGATATTCTGGGCAATGGTGCGATAGGTGGTGACGTTAGTGGTAGCATTAACGTACCTGCTCCGGGAGCTATTTTGCTGGGCGGCATTGGTGTTGGCCTTGTCGGCTGGCTGAGAAGACGAAGAACGCTATAAAAGGGCGTTAAAGAACACCAAGGGCAGAGATTCTGCCCTGCCCTTGGTAAAGCTTGGAAGAAGGTGGTTCTATGAAAAAACTGATTTTGCTGATTACTGTGACGATACTAATGGCATTCTCGGCACCTGCAAATGCTGGTTTTACCGGTGTTTATAATCCACCCGGTAGCGAGGCATATATCACGGATATACTTGATGAAGTTTATGGTGGCACCTTTGACAATTCTCATAATCAGAATGCAACTATTTATACTAACGGGAGCATTACTGCCACGCGCATAGATGACTATGGCATAGGGGTGAACCTGCATTTAGTTTATGGCTCCGCTGGTTCAGCTGATGACAAAGTCTGGACCGACGGCATAGCAATTATGACAGCGCAAGCCAGATTTGCTGCTTACGAACAGGAGTTTGGCTATGACTTAGGTACGGGTGATGGTTATGAGAAGGTCTTTGATGTAACGGGAAGCGGCTATGCTGTTTCAGGTTCGGGAAATTTCGATTTCCCACTCAATAGTACTTGGAACTGGGTTCGTGATGGCACCGGTAACCGTTGGTATTCTGATCCCGCATACAATAATGATGACCTAGATCATATGATTACCTTCCAGATCACCGGTTTAGTCGATGGTACTACTACGTGGCTGGTCTTCTGGGAGGATTTGACAGGACCAAAGCAGTGTTGGTGTGGTTCTGACCGTGATTTCAACGACCTTGTCGTTGAAATAAAAGGGTTAGTTATTCCTGCTCCGGGAGCTATTTTGCTGGGCGGCATTGGTGTTGGTCTTGTCGGATGGCTGCGAAGGCGTAGAGCGTTGTAAGAGAGCATAGAAAAGCGGACTATGGGCAGGGATTTTGCCCTGTCCTTGGAAGGCTTGAAAGAAGGTGATTCTATGAAAAAATTAGTTTTATATCTTGCTCTTGCGATCTTATGTGCGTATTCTGCGCCTGCTATAGCTGCGCCGACATATAGTTTTGAATGCGTTACCAACAATAACGCTGCTGATGCCGCCATTGGAGAAGCACAAATGTTTGTTGAGGTCAGTAAACCATTTACTGGCTCCGAACAAACACTGTTTACGTTCAGCAATACCGGCCCTGAAGCTTCTTACATATCAGATGTCTTGTTCTTTGACGGTGTTCTACTTGAAATTGCTGCATTGATAGACGCTGATGATGCTTTTGGAGGCCTTCTGCAAGACCCGAACGTGGATTTTGAGGAAGGTTCCAATCAAGCCAACAATTTCGAGAGTAAGTTCAAACTCGTTAGTGGCTTTACAGTTATTGGTGATGCTGCAAATGATCCCGGAGCAGTCAATGGTGTACACCCGGGTGAGTCATTGGGCGTTCTTTTTAGTCTTGTCCCCGGCGGCACCTATGACCAGGTTATCGAAGGACTTAACAGTGATGGGATAATCATTGGCATCAAAGTTCAGGGTTTTGATTCCGAAGGCAGTGAGCGGTTTACAAATAATGGAGTCGTAATTCCTTCACCCGGAGCCATTGTACTCGGTGGTATCGGTGTTGGTCTTGTCGGCTGGCTGCGAAGACGAAGAAAGCTATAAGGCAGAGTAGAAAAACACCCATGATAAATCCTGGGTGCTAACGTAAATCAAAGGTCGAGACACTCCCTCGGCCTTTTCTTTTGCAGGTCAAGATTTCTTAATTCTTCTTCCAGAGCCAGTTTTCAGCAAATATTGAAAAGTCAGCAAAGTCTACCCGCCCGGTTAAATCCAGATTTGCGATACCGCCATCCTCGTCAAGCCATTTTGAGGCTAATTCATTCAGATCGATGCTGTCAACGGTACCGCTGACGTCGAAGTCGGCAATATTGCCATTCTTACTTGCTTGATTTGTCCCACCGTAGGCCCCCATATTTATTCTTTTGCCATTTGGCCACAGCTCACCACTCCACTCGGAATTCGGATCTCCGGCATCGATGCAAGGGCTTGTATTAACGTCATTCACCCAGGTTGAATTGCCGCAGTCCCATCGTCCATAAGCACTTTGCAGATGGAAATCCCATAAATTTGCGTCACTATTGGGGTCAAACGAGACAAAACAAGGGTCTTGGTCGATATTGCCACCGCCAACCCAGCCGCTCTGAATATTACAATAATTCACATCAGCATTGCCGCTCGCTACATAAATATCATTAAAATTGTTTGACCAGAAAATACTGTTAGTAATGATAACATTGCTAACATGACAATAAATGCCATCACCATACCAGTTGGCTTCGTTAGAACTGATGGTGCAATTAATAATTCTTGAACTGCTGCTCTTAAAGCACCAGATACCACCGCCATTACCCTGTGTCATATTCCCAGCTATCACACAATTTTTTAATGTAGGGTTACTATAGTAACAATGGATTCCTCCCCCTCCCAAAGCCGCCATATTACCAATTATTACGCAGTTGCGAATTGTCGGATCACTATTAGCGAAGAAAAACGCGCCACCGGAACCATCTGTATACCCATTTCTGAGTGTGAATCCGGAGATTACACAATTTGCGTCTTCGCCACTGTGAAAATAGAAGCCTCGGCCAGCTTTATTTGGGTCTATTATTGTGCTTGAAACAACGTTTAAATCATTCGGATCTATACTCCGAATGGCAATAGATTTGCCATTCAGGTCAAGGTTGCAATTGCCTTGGCCCGTGTATAAGCCAGGTCGTATTTTCACAGTATCATTGTCGTTGACATCATCGATTGCATCTTGAATCCTGCGAAAGGGATCATTGAAAGAGCCGGTGCCCGGATCGTTTGGGCTGTTAACATCCACATAGAAAATATTACCTGCATTTGAAACAGAGACAGAAGACAAAACAACCACTATGGCCAACAAAAATATTGCTTTTTTCACCCTCATTACCCCCCAAAACCTAAGATGTTATATTCAAGTTCATACTTTTAACAAATTAAAGAATTTCGCCAGTTCCCAATCCCGTCCCACCAGGCAGGGATATAGTCAATAGTATTATTGTTCCGGTTTCTTTGTTTACATATAGCTATTGCCATATTGCGAAGTTCCTGCATACAACTCAGTCCCCCGATTTGCCATGCATTAAGGCCTATCTCGACAGCTTTACGTTCGGCCTGTTCAAAATCAGTTTTATTAGCTGCCAACAGCCCTGCAAGTTTTTCCGCCTGCGGCTTCAACGCTTCTTGCCAGCGGCTATGCTCTTGCTCGTTCAGGGCCAATATCTCAGCTAATAATCGTTTTTGCTGTTCCTGCCGTTTTTGTCTAAGTGCTCTGGCATGGGCTAAACGTTCAACGCGATTTTTTCGGCTGCCAGGTAATATCCTTTCGACAAACGCTATTGCCGGGTCTACCACTATCCACATTAAAAAAGTAGTCGCCAATGTACCAAGGGCAATGCCGGAAGCCAATTCACTTATTCTGCTAACACCTATTGATCCAATGTAGCCCGCCAATCCGCCCAGCAATGGACTTACATCATAGAACGCCACGTAGTAACTGGTACTGGTTAGCGGATGCTCTATTTCTATTTTCTGACTTCTATCTATACCTCTGAAAATTGCGAATAAATAGAGACTAATTAGTAGAAAAACAAATATCGCGGAATGCCCCGATAGTGAAAATATAATCCACCAATGAAAACCAACTTGTCGCAATGCTAAAACCAGAATATAACCAAGTGCCAGCATAAACCATGCTGTGCTGGCAAAATGAACCAATTTCCATTTGTTGCGTTGATTCATCAGAACTACCATTTTCCCTTTTTTATGAAAAGCAAGTTATCAAAGCACACTTAGCTGGTAAGGCATATCTTTATTATCTGTAGCTCGGTGGCCCTTGTACAATATTTATGGTAGAGAATGCTCGTCCAATCGGACTTAGCAGTTCTTCCACCTTCAGACCTATCGCAGCCAACACCGTAGGCGGAACATAAACTATATCGCCTTCCTCTAGTAGAACATTCTTGCTTGTATCTCCGTGTGCTATCATCCGATCATAGTTCAACTCGAATATCTTCGGTTTGACATTTTTGTCCGCGGACGGCCTGACTACCTGGATACGTTCTTTCCATGCCAAAGTGGTCGGGCGGGCTTTTGCCAATGCAGTTAACACTGTATCGCGTCCTGTAGCTTCCTGAGGACCCCGAAAATACACCTGGCCCAGAACATAGTACACCTTGCTTTTGTAAGCCACTATACGAACATCGATGGGATTATCACCGGTCAATGCATATAACAGCATGATTTTCTCTTTCATAAGATCCGCCAATTCTTTCGGCGTTTTCCCTGCTGCAGGTATCTCACCCAGAGCCTCAAACATGACTTTACCGTCCGGACGAATTTGCTGCCGCTGCATATGGATCTCTGGAACTTTCGAACAATATATCTCGATTTCATCCGGCGGCTGTAAAATATAGCCCTCAGCGGTTACAGCAACCTGAGCAGGCTTGGCAAAAACCGCTATGTCTTTGGGATTAGATGAAAAGCAACCAGCTAGGCTTACCAAAACTGCCATTAAAACCACT
>Ga0272442_10009598_pt1 | contig 12074 bp, 16 predicted proteins | sample SSMForm2O_FD_200262 | JGI IMG/M metagenome (GOLD analysis project Ga0272442, IMG submission 200262) | Marine sediment archaeal communities from Little Sippewissett salt marsh, Falmouth, MA, United States - SSM-Form-2O | ecosystem: Environmental > Aquatic > Marine > Wetlands > Sediment ... | reverse complement strand
CCGCTCCACCGCGGACACGCCGCAGTGCAGCGCGTGATTCCGCACGGCGCGATCCGCGATCTGGCCCAACACCGGCTTGAACTGCGAGCCGAGCACCTCCGGGCGCAGCAGCGCCCACAGGCGATCCGCTACCGGCATTGCGTCGAGCCGCGCGATCTCCAGCGCGTCGAGCGACCCGCGCGGCATCAGCTCGCGCAGCCGCGCCTCGGTGTAATCTTCGCACGGGTGCCACACCTGCATCTGCTCGACCGTAATGCGTTTCACGCTTCTACCTCGATCTGCGTAAGGGAAAAGGGAATCGGGTGGATCGAATTAAAAATATGGACGTTGACGACCGCCCGGGGAACCCTGGAGCAGGTCAGCGCGACGAACTCCCCGGTAAAGCCCCTGAGCCCGCCGTTGACGATCTTAATCTGCTGGCCTTTTACCAGGTGCTCGCCGAGCCCGTGGTCCTCGCTTTCCAACTGCGAGATCAACTGCACCACGCTAGGCCGTAGCGCTCGCCTCTCTATGTCTACCTCTAGGGGCATCAGGGGCAGGGCGCAGTCGCCGCAGGGCCAGCGATCCCCAGGCCTCCCTAGCAGCACGTAGCCCGGGAACAGCACTTCCTCTCGCTTGACTGCAGCGCCGTTTATCGCGACGGTTGCGCTGCGTTTCGGCATCCAGATCTGACACTTGCAGCCGCGCTCCCGGCGCATCAGGCGGAGCTTTTTTTCGCCCACCATGCGCCCGCCCTCGGCGATCTGGATACGGCGTACGTGCCACTCGTAGCGGTCTAAAGTCTCTGGGGTCATACTAGCCTCGCTAGCCCACTGTTCCAAGATCATGTTCCGACTGATCCGTCAATCCGTGCATTTCAAGTAGCCTCCAGTTTCAACGGCCAGCGCGCAACAGCCTAGCATATCGGAGAAAAGCAAGCAATCCTAAATAGCCTAGCTAGCCCGTTCATTGGTCTGGATCAAAACGGTACGTCCGCCTCGCCGTCAGGACCGGGCTCGTAGGCGTCCTCTGGCCCGAGCGGTCGATCGCCGTCCTGCTGCTGCGACTGGTTGTCGTTGCGCCGCCCCCCGCCGCCGCCCACGAAGACGACAGAGTTAGCGATGATCTCGGTGGTCTGCCGAGTATTGCCGTCGCGATCCTCCCACTTTCTGGTATTAAGTCGCCCCTCGATATAAGCCTGGGATCCCTTGTCCAAGTGCTGCGCGACGCTCTCGGCCTGTTTTCCCCATGCTGTTATCCTGTGCCACTCCGTATCCTCTTTCCATTCGTCACCCTGCTTGTAGCGGCTCGACGTGGCGAGGGAGAAGTTGCAGACGGGCTTCCCCGCTTGCGTGTAGCGAAGCTCCGGCTTCTGTCCGATGTAGCCTACTAGGATCGCTTTGTTGACTGAGCCCATGATTACTCCTTTGGGAACTGATCCCACGTGCGCCCGTTGATTTTTCGTTTTAGCCGCGAGTCTTTTTTGAACAGGAACGGGATCTCCGCTTCTGTGCACTGGTGCTGCAGCGCGCGTGCCCACGCATTATCCATCGGGCGCTTGCCGGGTCCGGTCTCTGCGCCGCATACGACCCAGTCGAGGTGATTGCTAGAGCGCCCAGAAAGAGGGCGATACACGCCGTGGTTGCCGGTCAATGCATCGATCTCAACCGTCTTGTCAACGGTCTGTATTTCACGCAGCGTCACAGGCCCCAGCATCGGCTCCACGCTCACGAATCGGATTGCCGCCTGGACCGATAGTAAGAGCGGGATCCGCTCGTCGGCACGGTGCTGGTTCTCTGCGGTGACGCCGAGCCACAGATTCGGCAACGGCCACGGGCAGGCGTTCACTGCCGGTCGATTCGGATGATCGTATCCCATCGCATGCTTGACCGCCTCGTGCAGAACGATGCAACGTTCGCTTTCGCCCATTGCCGCGAGTTTGCCAAGGTGGCATGCCGCATTCTCCGGCCTCTTGGTCAACAACTGGAATACATGCCGCGGGGTAGCCGCGATGATGCCGAGCACGGCCAAGAGGTCTTGGTAGTGAACAGCATCGTGGAAAATGTCGCCCATTGAGCAGACAAAGATCATCCGCGGCTTGCGCCAGCGGATCGGGTCGGCCCACTTGTTCGGATGCACGGTGCCCGGCTTGAACGGATCATCCTGCGGGTATCCACCGCGACCACGTAGCCGGGTAGCCATCTTGCGAGCGTAGCAGTTAGCGCAACCCTCGGAACAGCCAGGAGCGCCGCAGCCGGTAATCGGGTTCCAGCTAGCGTTGGTCCATTCTATCTTGGTCGTTGCGCCCATTACAGTGGCCTCCCCATAAGCGCAATCGCTCCCAGCGTTGCGGCAACGACAAGGGCAGCGCCGAGCACGCCGCGCCAGTCGATCTCCCGGTAGCCGTAGTGGAGTCTCATGCCGATCCCCCCTTCGGGCTTGGCGCGCGGTGGCGCGCAATGATCTCTTCGGCAAGCGCGTTGATGCTAGCTGCGAGCGTGTCTGCCGTGAGCTTGTGCCCGTTCCAAGCGAGATCAAAGGAGAGCACGCTAGCGAGATGGATACAGGCGTCTCTGACTTTCTTGTAGGCCCACGGGTTAAAGGGCTTGGGAGACAGCGCGGCGAGTTTGGCCATCGCCAGTTCCCACTCAACGCCGGCTAGCAGCGAGCGCTTGAATCCGTTAACGAGCCCGAGTACTTTCTTGATCACTGCTGCCTCCGAAACTCGATCTTTCATCGCTGCTCCGGAGAAAAGCCCTGCCCCCGTGGTGCGAACAGAGGATAGTAGGGGGATGTTGGGGGATAAAACACGAGGGCAGGGCGGAAGGACATCTCTACTCTCCGATCTCGATACGGTCGCCGATCTCTAGGCGCGTGACGCTGATCGGCGTTGCCACCGCGCCCGCGGCAGACCCGTAGTTACACAAACATAGAGCGCTAGGTACGTCGGGATCCAGGAACGCAACCCCGTAGCGGTAGAACATGGTGCCGCGCCCCTCTGCCCAGCGGACACGGTAGAAGCCGCGGCTAGCAATGAGCGTGCGTCTGTAGACAGTCATCTACTAGCCCCCTTGCTCGCGATTACAAGTGCCCGCTTGGCCTTCGTAAACTTGCTCATGCTGATTTCCTTTCGCCGCTCTCCAGCAGCGCAAGAAATCGCGACGGCTCGATAAAGCCACCGCGGGAGTGCTCGGTTGCTCGCGTCAGGTAAAGCTCGGATCGCGCCCGGGTTACGGCTACGTAGAACAGCCTCAGCTCCTCGGCGGGATCCGTATCTTTGCGCGCGTTCGGGAAGCGGCCCTCTTCGAGCCCAGCGACGAATACGATCGGAAACTCTAGCCCCTTGGCCGCGTGTACGGTGCACAAAGTTACCGCATCGCGCTGGTTTCTGATCTCGTCCTGCACGGAGCGGCTGACAAACCAATCGAGAAAGTCGCCGACCGTGGGCGCGTCTATCGTGATCGTGGCGTTGACCTCGCCGTTCTGCACGTGATCGATCCGCTCGGTCTCCGGTTCGGCCCACTCTCCGATCGTCTCGATTGCCAGCGCGCAGTCGACCGCGAGCGCTCCGTACTTGCCCGTATCGGTTAGGTGTAGGATCGAATCGAGGGAGAGCAGGGCAGCGATTAGGGGCGTGTCCCGATCTACCTCTGCGGAGAACCGCTGGAGATCTTCGGTTTGGTCTCCTGCCGTAGCCAGCATTGAGCTACAGGCTTCTAGGGAGGATAGCTTCAGCTCTGCGAGGGCTAGCGTCGAGATCCGCTCCGAGGGCCAGTTGACTACCCATGCGAACGACTGATCGTCGGCCGGGTTACAGGCGAGTCGCAGTAGCCGGATGATTTGCCGCGTCTCCGGCATGCGCCACAGGTCTTGCTCCGCGCCGACCCGGCAGTAGGGGATCTCGGCGTCGTCGAGGGCTTCGCAGATTCGCCGCGAGTGCGCGTGCGCCCGGTAGAGTACGGCTACGTCTTGCGGTTTACCCCCGGCGTCCAGGTGCGCCTGGATCTCGTTCGCTATTACGCGCGCCTCGACGGCATGCAAATTTGCAATGAGTGTTGAGACGCGGGCTCCGGGCTTCTCCGTTACCAGCCCCCCTGTCTGCAGTTCTACGGGGAAATCCATCGCGGACTCGGCGCGGTTGGCTAGATCGATGATCGGGATCGTGGAGCGGTAGTTTCGATTGAGCGCGTGTACCTCCCACTCGGGGTCGGCCATGATTCCCTTGATAATCGAAACGTCGGCACCGCGGAAGCTGTAGATCGCCTGCTTCGGGTCGCCAATTACGAACAGGTTTCCGCCGAACGCGCGGCCCGCTTCAACTGCGAGGCTGGCGAGGCTCCACTGAACGCCGTCGGTGTCCTGCATTTCGTCGATCAAGATGTCCGAGAAGCGCTGCGCGTGGCGCTCGAATACTTCGGGCTCGGCCAGCAGCATCGCGAAGAATGTTTCCAAGATGCCGTCGAAGTCGAGCGCGTTCATTGAGAGCAAGCGGCGGTGGTATTCCTGCCAGATGCGGAAGCCCGGCAGGTCGCGGTCCTCGTGCTCGGCGTTCAGGGTTTCGGCGCGCGAGTAGCGGTGGGCGAGGTGCTTCTTTGCCAGCGCGGGTGAGATCTCTTTGCGCACCATCTCTAGCAGCAGACCAGAGTCGACGTCATCATAGATTGAGAAGTCGGGGCGCAGCGGGGTCTCGCTATACTCGCAGAGCCGGCGAATGAAGCCAGCAGTCAGGCTGTGGAACGTGCCGACCGCGATGTGCTTCGCGTCGCGCCCGACCTCTGCCTTGAGCCGGTCTCGAAGTTCGCGCGCAGCCTTGTTCGTGAACGTGACCGCGCATATCCGAGAGGCATCCGCGCCGTCCTTGATCCTGTGTGCGATGCGGGCGACCAGTGTCCGCGTCTTGCCGGTTCCCGCGCCCGCCACCACGGCGATCCGCTTGCCCTCGCTCTCTACCGCTGCCTGCTGCTGGTCGTTGAGTTTCATGCGTACTCCTGCTCAAGTTTCTCTACGTCAAGCCCCACTAGTTCTGCAGCCTCATGCCACTCCTGCGGCATTAGCCCGATATCGCGGCGGCAGTCTCCCCACTCGCCATCAATTTGGATCATGTTGTCGTATAACTTCTCTAGCGCCCAAAGAAGAGCATCAGAGACCTTGCCGAGTTGTACGCGCGGGCTTAATTCTATCTTCTCTTGCCGGCGGCGCTCGGCTTCTCTGTTGCGTTTTGTTACCGCATCCGGGTGATGCAGGCGGCAATAGCCGTCCTTTACTGCTTTGCGCGTACACTGGTGAAAGTCAACGCTACGGCCTCCATTTGATACAGCATGCCGGCACCGCTCCGGATCTATTGGTGCATCGCACGGAGAATGCGGTCTATAGTCGTGCATACTAAACCCCATCGCGCGCTAGCCTAGCAAACCAAGCTAGCCCGGTCAAGCGCTGGTTAGCCATTCTTTGAACTGATCGCCGGACTCGATCTTCTCGCCGTTTTCCAGAAGCCGCTCGCGCCAGTCTCCTGGTAGTCGGCGGGATAGGCGATCCACCGCCTCGGAGTACTCCCGTCCGGCACGCGCCGCGGTCTCTACGTCCCGCTTGAACTGCTGCGCGTCTGCCAGCCGCCGCTCAGCGATCTTGAGCAGGCCATCGACCGACCCGAAGACCATCGGCTTACCTCGGCCGTTGCCGTTGCCCCGCGCGGGCTCCGGGGGATCGGGTAGATCCGGCTGCGCCCCAAGGTAGGATATCACATCGTCGAGGCAGACCCGGAGCCCGCGCGCTTCGTTCTCCGCTAGATCAAACCCGCAGAGGGTCTTGGTCCCGCGTATCGCTCTGTAAAGGGGCTTGTTTGATTTCATCTTGAAGTGCCGCGCCGCCTGCGGGATAGATACGAGCCGACCGTTTTGCAGCATGTCGGGCGTCATACAGGTAAGCACGCTGTGGACCCGCCGCGAGTTGATGAACATGTAGAGCGCGGTCGGCGAGATCTTGTAGCCGAGTGGACTGCGCTTCGCGCGGAGCAGCCTATAGTCGATCCATTGACGCACCTTGCGGCCGTCAACCTGGAGTAGGGTTGCTACTTCGGAGAGGTTCAGGGTCTTGTTCATTTCCATGCTATCCCTCGGCGCTTTCTTCCCGTGGGCCGTCGATTAGCCGCGCAGCGTTCTTTTCTTTGAGTGCCTTGAATCCAGTTATCTCGATAGCGCGCTGGATAAAGCTGTCAACCTCGGCCTTGGCGTGGCTTATTACGCGCTCGGTTGCGCCCCTAAACTGTTCTAGCACGAATGGCCAATTAGACCTTACCTCTTGGCGGGTCTTGCCGATGATCCATAGTAGCGTCTCGCGATCTTTCTTTGAAAGGGAGCGCTTCTGTAGAAGTTTCTCTGCGTCGGCATAGCTCTGCAAGAGGAATTCGTCTAGGGCGTGTAGCTTTTCACCGAAGCCATCCGTAATTAGCTTTGCCTCAACGTTTTCATCGGGCGGAAAATCTACGGGGCCCTCTTTTTCGGTGAATCTGATCGTCGCTGGAACGCCAGTTCCTATATTCATGGTTGTTAAGAGTTCAACGAACTGCGCTCCTGACATCCAGAGGTTGACGATCTCCCCCTCGCCTATTATACGATCTTCTGACAGCCTATAGTGCCTTGTCGCGTGCCTAACGGTCAGGCTGATTAGCGTATAGTGATCCTTGAGCGGCGTCCCGAATAGTGGCGTCCCTTCGCCGCCACTCATGCGGTTGAATTGGACCGTTGCATAACTCGGGTGGTTAAATTTGTGATCTACGTCCATGCTACGCTCCCTCTGCTTCTGCGGCAATCGAACACGCGGCCCTTGCGCCAGTGCAATCGATCATCACGGCGAACGGCCCGTCCGGCTTGCAATCCTGTGGATTGTAGTGGCGGCAGGTCGCGTGATCTTTACATGCCCGCACGCTGGCCGAGCCGTATGCCCGCACGCTGGCCGAGCCGTATGCCTCTACGCTGGCCGAGCCGTATGCCTCTACGCTGGCCGAGTCGTATGCCTCTACGCTGGCCGAGCCGTATGCCTCTACGCTGGCCGATCCGTGTGCCCGCACGCTGGCCGAGCTGGATGCCTCTACGCTGGCCGAGCCGGATGCCCGCACGCTGGCCGAGCCGTATGCCTCTACGCTGGCCGAGCCGGATGCCTCTACGCTGGCCGAGCCGGATGCCCGCACGCTGGCCGAGCCGGATGCTAGTCTAGCATCTCCGGCAGCGACGAAGTACCCCGGGCCTACTTCGTGCTCTCCCGTCAGGAATACCCGCGCTGCCACCAGGTCGATCAGCGCACCCCGTGCGCGTCGCTCTGTATCTTCTGCATCGTGCCAGTTAGGCAAAAGGTCTTGATCGATGCGATAGATCCACTCATCTAGCGGTCTGCTCGGATCTCGGTCCGGCGGTACGATCTCAACCCGGACTATATTGGGACCCCGCACCCCGTCTGCCGTCAAATTGTGTTCCTCTATAATTTTCTCGTGACTATCCTCCATGCACCAATGTACGGATTTTTTGGCCACGACAAGCGATGCGAATTCACACATGTCAAGCTCCTACCCTTTCCTCTGCGGCGACCGCCTGTGGTCCCCAAAGATCGATTATCGTGATCTCGGATACGTCTGCGATCCACGCCGGCAACTCGTCGGCGCGGACGTTCCATGTCACGAATGCCTGCGACACCTCTCCCGTGATTACGAGATCAGCGAGCAGCCGCAAGTACTCCTCTCGCAGCCCGGAGTCGAGAAGCTGGATGTCATCGATCAAAACAGGCTGGTAGAAAGAGGGGTCGCCGAATGTGGCAAGCGCCATGCTAAAGGCCGGGAGCACCGCAGCGCTCTCGCCGCCGGATAGGCGGGTCAGTTCGCGGAATACGCCGTCACGCTCGATACCAGGCCGGAAGCAAGCGCGTCCCTTTTCATCTTCGAGCCTGACCGTGAATGTTCCGAGCGGTCCGAGGAACGGCTGCATCGCTACTGTGAGCGGGTCGATCATCTTGCCCACGGCCTCGATCCGGATCTTGTCGATCTCGGACTTGCATGTATTCAGGGTGTCGACCTCGGCATTGAGCCGCGTGGATTCGATTGCAGCGCGCGCCTTGGCCTTCTCGGTCTCTAGTGCGGCGGTCGCCTCTTTGTGTGCAGCGGTCGCCTCGGTGATCTTCAGGTCGACCGCATCTTGCCTTATGTCCAGCTCTGCGGGCGTGGCGTCGGTCGCGAGGTCGGCGAGGCGCTGGCGCATACTAGCGAGCCGATCCTGCTTCGCCGGGATCCCGGTTTTGCGGAGCGCGCGGAGTTCCTCGGTCTTGCTATGTAGATCTCGGATCCGGTCCTTGGCAGCATCAAGGTCGCGTTGCGCGATATCTACTGCTGCCTGCGCGCTAGCCTCGTCGTTCAGCAGGGAGTCTAGGTCCGCGCCGTTGCGCTCTAGTGCGGTAGCGCTTTGTGCGATCTCAAGGTCGGCCGCATCTAGGGCTACCTGTAGATCGGATACCAGAGATTCCGAGATGTGGTCATTCTCGCAGAGCGGACACCGGCCGCCGCGGATCTGGTCGAGCCGCTCTTTGGCTGCTGCCTTGCGCGCGACCGCAGCCGCCCGCTTCTCGCGGTAATCGCCAGCCTCGGCCTTGAGCTTGTCGATCTTGGCCGTGATCTCGCGCCGCTCATCTCCGCGGTTGACCAGCGCCCCGGTTGCGCGATCCTTTTCCTTGATCGCGACCACGAGCGCTCCGTCGAGTAGCGCTCCCGACCGCTTGGTATCTTCCGCGATCTCTTTTTCCAGCGATTCGATCTCGCTGGTTAGGTGGGCCCGCTCCCGGTCTGCCTGCTCGATTGTGCCGCGTTGCTTCGCGATATCCTCGCGCTCGGCGCGGAGGTCTGCCAGCTCTGCCTCTCGCTGCCGTACGATCTCGGGCGAGCCGATAGCGGTTGCCGCCGAGTTCTCGCGGGCACTAGCATCTACCTCTCGGAGGCGTGCGTTCTTTGTTTTGAGGATCTCGGCGATAGACTCGCGGATCTCGTCGAGCCAGACGAGCGGCTCTACTGCTTCGGAGTTCGCGCCCTCGGGTAGCTCCCCGACGCGGCGCTGGATGTCCTCCAGGTTCATCGGGCACGCGGACGCCATGAGCGATAGCAGGATCTCCCGCTTCTCGCGCTCGGTAGCACGCACGTACTGCTTGATCGAGAAGTGCAGACCGCCCGATCCGATCTTCGCGTCGAGGCGCTCCTGTTGCTTCTTGATCTTGCCTGGCCCCAGCGAGGTCCAGAGGGCATGGTCGACCTTGGTCTTCTCGCCCTCGCCCTTAAAGGCCAGGCGGCGCTGGATTTTGATCTCCGGGTTTGCGGTATCGCCGTCGATCTTGATCTCGCCGTTACGGCCGAACTCGGTCAGGATATCAAGTGGCCGGACGATCCGTTTTTCTCCGCTGGCGTGCTCGCCATGCAAGAGGATCTGCACTGCGTCGAGGATAGTTGTCTTGCCCGCCCCGGTCGGACCGACCAGCAGCGAGAGCGCGCCGATCTCTACCTCGCGGTCATAGGCCTTGAGTCCCTCGGTCTCGATTCTCGTGATACGCATCGCCGCCCCCGGCTATAGTTATACATCTAGGCTAGCGAGGCTAGCCAGGCTTGTCAAGTGTTTTTCTGTCCCTCTTTCAGTGCGCGCTGCAGAGTCTTGATGATCCCGATCACGGTGGCATCTTCACCCATCATGAGCGCGCCTTCGATATCAACGATCCCCAGTCGCTCTTCAATAAGCGACTCGGCCGAGCCCGCGCCCTTGGCATCGTTGCACTCTGCGATCAGTGCTCGCGCTTTGGGCGCGTGTTCGTTCTCGGTTACTACTTCGGGCTCCGGCGGTAGTTCCTGCGGCTCGGGCTCGGATCCGGGTTCCGGCTCGGGCCTGGGCTCGGAGTCGTCGGGCACGTCCTCGCCGTCTGCGATCTCCGCTTCCTCCCTGACCGCTGTCTTGAGATCCTCATCGCTCACGTCTGCCTCTGCGACGGTGGCCTTTGGCCCGAAGAAATCGGCTACGCTGCCGCCCCCATTGACGTGGCGAGCGAACGCAAGCATCCGCTCCTGATCGAACGGCGTACGCCAGCCGTAGGTCTCGACCCGGGCGACGATATCGTTACCACGCCGTACGACCGGCAGCACGCCGATCCCAAACCAGCTTGAGAGGATCAGCCGCTTGGCGACGGTATAGCCCTTCTTGCTAGCGTTCTTCCTGCGCGTTGCGAGTCCGCCGTAGAGCTGCTTGACTGCCCAGTGCGTATAGTCGCAGCAGTATCCGATCTCGTCGTCGCCAACGTCGGTGAGTTTCTCGAAGATATGGCCCTTGGGCAGCTTGCCTTCGTGATCCAGAAACTCGCGCTTGATCCCCATGCGGATCGCTTCCTTGTTGCGCTTGTCCCTGGCCTTCGCCGCGAGCGTTTCCAAGAACTCATCCTTGGTTGCGACCGGGAGCACGAGTCGCTCCACGCGCCAGTTGCCGGCCTTGTCTCGGCCGACCGCGTAAAGCCTGTAGGTGAGGCGGATGATCTCCCTGCCGTCCGCTGAATACTCCGGCTCTGGATTCGGAACGCCGGGCGTGTGCTCGTACACGATGTTGACAGACATGATCCCCGCAAGCTCGGCAGCGCCGGCCCCAGTCAAGTGCCACTTGCAGCGGCTCGGATCGATCTCGGACGCGTTGTCGCCCCAGCCTGACATCCAATGCCCGCCCGCGTCCTCCTGCGCGTCGACCGTATAGATCTTGCCCTCGCGGTGGGACAGTTCGGCGATCCCGCGGAACGCCTGCATACAGCCGTCCTTTTCGGTCTTGACGAATAGCTCGCCTCGGTCAAGGGCCTTGACATCTACCCGCCCCGCCTTCAGCGACTCGATTAGAGCGTTCTGCTGCTGCACAAGCGCGGCGATCTCGTGGTGGGACTCGTGCCCCTTCAGCGATGCGATCAGCGTATCCGTATCCCGCAATGCGATTGCCGTTGACATACTCCCTCCGTTACGCGGCCTGCTCAACAAGCCGCAGTAGATCGTCTATTACAAATGGCTTCTCCAGGAAGCCCGCCCCCGCCGCCGTCGCTTCGCTCTCGTGGTCGTTGCCGGAGATCATGATGACAGGGAGATCCGCCCGCGCCGCGGTCTCGCCCGCTCTAATAGCACCTAACAATTCGATCCCCTTCTCGCGCGGCATGTCGCAGTCAGTGATTACTAGATCCCATTGTGCGGACGCGCAGAGAATCCCCCGCGCGTCCTGTCCGTCCGTGGCGCACTCGGCCTCATGGCCTACCACGGAGAGCAGCCGCGCTAGCATATCGCGCAGCAGCCGGTCGTCATCGACTACGAGAATTCGCATCGCGATCTCCGTAGAGGTGGTGGCGTATTCGTCTGGTCAGGGCGCACTCGCCCATCTGCGCAGCCGCCTGCTCGCAGAGGGAGCGGAGATACCGGATCTCTGCCTTGAGCCCGGTCCGTTCGCGGATCAGGCCGACCTTGGTCTGCGGGGTGGTCATTCGCTCACCTTGAACTGGTACTTGCCTTTGATCCGCTGGTTCAGAAACCGCCCCGCGGACTCGGCCCGCATTAGCTCGGCGTGTAGCTCCGCTGGCACGTCGGCGTACACGTAGATCTTGTCGCCGCCTTTGAAGCGGACGTGAAGATCGCCATCGTAGCCAACCGACTCGATGTTGCTGCTCTTGACTCTTACCATCTCCATTGCTAGCCCTCCTTTGGTGGGCTGTTGGTTTTTTGGAGCGCTTCGACTACGACGCCGAGCTGCCAGGCGTGCTCCGCTTCCCACGCCGCCGCCTCCGCCGCCTCCCACGCCGCCGACCACGCCGCTGCCCGAGCCGCCGCCCACGCCGCCCGAGCCGCCGACCACGCCGCATCCGCATCCGCATCCGCATCCGCATCCGGAGCCGCCCGAGCCGCCGCCCGAGCCGCCCACGCCGCAGCCGCAGCCGCAGCCGCCGCCGCCTCGCTCCGATCCTCGCCGGACAGCCAACGCCGAGCCCACCGCTCCACCGCGGACACGCCGCAGTGCAGCGCGTGATTCCGCACGGCGCGATCCGCGATCTGGCCCAACACCGGCTTG
>Ga0272442_10009597_pt1 | contig 12075 bp, 8 predicted proteins | sample SSMForm2O_FD_200262 | JGI IMG/M metagenome (GOLD analysis project Ga0272442, IMG submission 200262) | Marine sediment archaeal communities from Little Sippewissett salt marsh, Falmouth, MA, United States - SSM-Form-2O | ecosystem: Environmental > Aquatic > Marine > Wetlands > Sediment ... | reverse complement strand
TCTATTTCAACAGTAAAAACAAGCACTTTTTTGTTTTTTTAATGATTCTTATCGGTTTTTAACCGTAAAAGTTATCTTTCTCACGGAGAAGAAATCATCACCTGAAAAGACTAAATGGCCGGTTTTACCATTGTCGCTGAACCATTTGGTCGGCAGAGAGCTTGTTTCGCCGGGGCCTACATCCCAATTTTCAGCAAAAAAAACAGTCGTCCACGGCCCCCACGGCTCGGGGGCATCGTAAATACCGAAGCCTCCCTGAAAGCGAGGTCCTCGCTGGTCGCTGCTTTGGGGGTGAACCTGGCACCAAAGATATCTTTTGAGGGCCGGGTTGTACGTAATACCTGAGCGGTAGCATTTTCCTTTGTGTTCGAATACACCTCGGCGCTGGGAAATATCGTCGGTCCAGACAGGTTGGCTGGCAGGGTTCAGACCTTTGAAAAACTCATAAGCACCACGTTCTGCGATTTTTCCCTTTGGTACACGCGCCAAGACCATGCGGTCTGCCGGTAAATAAGCACTGTCGTTGTCATTCGAGTAGATATATACATACTCATCACGAGCGCCGGAGTAGTTTTTACCGAAGTTTAGAAAAGTCGGATAACCGAAGCTGGTGGTGAACTTCCAATCACACCAGGTCCAGGTTTTGCCGTAGTCCTTTGACCAGGCAAGCTGCGAATTTCCGGTATTCCTGGCAAGCATATAAAGGACGCCATCGACCATAAGCATACCGCTGGCTTTGGGGCCTTTCTTCCCATCTCCGAGCCGTTCACCGCTTTCTGTTCGGATATTAACCCCCTGAAAGTCAGTTGGCGAGCCGATAATCTTTGCGAAACCGAGGCTGAGCTTTTTCTCTGTGCGAGGTTCGAATCCCCAGCCGTCACCGTAAGCTGTGTATTGATTATCGTCGTCGGCCCAGGTCATTGGCCAGTTGTCGCTGCCCCCAGCCTTGCGGACAATAGAAGATGCCGAGGCAAACTCAGCTTTCGTAATTACATCACTTGCCGGATACGGAGGTGCGGCAGCGGCCTTTATCGGTGGATTGAGAGTAAAATATTCTTTGAACATTTTAACAATTTCAGTCTCGGTGCGCGGACAGTCTCTGGATTTATTGGATGGGTCCTTTTCATAGTCCATATTATTCCACCACTCGCGATAGGAATATACGCTCCATCCAATGCCGTTTTGCTCAAAAATATCTATACAATCTTTCAGATACTGCTGAGCGCCGAAAGCCCATCGGGTACAGCCAACTTCCCCGCACCATACTGTAACGTTGTGCTTGCGGGCAAAATCCAGTACCGGCTGCAGCCTGCTGCGAATGGTTTCTTTGTCCCAATAGTTACCATCAATATTACCGGGATATTTCATTCCTTCTTTGCGTACATGGGTAAGATCCATAGGGTCGTACATATGAAAACTATAAACGGTATTATCATCATCGATTGGCTTAAAGTCGTGCTCCTGTTTAAATCCGTAAGGCCATCCCCATCCCGGAGGTTCCAATACAATCGGGTGGACCTTATCAACGCGGCGAATGGCTTTTGCAATTTTCGGGTACAGGCTGTTCCATACCTTCATCATACTGTCGTGCGGTTCATTCATAAGGTCGTAAGCTATGCTGTCGCCGGTATCTTTAAACATCTCTGCTACCTGCACCCACCAAGCAATATATTCTTTTTGTTTTTCCGAACTATTCCAAAATTTATCCAGGTCTCTGCGCCAGTCGGGCGGTTGATGACAAATGATGACGTAGAGCCCGTGCTTTCGCAGAAGTTCGACGTCCGCTTTGAGTGTTTCCATTGGCTGCCGTGCCCATATTCGTGCCGAATTTGCCTTCCAGTTTTGGGCAAGGTGCTCAATGTCGGATTCATCAATCCACCTGCAAATCACATTCATTCCGCGCATATCTTTAGGCCAAAAGTAAGGCTGGGCCGATTGTCGAACCTCTTTTACGGCTTTGGCTTTTGAAGTGATAGATTCCATTACCGGATTAAACAAATATTTCTCTATACCGCCCCAAAAGCCTTCACCTTTTTCTGCGTCGTACAGGTTCGCTCCATTGCGGACAATAATCAAATCAAGACTTGGAGCAACGAGCAAAACCTGATTGCCGGCGCCGGCCCCGGCAAAGGCGTCACGAGGCACTTTCGGCCATGCCCCGTCAAAATTTGTATACCATCCCAATCCGGAGGCTGGGTTTGGATTTCCGCTGGGTCTGTCAGGTAAAGGGGTTCGGGCGTACTTTACCACTTCTTCGACCCATACCGGGCTGATAAGCTGTTTTCCCTGCCAATTGCCTTTCCTCAGCATCAGGCGTCCTACCCTTGCCGTCGCACGTGCCGTATATCCTCCGCCACCCCAGTTGGCGACAAGATTCAAACCGTTCACCTCGTATGTTTTGCCATAACCAATAGACCAATGGTCATCGGCTACGCCGATTGGCTTCATAATGCGCTCTCTCAGAAGGGTTCGAATGTCGGTATGTTCTGTGCCCTTTAAGGCGGCGGTAACGGCATAAGCGAGCATTGCCATACCCGTATTGCTGTAGTCGTATTTTGAACCGGGCGGAAAAATAATCGGCGCCTGGTCACGGGAAATCGTGAATGGGTCAGGCTCTTTCCTCCAGAAGACCCCTTTCCAGCCGGGAAGTGACATATGGTCGCCACTTACAGTGCGGCCCTCTGCCTTCGCTTTGGCACGGTCTGCATCACTTAGTTCGGCATTTTCAACGCCGGATGAATGTGTCGCTAAATGACGAATGGTTATCTTTGACCTCTGCGGATGTTCTTTCCATTCGGGAACATATTTGCGGGCCGGGTCATCAGCATTCAAAAGGCCGTCATTCAATGCCAGTGTCAGGGACATCCCCCCCACCAGCGCCTTGGCAAGCGAAGCCGTGTAATGGCGGCGGTCTGCACTGTGTCCGGGGGCATACCATTCATATACGATTTTATCGTTTCTTATAACCAGAACCCCCTTAGTGCCTTTTTCCGCCAACGTATCCCGCATAGCGTTTAGCTTGTCGGTGGAAAAACCCTGACTTTCAGGAGAGACCGTTTGCCATTGAAAATCGCTTTGTGCAGTGGATATGCCCTGCATAAAAGGAAAAATTAGCAATACAGCTAAAAGTTTTCGCATTGAAACCATCATAAGCTCCTTGTGACTATTAATAACTTTGCAGGTGACGTAAAGTATGGCGTGCGACTTTCTGCACATATTCATCAGGGTCTTTTGATGCCGCCTCGATATGGCTTATTACTGGCCGGGCCTTCTCGCCGATTCTGTCTAATGCAATTGCTGCGTTTACTCGAACAGACCTTGATTCGTTTTGGAGTAGCTCCACAAGTACTTCCAGGGACTGTTTTTGCTGACCCCAATCGCACATTGTCTCGGCTGCAGCAATACGGACGATTGGTGAAGGTTCTCGGAGGAGTCGGGCAATTGCTTGTTTTGCCTCTTTTCGCTGACGGTCTGTATTACAATTATTCTTCAGGCCGACAACCGCCCAGTAACGAACTGAGCCGTACTTGTCGTTCAACGCCTCAAGATATTTTGGTACTGCCTCTTTGCCCAGGCCATCCAAAGACTTAATTGAACGCAGGCGTTTAAGTAAGTCAGTCTTTTTCAGCTGGTCCTTCCAGTGAGGTATATTATCTTCTGTCTGTTTTGCCTGTTTGGGTTTCGACTCTTTATCCCCCAGTTTAAATTTAACCTCATTGCTGTCTTTAAAACCGATTCGACAAGCTTTAGCAATAAGCATCTGGTTGGGTTTAAGCATTACAGGTTTTGTGTATAGTTTCCAGCCCGGTCCTGATTCCGAACTCGTCTTATAAGCGATTGATGCACCGGCTGTAGCACAGCTTATTCTAACAAGATTTTCTTTTGCACCAATCACACTAAACGTCGGTTCTGCGGTATTTTGATACTTTCCGCCCGGCCTTTTCATTTGGTCAAATTCAGGCTCCGGAATCAGTCCTACATCGCAGGTTTCTTCCATCCATTTCTGGTGCACCCTGCGCATCCTCCTGAGCACCTTGCTATACTTCGGGTCATCGGCCGAGTTGTTGACCTCGTGGGGGTCGGTGAGTGTATCGTAAAGTTCTTCTATCGGCTTGGTTTCGAGGAAATACTGTTTCTGCGGACCGACGAGTCCGCCCTCTGCATTAAGGCGGCGCATTTCCTGCATTGTCGGCATCATGTTCATATATTCGATGTCCTGTCCATAGGTCAGGTGCGGCATATAGTTGCAAATGTATTTGAAACGTTTGTCCCTCACCGCTCGAATTATGTCATAAGCTTCATCCATCCGGTCTCGCGCGGCATAAATATACTGACGCGCCTCGGCCTTGCTGTTGCCGAGAAAGGCCCTGCCCTGTATATGAGCAGGTATCTCAACACCAGCCAACGAAAGCATTGTCGGAGCAAAATCAATAAATGCAATAAGGTCGTCGTTTACGCTTCCGGGGCGAACCGCCTCGGGATTGTTCGGCATTGCAAGCTTTCGAAGTTTCTTCGGGATGCGTATGATTAGCGGTATACGAAGCCCCGAATCGTAAATCCACCGTTTCGCCCTCGGCAGTCCCCGTCCGTGGTCACCCCAGAACCATACAATCGTATCATCGGCCAGGCCGTCTTCTTCAAGCTGTTTGAGTATGTCGGCAAACTGCTTATCCATAAGTGTAATGATATCGTGATATTGAGCCCAGTCTTTGCGGACTAAGGGCGTGTCGGGATAGTAAGGTGGCAGGGTAGCTTTAGAAGGGTCGTGTTTCTCGTGTGGCTTTAGGGTTGCTAACCGCTTCAGAAATCCTTCACTTCTGTTACGTATCTGGCTTTCATGGGTAGTGGTAATATTAAAAACGGCGAAAAACGGCTGGTCTTTAGCCCTGCCCCGCCAATGAGCCTTGCGGCTGTTTTCATCCCATGCCGTCAGCGGTGGGTCAAACTGGTAATCGGTTTTTACATTGTTCGTACAATAATAACCTACGGCCCTGAGGTATTCGCTGAAGCACTTTACATAGGCCGGCGGCACACCCTTGCAGCGCATCGGGCAGGTGCCTATGGTGGTTGGGTACATACCGGTAATGATGCCGGACCTCGTAGGGGCGCATACCCCCGAATGTGAATAGACATTGGTGTAGCGCACGGCCTGCCCGGCAAAAGCATCAATATTAGGCGTTACGGCATATCCGTCACCATAGCAGCCGAGGTCGGGACTTATATCCTCGGTGCTAATCCAAAGTATATTAGGCCGTTTTGCAGTTGTTTTGTTTTTGGCTTCGACAAGTCCGCCTTTACAGCCGCCTAAAGACGTAACCGCTGCAGCGCCGCTGCCAGCTAGGATTAGAAATTCCCTTCGATTCAAGCTTTCCATTTTCTACCCTCGGTCAAGTCATCCCATTGTATTCCGACCTTGTTGAGAGCATAGCCGACCTCCCGCAGGTAATCACCATAGCAAATCATCCAATGGAATCCCTGCATATCTTCCAGCAGTCTCCGCCAGTCTCCCTCAATCTCAAGGTCGATTTGTGAACGGCAGATATCGTAGAACGGATGGTCAATGATCTTACCTCTGAATCCCATCCATTTAGTAGAAGCAAAATTAGGTATGAGGTTTGTGATGGTTTGCCCGGTCCTCATGTTGACCTTGGGAGCAGCTCCGTAATCCGACTCGAAATGAGTATGGATTTCGACCGGTTCATAATCTTTGCCGTTCATTCTCCTGGGAGCGGTGCAATGGGCACAGGTAGTAATACCATCGTGAGGGTGAGTCGGGTCATTTAAAAAAGACGGCTTACCGGAGATGTAACGCAGCAGAATTCCCGAAGGAATGACCACGAAATCCGATTCGCAGAAAGCCATCAGTCCTTCATCGTTGATTAAACTCAGCGGCATACACGCGGTGGTCCGGGCCATAGGAATAATTGTTCCCATACACCTGTTGACTGTAATTGCAGGCGCATTTGCTTCGCCCATAAGTTCCCTGAACAGTTCAGTAAGCAAAAAAGCGTTGACAAGGAATTTCTTATCGGTATGCAAAGACACACCTTTTTGAGCAAGGTATTCGTCGGTTTGCCTGCGTGCTCGCGCAAGAGCTTTTGCCTCGGCCATTTTCTTTTTTAGCATCGGCTCGAGTTCTTCATAAGTGACGGGCTTTATGTCGAATTTCCAGATTTCCTTTGCTTTGGCCGGGCCAACCTTATGGCCGGCGCCCCATCCGCCAGCATCGCCAATAGCGACAATCCTTGTACCGAGAGTGTTTTTCAGACCATAACACGCCCTCAGCCGCCATAGAACCTCTTCGTAATCGTCAACTACAACGTCCCAGAGACCCATTCCGGGCTCTTTGAATTCGTCGCCATTTTTTCGCAGGAAACGGGGATGTGCGATTTCATACCACAGATAGACCGGTCCGGAGTCGTGCCTTAGAAACATCAAGCCTGGCTTGCCGCAACCAGCAAGATTTTCGAGCCATTTCTGTGAGCCACTTGCCGCATAAATCAAAATCACATCGCAATCACTGTTTCTTGCAATGTTAGCCTGCTCGTCACTACTGACTCTCGCTAACGGCAAAACCTCAACAGGAAAGTCCGCCTCTGACCGGAGTTTGTTCAATTCCTTCTCTATATTTTTGGCCTCTTTGTTTACATCATTCTGGTTGTGCAATCCGCCCCACGGACGCCAGGAAACAGCCTCCTTTCTTTGATAGAGGCTATAGACGAGAACAGGTTTGACTTTTAACGCAGCACCCATTCGCAAACCCATTCCCGGAATTGGTTTTCTCGAAGCGGCATTAGCTTGTGATGACGACATTGCCCATGCATTTATGCCTGCCGCACCCATACCCATAATTTTCAGAAAATCACGTCTGTCCAGGTCATCACTCATCGCTGACCTCCTTTCTTCTGTAATTATATCAAACTACAGAAACACAGTTTTCTCAGTTTCTTTGAAATCCATTAGCCAACTTTTTCTTCTTCAAACAGGCCAGTTTGGCGAATGCGTCCTCGCAGTTCTGAGATAACTTTCGATTTTGGCAATAACTTCGGGGTGCTGAGCAGCCACGTTTTGCTTCTCTGCTATGTCTTCAACGAGATTGTAAAGTTCCAGCGGTTCACCCGGCCCCAGGCGTACCGCTTTCCATTCGCCCATTCTCACAGCCTGTTTGAAACCTCCCTCGTGAAATTCCCAGTAAAGGAATTTGTGTTTTTTCTGTTGTTCGGCCTGGCCCAGCAATGTGGGAATCATAGAGATGCCATCGATATTTTCCGGTGATTTGAAAACAGCCACTTCGGCGCAGGTCGGTAATATGTCCCAGAATGCAGAAACGTGGTTGCTGACCGAACCGGCTTTTATCTTCCCCGGCCATCGGGCAATCATAGGCACCCGGATACCGCCCTCGTACAGGTCTCTTTTGATGCCTCGCAGACTTCCGCCGCTATTAAAGAATTCCGGTCTTGCGCCGCCTTCCCTATGCGGGCCGTTGTCACTGCTGAACATCACAAGCGTACTTTCATCAAGACCGAGCTTTTTAAGCCTGCCTAAGAGCCTGCCAATGTCCCTGTCCATTCGCGTTATCATTGCAGCGTGACCTTTTTGCGCTTCCGGCCAGTCTTTATCTTTGTAAATACCATAATCGGGTACTTCCATACCGTGACGGTCAAGAATACGCGCCTCATTATTGGCATGGGGAATTGTATAGGCTAAATATAAAAAGAAAGGCCGATGCCTGCTTTTATCGATGAAGTCAAAAGCTTCCCGTGTAAATATGTCGTGTGAGTAATCGACGCACTTGGTCGAAGCGCCGCCATACCCCTGGGCATAGCCGGACTTCGGCCGGACGACCTCGTTGCCAAGTGCTACTTTTTTATTATTGCGCCACAGGAAAGCGGGATAATAGTTGTGTGCGTGAGTTTGGTTCAGATAACCGAAAAAATAATCAAAGCCCTTTTTATTCGGAAACCCCGTGGTTCTTTCCTCTCCGAGTCCCCATTTGCCGACAAGCGCGGTAGCATACCCGGCCCGCTTAAGCATCTCGGCGATTGTGACATCCGACGTCCTCAGAGGGACACGTCCTTCGATTTTACCGCTGTTTCCACGGACAGTTGCCTTGCCTGTGTGCAGGCCGGTCATCAAAGTACATCGGGAAGGGGCGCAAACCGTGCTACCTGCATAATGCTGCGTGAAACGCATACCCTCGGCTGCCATCCGGTCAATGTTGTCGGTCTTGATGGTCTTCTGCCCGTAACAACCCAAATCACCATAACCCAAATCGTCGGCCAGGATATAAATGATATTCGGTCGTTTTACAGTGCCGTTTCCTCGTCCAGCTAACTCTTTTTCACACCCGCCAAAAGGCATCGCTGCTGTTGCAGCGCTTCCGGCAGTTAGAATAAGAAATTCCCGCCGATTCATACTTTTCATTGTTATTCCTTACTTTTATTTTCCAACAAATCAGGCCGCCATCTTTTTGTTCGCTCCAGCGCCTGCTGACGACGCCATTCGGCTATCTTGCCGTGGTCGCCGCTTAACAGAATATCAGGAACCTTCATATCACGAAAAACTTCCGGCCTTGTATATTGCGGATACTCCAACAGACCGGAGCTGAAGGATTCATCTTTGGCTGAGTCCTCATCGCCGAGCGCGCCGTCTAATAATCTGACCACAGCATCGATGATTATCATAGCCGCCAGTTCGCCGCCGCTTAAAACAAAATCACCCACCGAGATTTGCTCAGCGCCCAGACCAATGCGAATCCGCTCATCGAATCCTTCATATCTGCCGGAAATTAGAATCAGCCGATTTTCTTTGCTTAGTTCCACTGCTTTTGCCTGGTCGAACTTTCGGCCCTGCGGCGTCAGGAGAATAACGCGACCTTTTTCCGGTGACAGCTTTTCTACATACTCGAAGCAATCGAATACCGGCTCGGGCATCATAACCATACCAGGCCCGCCGCCATAGGGCTTGTCATCAACTTTGTTATAATTGTCGGCAGCAAAGTCTCTTATATTGGTAAAAGCAATTTCAACTATGCCTGCCTGTTGAGCCCTCTTTAATATCGAGTGGCTCAGGGGTGATTCGAACATCTCAGGAAAAAGAGTTAGACAATCAATTCTCATCACTTTTGTCTGTCTTTTCTTTCGAATCAGATTCTTCTTTTTTCGCTTCCGCCTCGTCAGCAACTTCAGCCTTGGGTTTATCCTCAGTCTCAGCTTTTACTTCTGCTTCTGCTTTTACTTCTGCTTTTTCTTCTGTTTCGGCCTTGGTTTTTGTCTCGGTTTCGACCTCTGGTTCCGGCTGGACTTCTACTTCAGCTTTTTCTTTCACTTCTTTAGCCTCAGCCTTGGCTTTTGTCTCAGCTTCAACCTTTGGTTCCGGAGGGACTTCTACTTCAACTTTTTCTTTCACTTCTTTAGCCTCAGCCTTCGGTTTTGCATCTGTTTCGGTTTTGGCCTCAGCATCAGCTTTGGTTTTGGCCTCAGCATCAGCTTTCGCTTTTTCCTGCTCTGCTTCAAGAGACTTTTCAGCCGCTATTTTTTCAGCTTTTGTAAAGAATTTACCTTTAGAACGGGCTATCGCTTTGGCACGCGCTCTGCGGGCATCCTGAACTTCAGCATATTTATGTTTTATACCAAGTCTGAGCAGAATTTCTGAAACCGTATCAGATGGTATCGCACCGTTATCGAGCCAGTATTTTACTCGTTCGAGGTTCAGCACAATCTGCTTTGCCTGGTCTTTTTCAATTGGGTCGTAATGGCCCAGTTTTTCGAGGATTCTCCCGTTGCGCGGTGTGCGCGAATCTATTGCATTGATTCTAAAGAACGGCCGATGCCGCCTGCCTATCCTCATCATTCTCAACTTTACCGACATAATCATCTCCTTGATACTTGTTTATAATAAATTCCCGTGAAATGCCCTGTGCAAATCACGAAACTCGTTTACAATGTAAAGCAAAACCATTTATGAAAATCGCCATGTTCGCCGGGTCAATCCGGGCGTCTGCAGCGATTTTCTGTATTTGCTCGTCGGTCAGGCCTTCAGCCGTTGCCTTTTCTTCCGGCGTCATTATAGCCACTGCTTTTTTCAATTGCTCTAACTCCTCGGCCGTAGGCGCCGCAAGCATTGCCAGTTCACTGCTGCCTTTTATATCTGTGAAACGGTTTCTTATCATATTACCATATTCACTGCCGGCAAACCCAGCCAATTTTTCCAGGTATTGTTCTATCGAATTTTTTACCTCTTTAGCCGTTTTATTTTCCCCCCTCTTCTTATGACTCTTTTTCGTTTTGAACGCTGCTTTATTTTTCTACCAGCCGACATAGCCGCCCCTAATGCATCCATATTAAGTCCGCCAGAGAGCAGGCTCTTAAGACCACCGAATCTTCCCCCGCTAAAGGCCTTCAGCATATCTCTGCTTCGCTTAAATGTCTTTACCAGGCTGGAAACCTCGTTTGGCAGCACCCCGGAACCGGCGGCAACACGTCTTCGCCTTGACGAATCTATAATATCCGGATCCTGCCTTTCCTGCAGGGTCATCGAATGTACGATACCTTCGATTCGATTGATTGATTTGTCATCAAAATCCATATCACCGAGTTGGCTGCCCATCCCCGGCATCATTTTGAGCATATCTTTCATCCCGCCCATTTTTTTCAGGGCCTGCATCTGCTTTAGAAAATCATCAAAGCCGAAACTGCCCTTCGCCATTTTCTTCTGGAGCTTTTCCGCTTCCTCTGCATCGAACTGCTCCCGGGCCTTTTCGACCAGCGTTACAACATCACCCATCCCAAGGATTCTTCCGGCCATCCGGTCGGGGTGGAATTCCTCAAGCTTGTCCAGCTTTTCACCGACCCCGATAAACTTGATGGGCTTTCCCGTTACTGCCTTTACGCTCAATGCAGCTCCACCGCGGGCATCACCATCGAGTTTGGTAAGGATTACACCGTCAAGTTCCAGACGCTCGTTGAATTCTTTAGCCGAATTGACCGCATCCTGACCGGTCATCGCATCACAGACTAAAAAAATCTGATGCGGCTTAACCGCCTTGGCCACATCGGATATCTCCGACATCATATCTTCATCGATATGCAGCCTTCCGGCTGTATCAAGTATCACTACATCGTGGCCCTGCTTAAGGGCGTGCTTTACGCCATTTTGGGCGACCTTTACCGCATTTTTGCTTTGTTCGCTATAGACATCGATATTTAACTGCTCTCCGAGAACAATTAACTGCTCTATAGCAGCCGGTCTTTGCAGGTCGTCAGCCACGAGCAGTGGTCTTTTGTCATTTGCCACCAGGTATTTACCGAGTTTTGCGACGGTCGTGGTTTTACCGCCGCCCTGAAGCCCTGCTAACATAATTACTGTGGGCCCGGGGGAGACAAAATAAATATTGCTGTCGACCGGCCCCATCAGCCGGGTTAACTCATCGTTGACGATTTTTACCAGAACCTGACCCGGATGCAGGCTTTTTATCACCTCGGCGCCGATGGCCGCCTGTGTAACATCCTTGCAGAAGCTTTTTACAACGCTGTAGTTGACATCCGCTTCCAAAAGGGCCTTGCGGACGTCTCTCATAGCATCCGAAACATTGGCTTCGGTGATTCTGCCTCGCCCGGAAAGCGACTTGAAAACCGAATTAAATTTTTCTGTTAATGTCTCAAACACCGTTTTTTCCCGTATTTGGCTATATTACTAACACACTTGGTGCAAAAACTCCAGCAGCGAACCGAGGATTATAAAGCCGCCAGGACGATTTTGCAAGGACAAAATCCATTAGCGATGGTATGGCGCCAGCTATGTGCGTTTCACATTTGTAGGTGGATTCTTCGGGTTGCCAAGGGTTTGTTTTTGGGGTGAAAATGGGGGTGGTTTTGTATGAGGGAATTTTGGGCACCCTTATTTTTGGGCTAAAATCAAGGGTGGGGTGGGAAAAAAAGACGATTTTTTGAAAAAAAACTCAACAAAAGTTCAATAGTGTTCGGCACAAGAATTGCTATCCCATTCTGGTAGAAAAAAAACACCAATAATGCAAAATGTTAAAATAGGTAACTTGCGCTTTCTGAGCGATTGTGC
>Ga0272442_10009596_pt1 | contig 12075 bp, 13 predicted proteins | sample SSMForm2O_FD_200262 | JGI IMG/M metagenome (GOLD analysis project Ga0272442, IMG submission 200262) | Marine sediment archaeal communities from Little Sippewissett salt marsh, Falmouth, MA, United States - SSM-Form-2O | ecosystem: Environmental > Aquatic > Marine > Wetlands > Sediment ... | reverse complement strand
CAGGCGGTATGTTAGGCAAAGTTCATGAAACATTTGAATTAGCAAAAGACGGTGTCGAATCACAAATAATAGATATAACAAAGCCTGGAAATTTAGTAAAAGCACTTCAGGGAGAAGATATAGGAACAGTAATCAAAGTTTACTCCTAACTCGTCTGATCATATATGTACAGTATTCTTTCCCAGGACTATAATTTGCTTGTTTGTAAAGTTTCATTGAATGAATATATCCTTTTAGCGCAGATTTGTTTTTATTATCTAGATAAAGGTAGTCCGCTTTTCTGGATATATTATCAGCTTTATTTATAGATGATTTCATTGTTTCATAACTCCACGTAACATTATTTCTGGTTGTATTATGTCATCTTTTAAGGTGTTTTTAATCTCAAGTTTTTTGTTAAAATAATTAGTAAATGGTTTTGGATTTTTGAAATATTTTCTGGCAGTTTCTAAAAAATTAATTTCATTTTCAAATTCCCTTTCAAGCATTTCTATATATATTTTACTAGACGCATCGCTAGTCATCTCTTCTTTATACTTAGTTTCATTATAAATTTTTATGTATTTTTTTACATTTTCTTTATCTGCGTTTCTGTAAGCTTCTGAACCTAGTACACGTGCTGTCTCACTCAATTCTTTATATTTTTTACATTTTATTTCAAGAATTTTATATTTTTTTTCTAATTGTTCATAACTTATGTTATCATATTTATTTTTTCTTTTGAAAATATTTTTAAGTTTCATTCAATCACCTACTATTTAATTGTTGCTTTTAATTTGAATTTTCATTTTACATCATCAGTTAAGGTAAATTTTTTTATGGTTTTATACAAGTCATTATAGATATTCTTTTGATTGCTTGATCCCAGTTCAACTTCAGCATCTATCATCCATGACAACAGACTTGGTGTTGAGTCGTCTAGAGTCTTCAGAAGATCATCAGTATTTATTTCTCTATATTTTGGTTGTTTCTTGTTTTTAATTGAGTTTATAGCTTCACTTATTGGATAGTCGAACGATTCTTCACATACGTTCATTATATCTGCGCATGAGTATCCTGTTGTTTTTTTGGCAAGTGTTTCATAATCTATATTTTCAGAGACAAACGGCCGATTTTTTAGCTGTGATTTGAAAACTTCTATTCTAGCTTCGTAGTCAGGAGGTGCTATATGTATTTTTTTATCAAATCTCCCATTTCTTATAAGCCGTGAGTCAATTGCCCACGGCCTGTTTGTTGCAGCTAGCACAAGAACGCCTTCCAGTTTGTCTGATGATGTTGTGCTGTCAAGCTCGGTCAGAAATTGGTTTATCTGATTTACCTCGTATCCTTTACTTTCACCATCAACCTTTTTGGTAAGTCCGTCTATTTCATCTATAAAGAGAATACATGGGGCATTATCATGCGCTTCTTTGAACATTTTTCTTATATTTTTTGGAGTCACACCTACGTATTCACTTAGAATGTCAGCAGCTTTTACAGAGAGTAAAGGAACCCTGGATTCTCCGGCAGCTGCTTTGAACAGATAGGTCTTGCCGCATCCAGGTGCCCCATATCCTAATATTTTTCCACCAGATTTTTTGCCGTATTTGACAAAAACATCTTTATATTTCATCGGTCTGATAATTTTTTCTTCAATTATTTCCTTTTCTCTGTTCATACCCCCCACGTTAGAGAAGTTTATTAGGGGTTTTTCAATTTGACATATCTTATCATTTTCATTATATGAGGACTTAACTTCGAGTTCATATTTCGTGTCTCTGGGTTTCAGGTTGTTTGCACGGATGTTTGAGTTTTTGGCTCGGCTTATACAATATTCTATTCTAGATTCAACATCTGATTTTATAGAGCCGTCAAAATCCTTTGATTCATATGCTTTTATGTACATTTCAGCCGATGACTTATATAGATTTTTTGCTATTGTGTATGCTTCTTGGGATTTTTCTACATTGCCTGATTTTTCATAGTTTTTTGCTTCTTTAAATCTTTCATCAGCTACACTCGCTTTGGCTTTGGCTCCAGCAATTTCAGATGAGGACGACATAAAAACACCAAAAAGACAGATTGTTGTCTGCCAAATTAATTGTTGTCTACCTCATCTACCTTGTTTTGATATTCTTTTTTCTTCGTTTCCATTGTTTCTTTTCTTGAGTCAGCTTCAGACATTAGTTCTGTTCTAAATGCATTATATTCTGGGGATAAGCTAAGTTCATTTTTAAATACATTTACTTCATCTATAGCTTTTTCACCATCTTTTTTCATTTTATCCCACTCTCTTAAATATTCCCCCAGCATCTCTTCTTTATTATTTATTCCATTTGGTAATTCAGGCCATGAAAGTTGTCTCTTTTCTCTTCTCAATCCACGAAGTAAAGCTTCTCCCTGACATTTTTTAGCATATACAAAATTTGTTAACAATCTTTCTTTTTTTAATTCTACATCTAAATTATACGCCTCATTACTAATTGAGTCAGCTTCGTCTATTTCATTATTCATATACAATCTTATGGACTTTTCTTTTTTGGATGATACATTTCTTTTCATTTGTGAAATTTCTCCCCTCTGTTCACGATGTGAATCGTCCATCGCGGTTATATAATTTTCTGTTTTAGAAATAGCAATTTCATATTTTTCTTCTATGCTAGGTTTTCTAAAAGGATTTTTCAAAGTCATTTTTATCGCCTCCGTTTTTTTATCTTATTTTTAAGATCAGTATGGTTATGCAGGAATCAAAATTCCGTCTTTTCTAAGCTCTTCTTTTTGTATGTTTGCCCAGATTTCGTTTTCATCAATTTTAGTTACATAGTCAAGAGCAGGTCTTCTGCCGCTTTCACTGTCTCTGGATTTCTTTTCAATGCCGACTTTTATCGCTCCTTTAATGAATTCTTGGAATTTGGGATGGTATATTTTTGGATCGTTTATATGGTTGTTAAAGTGATGTTGAAGCAGATAGCTGGCATATTCACTGATTTCTTTTCTAAATTCCGTTTCAGAATCCATATCAAACAGTTCTATAAGTTTGTTTTCTGAGATTTGGTTATAATTATTCATTTCCTCGTAGGATTCGTTTTTTTTCAGCATGTTAGATTTGAAGTCTTCAAATGAATATTTAAGTTCATCTATTTCAGAACTAAGATAAGAATGATTTCTTTCTACAGTATCAGATAATCTAGCTATGTCTTCAAAATTCTTTAGAACAGCGCCGTGCGTCTCTTTATATGTATCTTTAAGGTTTTCTAAGTCATCTTCTGTCTTTTTGTTTTGTCCGGAAAGTTTATTGTATCTTGCTCTGGAGCATGTTTCGCTTTTCCTGTTATCCTTTTCTATTTGTTTAATGACAGAATATTGATCCTCCATCTTTTTATTGACATTATTCAGATAGTTTTTAATAGGCTTTATATTTTTTTCAATCGTATTCTTCATATAATTTTTATCACGGTCAGTGACATGTTTACGTGTATTTATTTTAATATCATTGATTTCTATTCCCATCTTTCTGAGTTTATTTCCAACATTATATTTTAAATATTCTTTAAAATATTCTCGTTCTTCTCTTCTAAGATCTGATCTGGATATATCTGAAATATAATCTTCTATATAATCCTGAGTCCAAGTTCTAATATAATTTTCAAAATCTCTTCTATACATTATATTTTTGTTATCCCTTTCTTTATCTCCAGGTCTAGACTTTACATATTCTGCTAGTTTAGAAGCGTCTTTTATTGTCCAGTCTATGAAGGCGGTTCCTCGATAAACTTTACCATTCTTGTCGTAGCATTCGTTGTATCTTAGGCTGAGGTCTTCTTTGATATAGGTTAAAGTTCCCTTTGATCTACCGAGTCTGATTTTATGCACTTCGCCATTACCGTTATAGGTAATGCTGGTTCTATTCAGATTTCTGTCATAAATAAATATGGGATGGTTTGTCCTTGCTTTTTTGTTAACTTTTATTTTTCTTACCATGATTTCACCTGTAGTTTAATTGGAAAAGAAGATATTTTCATGAAGACAGTTTTAGCTTTCTGAAGAAAGATAAATATAGCTGAAAAGAATTACAGCAGAGAAATTAAAAATTTATTGTTACGAAATATACATCCTTTATTTTGTTCACAAGTTTAACTTGATTGAGATGTGAAAGATCTAATTTAATCTGGGTCATGTGTGCTCTTTTATTGAGGTGGGAATATGCAGGCAGCATTTTAAGAGAATCTATAACTTCTGCAACAGTTTTTTCACCTTCTTCGCTGAGTATTTTAAGAATTTCTCTACGCCTCTTGATTATTGAATTTGAGTTTCCTAATAATTTAGAGTCTATAATTTCTTCTATTGACATAATTCTGAAATGTTCTTTAATATCTTTGAACATTTGGCTGAACATAAGTGCTGAAAAGTTTTGCGGTTCAATTTTTTGGCGTATTTGTTTATACATGTCAGATTTATATTTTTCCTTTAGATAGCTATAAAATTTAAGAGCCATTATAGCATAAAATGTGGTATAGGAATCAGATTCACCTTTCATGATAAGTGGCCACCCACCGTCTTTATTTTGGCATTTCTTAAGATATTCAACAGCATCTTTCACTTTTTTATTGAAAGGATTATTAGAAAGCATCATCAGTGATAATATTGCTAAAGATGTTGCATATGTTGTAGGCTTCTTTATGCTTAGTTCAGATGAACACCACGACCCATCTTTATTTTGTGCTGATTCCAAGTATCTTCTTGCTTTCTGAAGCTGTTTTGAATTTGGATCCTCTCCAGCAATAAGCATAGCCATTATAACATTTGACGTAAATGTTTCATGAGAAATATCTGACTTCTCACCATAACCCCACCCGTTTTCATCCCGAGAAATGTTTTTTCTGAACCATTTAATTGATTCGTCAAAGGTCTTATTGCAGTTAAAGCCATTTAAGGCAAAAATTATACAGTAATTTGTTAAATTAAATGTTCCTGGAAATTTCATCCAGATTCCGTTTTCTTGCCTTTCTCTAAGAAAATCAATCATTTTCTTTTGTTCTTTCACATATAGCTGATTATTAGAAAACTTCAAAGCAGATAATCGCCATGCCCACCACTCTATTGGTTCACGTTTTTCTAATTTATAATTAAAACAATAATTTAATGCTTTGTTAATATTATCAACATATTTTGGACTGTTTGAGAATAGCAATATGTTAATGCATTGGGATGTTATAACAAGTTCTTTTTCATAAGTGTTGGGCTCTTTATATTTTGAAGAAGTTTTAGCATCCCAAGTTCCATTGATATTTTGTCTTTTAACAAGAAATTCGCATGATTTGGTAATTTTGTCAGAAATGGATTCATCCATACATAAAAATAGAACAGATAGATATTTAAATATGCTGTAAAACATTACAGCAATATTAAAGTCTTGTCATTATTAAACTTCCTAAATAAATTAAATATAGTGATATAATGAGATTATTACCGCTAGGAATTGGAAACGCATTTTCAATTAAATATAATAATACTTCTTTTCTAGTTGAAACCGATAAAAAATATCTTATAGATGTTCCGAAAAACCTCAGAAAAACTCTGGATAAATATTCTGTGGATATTAAAGATATCAATGATGTTATAATCACACATTATCATGCTGACCATTTGGGCGACCTTGAACAGTTTCTTCAATATAAAAGATGGGTTGAAAATGAAAAACCTACAATTTATACAAAACAGGAAATATTTGATGTTATTGAACCGTTTTATTCTAAAATATTTGATAATAAGGTTTCTGATAACGGTAAACGATTAGAAAAACAATATCTAAGCGAGATATTTGACTATATTGAACTAAATCCTGAACATCCGTTGTTAAACGGCGGTACTAAGATAGAAATCAAGGATACTTTTCATACAGTGCCAACATTCAGCGTCAAACTTACATATAGCAAAAGAAGTTTGGCAAATAGTTCTGATACAAATTTCAATCCTGATCTGCTGAATAATTTTCTTAGTGGATCTGATTTTATAATACACGAGGCATGTTCATATGAAGACCCTGTTCACACATATGTTAAAACGCTGGAAGAATATGTTGAAAAAAATAAAATTAATAACATTCATCTGGCCCACATTGATGATAATCTTGAAAGTTCGTTGCCTATTCTCAAAGAAGGCAAGTGGTATGATGTTTAGGGTTTAAATACTTTAAAAATATATTACCAATTAACCGGTAGTGATATTATGAATAGAATAGAAAGAGTAAAACTACACGACTATTTTTCTAAAGTTGAGACAGATGTAGTTGACAGAATAGAAGAAGACATTATAGGTGAATATAAAAATATCATCGGGGATGATTACGAGATTATAGGAATGGGTTCTTATATCAATGATGAATTTAATCAGGATTCAGATGTTGATATTGATGTACTAATTAGTGGAAAAGTTTTAAAAGAAAACAAAGAAAAGATTGATGAAATAACAGAAAAGATTAAGGTTGATATATCTAATAAGTTCAATAAAGAAGACTTAGTCAAGATATACGTCAAACCAGTGGAAATGTATAAAGATATCAAGAGCTTCAAAAGCGGAACACCATCGGAAAAATACAGCCTTGACGGATATAGGGAACTTGCAAATATTTCTTATTTGTATAGACAAGCAAAGACAGGTCGGCACCTGTCTGGGGCACCATATCTGGAGATAGTTGAGGCAGAACTTGGTCCAGAGGACATTCCTGCGAAAGAGGGTCTTCACTGGACTTATATAGCGTCAAGGCATGCTGCCGAAGCAATAGAAAGTGGTAACCACAGTCTCTTTTCAAAAGCACTTGCAGAAGCATTGCTTGGAATGCGACTAGCCTGCAACATGTCAACCTTGGTAACATATAAAGAATTGTTGGGAAACGAGTCAGAAAATTTATTATCTTTAAGCGTCCTCAGAAATATAATCCATGATAACAAAGGTACGGGTTTGCTTGAGAAGGCATATAGAATAAAAAAGAATAAAAATGAAATATTCTCAGATATAGAGCTGTCAAGAATTAATCAGATTTTGACGCACGCGAGAACGTTTTGCGGAGAGGAAATGAAGAAGCGGGGATATTCTTTTGATGAAGAAGACAACCGAAAATTAAAAAAATATTTTATAGAAACTGTTCCTGCTGTTGCTAAAAAGATTTCTAAGGCGTCAATAGATAAAAACGGTCTAGATATTTTTGCAGATGGCTACGGCGAAGAACTGGTAAATTATATGGATTTATACAATGAATTTGAAAGATGGGAAGACGAAGGCGTTCCTTGGGAAGTCTGGGACGAATGGGAAAAAGATGGTGTGACAGAGAATCAATTGCGAGAAGTTTTCAGTAAAAAAAATTATGAAACAGTAAAAATATTGTGTAATAATATAATAAAACGTTATAAAGAACTGAAAGATAAAAACATAGAACCAAATAGATATAAAATATTTGGTGATATATACCGTTCAATGGGCAAGGATGAAGAGGCGATCGAAAGCTATAGAAATGCAGTATCCTCTGATCCTACAATAGGCATATCATCTCTTAATAACATATCATGGAGAGCAGAAGTAGAAGGTAATATTTTAAGACTTGGTGGAACTATAAATGAAAACGGAGACACAAAGAAGGAAATGATTGACACATTGAAAAAGGACATATTTAATTTTGAAAATTGGAATATGTTTGTAGAAAATTTTCCAGAATATAAAAACGCAGCAGAATTTATAGAAAATCTATATAATACAGATGAATATAATTTTACAGAAACAGGCGATGAATTTCTGATAGATATACTTAGAGGTTGGGTTGGTTATCAGGTTGATGAAATAAAGAAATGTGTCAATGAAGACATCGGTGCGCATAATAGAATATTAAAATATCTAAATACTATGTTAAGCAGTGAATCAGGAGACCCGAGCTATATATATCCAGCTAGGGATCTTTCTTTGAAAAGCTTGCGTGAGATAAGGGATATAAAAAAGACTTCTGATGAAGCTATTCAATATTTGAATGGAATATCTTCTGATTGTGAAGATTTTAATGATTTGCATATATGCAAATCGTTGTTGGATTCATTTTACCAGATAAAAAGAGATAGAGAAAAGAGATATCAAGAACTGATGCTTCTTGAAAAAAATATAATGTTCGAGAAATTTAAAAATTCTCATTCAGGAAATGATAAAAAGATTAAACGTTTACCAAAGAAGTCAGTAATACAGGAGCTGAATAAATATGTCTGAGACTAACTATAGAACAATCCAGACTGACGATTTTCAAAAATCTAAAGAATCAATAGAATTAATGAGAGACAATTTATCATCTTTTTATAAAAATTGTCAGTATAAATCAGAGGCAGAAGAAAGAAAAATTTTGGAATGTGTGGATCAGCTTTATACAGACTTTAAAAATTATTCTGAATGTCAGGACTATGTGAATTGTAAAATAACATACTTTGGTGGTATTTCTAAGATACCAAATGGCTATAAAGATGATTATAAAAAATTACTAATTGAAAATAATGGTAACGGTTTTTATAGAAAAATTATACAGAATACTGCAAATTTTTTCAGCTCATTAACACAAAATATTTTAGATGACGAGACATGGCAACGTCTTTTTAATAAGGAAATGCACGATTGTTTTTTTGACATGATAATAAATGAACAACCATTTTATGATGAACCAATTTCAAGAGAAATTAAAGAACGTGAATACTGTTTAGATAAAATTCAACAGGATTATGAAAATATCCAAAAACTAAAGAACAAAATAGAAAGCATATCCAACTATAAAAATTTAGTTGATAAAAACAACCACAGCGATTTTCTTGAGGTATTGGAGGAATGGAAATCCCTAAATGAAGAGATAATGATTGTCAGAACAGGTTTTGATAATTTGCATGTCTTCGGGTTATATAATGACGCGTTTAAATCTCATTATTGTTCATTTCCTCTGATAGAATATTATAAAAACAGAAAGAAAAAATTTAATATAAAAGATAAGTTAAGGAGGGTATTTTTACCATGAGCCATATATATAAGATTGATGACAGTACGCGAGATGTATTGATTAAACATCTTCCAGAAGAATCCACAATAAAGTTGGGCTTAGAAAAACAGAAAAAAGTAAAGGATATGTTTGGAAAAGAAAATTATGGTAATGTATTGAGATATATTAATGGGCTTATTTTAGAAAAAAATTTCGATCGTGCATGTCATGAGGTTAGCAAAGTTTTGTATGAGATTGATCCGAATGAAAAAAATGCATTAAAAATGCTGGGGAGACTGACATATCTAAAGAGTAATCTTCAAGATTTTGTTGTGGAATTTAATAATTATAATACAGAATCTCCAGCTTTAAATAAAAATTATAAATTTAGACCGGTAAATGGTATAGATTTAATTGATTCTATTGAAGCCACTAAAAACATAGAGATAGGAATTGTAGAGGAAATGGGATATGGTCTTAAAAAAGCAAAATATAGAATAAGAGTTCCTTCATTAGACGGCGAAAAATTTATAAACGAGTCCAGTTTAGATAGCAGTACTATGGCATATATTCTGCTTGTTAATAGCAATTTGTATGAATCTGATTTATTTTTTAGAAATGAGACAAATCATGATGAGAATTATATATTAAGAAATCGTGCAACAAAGAAGTTAAAAGAATATATAAGAGAAGGCGATATATCTTCGTTTTTAGTTATGTCCAGACTTACTAACATTGAAGATATAAGTGATTCTGACAAAAAAGCATGCGAAGAGAAAATACTTAGTTGTGCAGATCTAGAAAAAGCAGGAAGAGATTATTATATAATGCACAAAGCAATGGATTATAGATTAGAATATGGTGAAAAGTTCTGGGAAGATTCTATTAAAAGAGAAGGTGCAGACGAGTTTTTAGATATTTATCTTAATAAAATTAATGATTTTAGTAAAATATCTGAACACTATAATAACATTTTAAAAGATATTTTAAACGGAGAAAAAAAGAAAGGACCCCGTGCAATTTATATACAGCCTGCACCACAAATGCCGCAAGCAGGAGGCAATCCCTGATGCATGACGACGAATTGATAAAAAGAATAGCAAAAATAGCTTATAATAAAAATCATAATCCTGATTATCATGATATATCTAATTTTTCATATGACGAAAAATCAATTTTTTATAGATATTTCATTGAAAAATCAGGAGATGGGCTGCTTCTAGAAAAATTTGAAAAAAATAAATATATTTCTGGGATAGGAAAGACATTAGAAGTTATAAAATCTGTCAATGGTTTGCCAGGTTTTATAGAATATCATTATAGAATTAACCGTATATATGACCAAAGAGAAAAAGATGGAATAAATAAAATATTTAAAAAGAATAACAAAAAACGACTTGTTGAAGGCTGTAGTGGCAGAAATATTGATAATGAATTAAAAATTATTAACGAACTATTTTATGGAAATGCATTTGATTCTGAGATGATGGAAACTTTAGAAAAAACAATATCAGATTTTAAAATGGATCTAGAAAAATCCATAGAAGAATATAAAGATACAACCAGCTGGAAAAATTTAGCTGAAAAAAGAGACATGATGGCAGATACAAAATACGAACTGGTAATGAGAAATATAACCAGCATCACAAAAAAGTGAAAAGAACAAGAAATAGACATATTATCGAATCAGTTAAAACATTTATATATCTTTATTCTTGAAAAGGTTGTATGACAGAATTTGTTGTTTTAGTCGATGAAAACGATAAGCAGATGGGAACAGAAGAAAAATTAAAAGCTCATCAAGACGGTGGAAAGCTTCACAGAGCAATTTCAATTCTTTTATTTAACAAAGATGGCCAGCTTCTGTTGCAGAGAAGAGCGCTTTCAAAATATCATGCTCCTGGAAAGTGGGCAAATACTTGCTGTTCGCATCCAAGAGAAAACGAACCAGTAGAAGAAGCTGCTTTCAGAAGATTAAAAGAAGAAATGGGTTTTGAAAATACAATGGAAAAAGTTTTTGAAATTATTTACAAAGCTGACGTCGGAAATGACTTGACTGAGTGGGAATATGATCACATATTCTTCGGAATGTACAACGGAAATCCAATAATGCCTAACCCAGAAGAAGTTTCAGAATATGAATGGAAAACAATTGAAGATATTAAAGAAGATATAAAGAACAACCCAGAAAAATACGCACCATGGTTTGTTGAGATATTAAAGAAAATTGAAGAAACAAAAGAAAAAATACCTGACAAATACCAGAATTTTTTATAATAGAATTCTTTTTAAATCAAAATTCTAAATAATAAGTAGGTGAAATAATGGACGAATTAATAACATTGATAAGAGAACCAGTCAAGTCCATAGCAAAGGCAAAGAACAGAAATATGATGAGAACATACAAACTGCTTTTAGCTGAGTGGATTATAATAATCCTGGCGTTTCTTGCAGTGCCGTTGGCTGCAGGATCGGTAATGGGATTAGAAGCAATTGTAGCAACATTCGTCATGGGAATAGTTTTAACACTGTTCTTTGGATATTTGATGACGTTGGCAATGAAGATATTGGGAGGAAAAGGAGACTTTTATCACGGTTTGACAGTGCTGGTGTATACAGTATATCCGCTGTCGCTTGGAGCGTTGGTGATGTCAATTGTGTCTTTGACAGCATCTTTGATAGCGATGTTATTGGGACTGATTATAGTCTCTGTTCTTGCTGTGATGTCTTTTGCAATGTTCTTCAGGACAATAATGGACTTGTTTAGAGTTGACGCAATAAGGGCATTTATAGTATTCCAGATGATGTTTTTGGAATTCTATATTTTATTAATCTTGGGAATGGCTGGAGCAAGTGCCTTTTTAGGAAGCGCGGCAACACTAGTTTAAAATTTTTTATTTTTGATTTCTCTTTTTTTTCTAAATTAGCCTCAAAAGTAGCCTATATTATATATAAAATTCAGAACTTATATCCCAAACCTTCAAAGATTCTTTTCATTTTCAAAGCATCTTTCTCAATCAAAGGTGATTCAGAAATAATAGTTACATTCTGCTTTCTTTTCATTATCTCTTTAGCCAGTGGCTTGAAATCAGGAGCATGAT
>Ga0272442_10009595_pt1 | contig 12075 bp, 6 predicted proteins | sample SSMForm2O_FD_200262 | JGI IMG/M metagenome (GOLD analysis project Ga0272442, IMG submission 200262) | Marine sediment archaeal communities from Little Sippewissett salt marsh, Falmouth, MA, United States - SSM-Form-2O | ecosystem: Environmental > Aquatic > Marine > Wetlands > Sediment ... | reverse complement strand
GGGGAAAGGTCTCCAGGAGTATCGACTGAGACATCGGCTGTAATGACCCGCCGGCAAGACCTTGAATGACCCTGAAAAAAACCAGACTTTGTATATTCCAGGCAAGACCGCAAAAGAGTGAACTCAGGGTAAAAAGACCAACGGAAAAGATGAGATACCGTTTCCTGCCGAAGAGCCTGCTGAGCCAGCCTGTCATGGGAATAATGATTGCGTTCGCCGCAAGATATGATGTAATTGACCAGGTCGCTTCATCAATACCCGCCGAGAGACTTCCCCGGATGTGATCGAGAGATACGTTTACCACGGAGGTGTCTACAATAACCATGAGCGTGGGAAGCATGACGGTTAATGCAACAATCCACTTATTGATATTTGTCGGCATCGTAACGTTTACAACCTTTTATTATTTGACAAGTATGGTAGGAACAACAGACATGCCGATTCTGAAAATATGGTCGGGATCGGTTCCTTTTTTGAGAATAATCTTAACGGGTATACGCTGCACGATTTTTACGTAATTGCCTGTGGCGTTTTCAGGCGGGAAGAGAGAAAAAACAGAGCCTGTACCCGCCATAATACTCTCGACTCTGCCGAAAAATGCTTTTCCCGGATATGAATCTACTTTTATTTTCACGTCCTGGCCCGGCTTGATATGTTCAAGCTGGGTTTCCTTATAGTTTGCCTTTATCCATATGTCATTAAGAGGGACAACCGCCATGAGAGGTTGTCCTGCCTGGATTTGATTTCCGATTTCAACGGTCTTTTTTGTGAGATACCCCTCTGAGGGTGCGTAGATCTTCGTATAACCTCTTTGCAGTTTTTCTGCCTTGAGTATCGCTTCCTTTTGTTTGATCTTCGATTTCTGAGATTGAAAGGCCGACTCTGCCTGTATAATAACCGCTTTTTGTGTCTCACGAGATGCTTCTGCCTGCCGCTGTTGATCTTTCGCTGCCTCAAGTCTCGCCACCGCGATATCATAACCGGTTTTTGTCTTTTCGAATTGTTCCTCAGGCATAATATGCTTTGCAAAGAGCCTCCGGGCACGGGTCAGATCCTGTTCGGCTTGTTTGAAATTTGCCTCCTGGAGTCTTAGCTGTGCCGCAGCCGATTCTATGCCAAAACGTAATTCCGATAGTCTCTTCGTTGCTACATCGACCATTGTCGAAAGTTCTCTCAGCTTGGCCCTTTCAGCATTCAACGTTGATTCCGCCTGCTCGACTCTCACGACATAATCTCGATCGTCAATATCAGCAAGAAGCCTGCCCTTTCCGACAAACTCATTATCGCGGACATAAATGGTCTTAACCGTACCGGGCACCTTTGATGCTATCACATGAATCCGGCCGTCGACAAAGGCATCATCCGTTGTTATATGAGTTTTTCTGTATTCCAGATACATAGAGATTGCGATGATTCCCATTATTACAATAACGGACAACAGCGATATGGCAATCAACTTCCTTTTTTGGTTGTTTGGTACTTCTCCTGATCTTCCCATGGATGTGTAAACCTCCCATCCCTCCTCTTGTCGACATTGAAACGTTTCTTACGAACCGCAGCGGGAAATAATCCAGTTATCATTCCGAACATGAGACTATCCGGTTATGGTACCTCAAAGCTCCCTGACAGATAAGTTTCTATTGATACAATGCTGGCATGAGATCCGATTCAGCGTTCAATTATAAGTCATACGTCATATTCTGAACACAATAATTTGGAAATAAGAAAAAACTGAGCCCAACATATACAATTTCTTTACCTTTAACAAGGGCAAAGTACTATCGTACCCGAAGCGATTGATGTGGTTTTCACGGGGATGAAGCGATCGTACAGATTGATGATATTTCGTCCGATGCCCTGAGAATATGTGATGCGTCAGTTCCTGATCACAAGGGAACCTGCACGATTTATCATGTACCGCACGGGGGAGTACAACGTTCCGGTGATATATGAACAATCAAAGGCAGGAAGCAATGAGAAGCACGTAATCTTGAAGTTACAGTGTGTCATAAAGTAACACACCATATTTCCACGGGCAAATTAATTATCTACTATGAATAACTATTATTGAGATTTGTTATACAATGAGATCGAGCACTGTCTTCTGCATCTCTTCTTCCGTTCGGATTGTTGTAAGATTGGCATCATACATGTTCTGAGTGACAATCAGATCGACAAGTTCATCCTCCAGAACCACATTGGATGTTTCCTTATTATCAGGGTGATTCTCATCGGCAGGTAAGGGCATACCCGGCGTATCAACCCGACTGAGAGATACTTTAACACCTGATGGATATGCCTCCTGAAGAACGGTTCGGTTCTTTTTAAAATCTTCCGTATTTACATTGGCAATATTATTGGCGGTAACATCCAATTTTCTGACGAAAGAGCTGAGTGCCGTGTTGGCTATATTCGCTGCATTTGACATTATACAATACCCCCACAGTAAATATACGTTATATCTTCGGCAGTTTTGTAAAATACTTGAGCAATCCAACAGTCTCTAAAATTCAACTATGACTGATTTCCTATCCGGTGTTTCGCGCGCCATAATGTAAGCGAAACATCATAAACCAATATAAATACTATTTATTATGTAAGCCCAACGATTAGTTGACCGGCAACGATACAGTGGGACATAAAGCCCATTGCGGGTGATACCGAACAGCGTAATACCTGCTGACAGGATAGACGGTTCAGTGAGAAAACTTTTGACATGCGAATTTTTATCGGCGATGCCTTTGTGCGGCAGGAAATTTGCAATATACTGAGAAAGTTTATCTCCACAGATAATACTGTGCTAGCCACTGTACGGAGAAATAAAGAAGTAGTAGTCTGTCTCACGAAAAACGTGTGCAATTCCTTCTCACCTTACAGGAGGAAACATAGGGAGAGAAGGAAGGATGATGTATGAACGGTAACTCGGCTAACCCAGATTTCGTAAATGTGAATGACGTTCCCCGATACAACAGCAAAATCACGAAAAATTATATTGAATATCTGAAAAATAATCACCCCGACATTGATACGAATACGCTTCTCGAGCATACCGGAATGACCATGTATCAAATCGATGACGAGGGACACTGGTTTACACAGAATCAGATCAGCCGCTTTCATGACAATCTTCTTGAACAGACGGAAGATCCTGATATTGCACGAAAGGTCGGACACTACACAGCGCTGTCCAAATCGTCCTTTCTTGTCCAACAATTCGCACGGGGGTTCATCAATCCCGCATCTGCCTACCGGTGGGTAGAAAAAACCTATCCCCATATGTGTCGATACGGGACCCTGGAGACGCGAAATCTCGGATCGGACAGGATGGAACTCACCTTCAAACCGACACCAGGCATCGACGAAAAGCCATCTCAGTGCAAGAACAGGTGGGGAACGTTTGAGTCCATCGGCAAGCTTTTTACCGGTAACTTTGCCCGGGTCGAACATCCGGAATGTCTACACCAGGGGGAAGATCACTGCCGTTATCTTGTCACATGGAAAATAACGCCGGCATCTTTTTGGAGGAAAATACGTAATTACAGCATTCTTGGCGGACTTATAACGTGCCCGATTCTCATGTTTATCCTGCCCTTCATGTACGGTGTGATGTCGATCTCGACATGTGTATCGCTTGTGCTGGGGATCGCTTTATATGCCGAGCATCTGGGGAAAAAGGAGATCACGGAAACCATCAAAGACGAGGGAGAACTCGCCGGCAGACTTATGGACCAGATCAACTTGAGTTACGACAACGCCCTGCTGGTTCAGGAAATAGGTCAGGCCTGTTCAAGTATCCTCGACACGAAGAATCTCCTTTGCTACGTGATGGAGATCATGGGGAAACGCCTCGACTATGATCGAGGATTAATCATGCTTTTAAACAAAGAGAAGACTCGACTCATCCATGCCATCGACCGTGGTTACAGGTCTGAGCTGAAGAAACTTTTCCAGGGTATGGACTTTCCGGTTACTGCTTCACCGGCAAAGGGAGCTTTTTCCGAGGTATTCATAGATCAGCAATCTCTTCTGGTAAACGACGTTACCAACACAGACAGCAACATCTCGGGAGAAACACTTTATTTTCTCAAAAAAACCGGTTCCCGTTCATTGCTGTGCGTTCCGATTGTTTATGAAGGCATATCGGAAGGCATTCTTCTTGTTGACAATACTGTACCGAAAAGATCTCTCGGCCAAAGTGATTTAAATCTTCTGATTGGAATCGCAACTTCAGTGGGTATCAGCATTAATAATGCGAGAACCTACCAGAAGATCCGAGAAAGAGAAAAATGGTTCAGATCTCTGACTGAGAATTCTCCCGATGTTATCTATACCCTTGGTAGAGATGGGTCATTCACCTATATAAATCCCGCTGCGGAAAAAATATTCGGGTATCAGCCACATGAATTAGTAAACAAATACCTTATCAATTTAGCGAAAAAGGAAGACATCGGAAAGTATATCCAGCTATTCAAATATATGAGAGATAGAGGCGGCACCGTAAGAGAGGCGGTCGGCACCATAATACATAAGAATACCTCCGAACGTTTAATAAGTATCAGTGGTGCCCCAAACGTTGATACGGAGGGTAACACAATCGGTATCATAGGAACAGTCAAAGACATCACTGCAAGTAAGAAGGCTGAAGAAACACTTCGAGCAAGTGAAGAGCGATTCAGGATCCTCGCAGAAAGCGCCCCTTTCGGAATATCGGTTATGAAGCCTGACGGAGTCTTTGAATATTTTAACCCACCCTTCACGGAGATCCTTGGCTATACGCTTAAAGACCTTCCGGATAAACAGACATGGTTTCGTACAGTCTATCCTGATCCGTCTTACCGGAAAGATGTCATATCGTTCTACGGGAAGAACTTGATTGACTATCCTGAAATTGGGAAAAGGAAAGAAAGAAAACTGACTGTTCGATGCAAGGATGGATCCGATAAACTGATTCACTACCGAGCGGTAACGATTGACAACGGTAAACACCTTGTCACGTATGAAGACATAACGGAACGTACAAAACTGGAGGAACAGCTTCTTCAGGCCCAGAAAATGGAGGCCATCGGTACGCTGGCCGGCGGCACTGCCCATGACTTTAATAATCTTCTCATGACAATCCTGGGGCAAACATCTCTCATGCTCCTGGATCTGAAACCCGATCATCCGCATTACTCAAAGCTTAAAAGCATCGAAGAACAGACAAAAAGCGGTGCGGGCTTGACGAGGCAACTCCTGGGATTTGCCAGGGGTGGAAAATATGAAACAAAGCTCACAGACCTTAACAAAGCACTAACGAAAACTTCCTCCATGTTCGGCAGAACCAAAAAAGACATAACCATCCACAGGGCTTATGAGGCAGATCTCTGGATGGTCGACGCTGATGTAGGGCAAATTGAACAGGTACTACTGAATCTTTACGTCAATGCAAGCCAGGCAATGCCTGGCGGTGGTGATCTTTTTATTGAAACGCACAACGTCACCCTCAGTGAAAGCTTTGTCAACCCTCATGATGTTATACCCGGAAAATACGTAAGGATATCCATAGCCGACACCGGTATCGGTATGGATGAAGAAACAAAGAAACGGATTTTTGAACCTTTCTTCACCACCAAAGAGATGGGCCGGGGCACGGGCCTCGGACTTGCATCTGCTTACGGAATCATCGGGGGTCATAACGGCATCATCACTGTGAATACCCAAAAAGGACATGGAACAACATTCGATATATATCTTGCGGCCTCTAAGAAACGAACGACATACCGGGAAAAGGGGACCGATGAATTGCTGAAAGGCACAGAGACTATTCTTCTGGTAGATGACGAAGAAATGATCATTTCCGTAAATACAGAAATCCTGGAAATGCTTGGTTATGGAGTATGTGCCGCCAGAAGTGGCGAAGAAGCCATAGAAATGTATCGATCAAGAAAAGATGAAATCGACATTATCATTCTCGACATGGTTATGCCGGGTATGAATGGTAAAGAAACTTTTGAACTCCTGAGAAAGATAAATCCTCAAATTCCCATAATCCTCTCAAGCGGTTACAGTATAACGGATCAGGCTGCCACAATCATGGATCAGGGTTGCTCCGCTTTTATCCAAAAACCCTTCAGCACAAGTGCTCTGTCAAAAAAATTGCGAGCTGTCCTGGATTCGAAGCAAAACGTCTCCGGTTCTTACGGCAGTGTCGGTTTCCTTATCTAAAAACAGCTGTCCGGCTCTATGGTAATAATAACTGAGGGAATATTATCTCGTCCTGGACGACAAAAAAATTCATTTGAACCGAACGAAGACAAAATACAAGAATGACACCTTGCTGATGGCTATTCTGTTTCAACGGGAGGAAACGGCAGCGGAATCTGTCGCCATTCGTTCAAACATCGGCGACAGTATGGCCGCTTGAGAGCCCGTGCCTCACATGCCGTTGTATCAATCATATATCCGTGTTTTTCACACCACCTGGTGACACATTGTTCTTGACGTGAGTTTACGATCTTTTTTGCTTGAATTTTCTTCATACAGGCCATCGGCTCAATATAATAGTATTACCAATCTCATCGCCCCCATATCACGAAGGATACTGATATAGTAGTAAACCACAGTATAGGAGTACCGTCTACCGGAAAAGCAGTCTTCATCATAATAAATTCAATATTTCTGTTACTGATATCCGCAAAAACCTTAAAAAATATTGACAATTACCGGCAAATATTTTATTTTTTTAAAATTGGTTTCAGTTTTTAAGGTGTTGCTTATCGTATAAACGAATTTGAAAGGAGGAAAACAAGAAGTAAACGGAATGCTGAGTTAAGAAAGAGGGAATAGTTAACAATATATTTTCAACGGTTGAAAGGAGAGAGCACAATGTTGAAGAAAAGGTGTATGCTACTGTTAATAGTAGCAGTGGTAGCTTTATCAATGATGTTTGCCGGACCTTCATTTGCGGGGAAGAAGTTTTTTGCCATAGCAACCGGTGGCACGGGTGGCACTTACTATCCGTTGGGTGGGGTATTAGCCCAGGCGCTGTCAACGAAGATTCCTGATATTATCGTTACCGCTCAGTCAGGAAATGCCTCCGTCGCAAATTGTAACCTTATCAAAGGACACGAGATAGAATCAGCGTTCGTTCAGAATAATGTGGCTTTTGCAGCATACACCGGTACTGCCCAGTTTGAAGGTAAGCCGGTAAAGAACATTCGAGGGATAGCATCTCTCTACCCGGAGACGATTCAGATTGTTGCAAGGGCGGATGCCGGCATCAAAGATATCATGGACTTAAAAGGGAAAAGACTGGTTCCCGGTGACAGAGGAAGCGGAACTGAAGTGGATTGCCTCAATGTCTTAAAGGGTATCGGCCTTTCCTATGATGATTTCGCAAATGTTGACTGGCTCAGTTTTGCCGGTGCTCAACAGCGATTAAAAGATAAGCAGGCAGATGTTGCTTTTGTTACGGCAGGGTGGCCCACATCGGCCATTACAGAACTGGCCACAACGTCGGATATCGTCCTCATTCCCCTGGACGAGAACCTCGCCGCTAAAATTACGAAGATGTTCCCCTTCTACGCAAAGGTTGTCATTCCTGCGGGAACGTACAAAGGTGTTGATGTTGATACTCTCGCCGTCACAACGATGGCCCAGTGGGTTGTTGATGCAAAGGTTCCCAGCAGTGTCGTTTATGAGTTGACGAAGGCCCTGTGGGAAAAAGGGCAGCACATCCTCCGTAAGAAAAATGGCAAACCGGCGGTGGCCGGAAGCGGTGCTGAAATTATGGGGAAAGCCCACGCTAAAGGAAGGGATGTTACCCTTGATACCGCTCTGGACGGTATGGCGATACCTCTCCATCCCGGTGCCGCCAAGTACTACAGAGAAAAAGGAATGATTAAATAAGAACATTATCGTGCGACCCAATGAAAAGACTTCTGGGCACCGTCTGATGCGGTGCCCAGTTTTTATGCAGCCAAAGTGGACTCTCTGGTTAGGTATCTGTATCAGTTTAGTCTGTTTCCTCATCCCTGTTCATGTTCTTGAGATCATGGCATTGAGGGAAGGGAAAACTGTTTTTGTTCGTACTGTCCACCCGGGTGAGAAACTTTCGACCATGTATATTCACTCGGTTGAGAAGAGTCCTGTATGGGAATTTTTTACGATTGACGGAAACTATCAGATTGTCCTGAATGAAACGATTTTTTCTTCCTGTAATACCGGCCTTCCCTATGCCGCTGTCGGGGATGAAGCGTTTTACTGCGACGGTGACCTTTTTCGTATCTCCAACATGAAGCGGGATTTGCCGGAACTCTGCTTGTGGGTCCATGAACGATACGGGAATACGATGAAGATCAATGATTCCACTGTTCTGAATCTACCGTCTCTCGCGGGAAATACACTTTTACGGGTGATGGTAAGAAAAATTACACTTTTAGAGTTCATCTATGTCAAGTGGCAAGGCTTTTGGGGTCACGGTAAACACAAATAATCGTATGCGAAGATAAGTTGGGAATCTGATAATGCCGGAGCAAAATAAAATCATAACAGAGAATATAGAAGAAATAGCAAAATATGATCCGGAGTTTCGATTCAGACAATTTTCGGGCATTACTGTAAAGCTTGCCTTTGTTATGACGTTGATTCTGTCGATATTCCATATTTATACGGCGGGATTCGGCGTTCTGCAGGAGTGGAGGCACCGAGCGTTTCATCTGGCGTTTGTATTGCCTCTTGTCTTTCTGTTTTATACGACCAGAAAGGAGGAAACCCATACAAGACGATATCTTGTGTACGATATAATTTATGCATTAATCGGCAGTTCCATCTTTACGACTCTTTTCCGAGAGATTTTTGAATTTTCGACAATTGCCACCGCGATCATGGCAGTGAGCAGTTTTTCTTTTATTGTCTATTTCAAACGGCGCGAGTTTTTGGTCAATCGGTACCTCGTTTATTTCGATTTTTTTCTTTTTTCTCTCATGGTGGGGGGCATTGGTTATGCCGCGTACCTTGCCTATCACTATATGCATTTCGAAACTTCTTTTCGCGATCCGAACGTAACGCTCGTTTTCTGGAGTGTTTTGCTCTTCGGTGTTTTCTTGAGCATCATTTCCCTCTTCGTCCTTCAATGGGTAAAGGCTTTGTTTGCAATAATCAGGGGAAAGTCTTTCCGGTATGATCAGGATGACGTTCCCTATTTCAATATTTTTTTCGCCCTGCTTGCATCGGCTGTTTCCGTTTATATCTTTTTAGAATTTAACAGTCTTGTGTTCCGGTCCGGTCTTCCTTTGATGAGCGATCTCGTGGTGGGTGCCTTCGCCTTTATTCTCGTTTTAGAGGGTGCGCGGCGGAGTATCGGACCGCCGCTTCCCATCATTGCATTTCTCGTTTTGATTAACTGTTATTTCGGTCCGTATTTTGTCGATATCCCCGGTCTGAGTTTCTTCGCCCACCGGGGATATTCCGTTACGCGCATTATAGAGCACATGTACCTCGGGACCGAGGGTATATACGGTATTCCTCTTGGTGTTGTGGCAACGTTTGTGTTTCACTTTGTTCTCTTCGGTATCTTCATTTCCAAAACCGGTCTGGGGCAACTCTTTATGGATATAGCCATGGCCATTGCGGGCTGGTCGTCCGGCGGTCCTGCCAAGGTTTCCGTCATAAGTTCCGGATTCATGGGGTCAATCAGCGGAAGTTCCATAGCGAATACGGTTACCACTGGCGCGTTTACCATTCCGCTCATGCGGAGTGTCGGCTATGCTCCTCAGTTTGCCGGTGCAGTTGAAGCAACAGCATCAACGGGAGGCCAGATCATGCCGCCCATTATGGGTGCGGCAGCCTTCATTATGGCAGAATTTCTGGGAATACCCTATATCAAAATTGCAGCATGTGCGGTCGTTCCCGCCCTTCTTTATTTCTTTGCCGTGGGAACCATGGTGCATCTGGAAGCCAAGAAGCAGGGGCTTGTCGGACTGCCGAAAGATCGACTGCCCAATCTATGGTCCGTTCTCAAGGAAAACTGGCTGTTGTTGATGCCCCTGGTGATTATCGTATATCTGCTCATTTCGGGAAGCAGCCCCTTTCTGGCGGCATTTTGGGGGATCATCTTTTCCGTAGCGGTGGGACAGATTCACAATAAAACGCTGCCGTTCCTCTTTGCCGTTTTTCTTTCCATACCATCCGTTCTGCTACGGCTGAATCCGATTGATCATTTCTCCGTGTTTTCAATAATATGGCTCATGTGCCTCGCAGCCGGACTGTACTACTCCTTCGGAAAAACCGAGCGGCAATCATGGTTTGTGGGATTAGTACCGAATATCGTTCTTGTTGGGTTACTCCTGGTGAAACTTGAACCATCTCTTTGTGCTTTCTGGACAAACATGTCGGTCATTGCGGTCGGTGTTTTTTTCAAGGAAAGCAAGATGAGGATACCGGATATATTGGAAACATTGGAACTGGGAACAAAAAATGCGCTTGCCATCGGAGTGGCCTGCGCCTGTATCGGCTTTATCGTTGGGGCTACCACCCTGACCGGCCTGGGGCTCAAGTTTGCTGCGGCCATCATTGAGTTGGCCCGTGTCATTGCTGCCTTTATCTCCAGCATCGATGTCATGCATATATTTAGTGTGGATGCCACGGCACTGTTTTTCACGTTGTTATTTACCGCTTTTGCATGCTTTATCCTTGGCATGGGAATCCCCACAACTGCTCAGTACATCATTGCTTCAATGATCGCGGCCCCTGCGCTCTTGCAGTGGGGTATCCATCCCCTCGTGTCTCATATGTTTGTATTGTTTTATGCTGTTCTCGCGGACGTTACGCCACCGGTGGCGCTTGCTGCCTATGCGGCATCGGGGATTTCAGGGGCAAATCCCTTCAGAACCGGCTTTACGGCCTTCGGTCTTGCTTCAGCGGGGTTTGTTGTTCCCTTTATCATCGTTTCGTCACCAATCATTCTTTGGCTGCCGACGCTGCTTGACGGGTCGATACCCTTTGATTATGTGAAATTCACCCACATTTTTATAACGTTGATATTGGGAGTGATTGCACTGGGTGCGACAGTTATCGGCTTTTTAAGTAGTAAAGCAACGGCACCTGAACGCTTGTTTACCGGTATCGCTGCACTCTGTCTCTTTTATCCGGATCTGTACTCGAATGTGGCGGGGATTACCGTGTTGGTCACCGTGTACCTGCTTCAACGACGACGAAGGAAACGACATGAAACGATTACATCGAACGGTGGATAACGATAGAGTATTTTTTTCTTGAACGTCAGTGCCGTGTGTTGTATGAGCGGGGGTTTTTATTCGAAAATACGAGGAATTTATTGAAATGGCTGAAGAGAAAATTCGTGTTATACAGTATGGACTCGGTCCCATAGGACAGGAGACTGCAAAGCTGGCTATGCAAAAATCGAATATCGAGATTGTCGGAGCCGTCGATATTTCGAAAGATATTATCGGTAGGGACCTCGGACAAGTTTTGGGTCTCAAGAGTGATGCGGGAATTGTTGTGACCGACAAGGCGGAAAAATTGTTTTCCCACGTGAATGCCGATGTCGTTGTCCACTGTGCCGGCTCGAAGATAAGAACTGTCTTCTCCCAACTGGAAGAAATCCTGGATGGGGGAATCAATATCGTTTCGTCTGCGGAGGAGCTTTTATTCCCCTCCAATGAAAACAAGAAGCCGGCACAAGCGTTGGATCGGAAGGCCCGTGACAGGGGTGTGACGATCCTTGGTACGGGCGTCAATCCCGGATTTATTATGGATGCTCTGCCGCTGCACCTCACGGCGGTGTGCCAGAATGTACGGTATGTTTCCGTTGAACGAATCGTTGATGCGGGAACTCGGCGACTTCCGCTTCAGAAAAAAGTGGGGGCCGGCTTGAGTGAAGAGACGTTCAGAGAACTGGTTGCCAAAAAGTCGCTCGGTCATGTCGGGCTCGTCGAATCCATGCTCTTTGTTGCCCACTATCTCGGCGTGACCCTTGATGCGGTTGAGGAAACGATTGATCCTGTTATCGCGGAATATCCGATGAAAACGGCGTACATCGACTTAAAAAAGGGTGACGTTGCGGGAATCAAGCAT